>Ga0209211_10004508_pt1 | contig 21579 bp, 13 predicted proteins | sample RifGroA2_FD_183992 | JGI IMG/M metagenome (GOLD analysis project Ga0209211, IMG submission 183992) | Groundwater microbial communities from Rifle, Colorado, USA - Groundwater A2 (SPAdes) (version 2) | ecosystem: Environmental > Aquatic > Deep subsurface > Groundwater | place: Rifle, Colorado...
TATAAAGCAAATTATTTAATAAAGCAAAAAAAATTATTTTTAGAGACTGTTTAAAATTTGAATAAAAATTTTATTATATGCTTTTGCCACTAAAACACCAAAACACGAAAAATCACCAAATCAGTTTTTTACATGTAATTCTTTTTTGTGGGATTTTGTGTTTTTGTGACTTCGTGGTATTATTAATCAGTTTAATCAAAAAAAATAATAAATTTAAACAGTTTCTAATAATCCTAAAATAATTGCTTTCATATTCTAAATTTGTTTTATATATCTAATAATATGTCCAAGTTTTGAAAACAAGATATTTTTTTAATATTTTAATCAAATATTAATCTAAACCAATAACAATTTCGATTTATACAAATATAACAACAGGAAGATTCAAAAAAAATTAGAATAGACAGGTGTTTGATAGCTTTTGTTTTAACAACAGAAGGGGGAAAATAGGGTAGAGTAATACAAGCCCAACCACCATACTTTTTTAGGGTAATATTTGGAAAATTCACGCACATACCCTAACTCTTACTAAATAAAAGCCACATAAAGCTTCATAAATTTGCATTTTTCCAATCACTCAAAAGCCTTTATCAATCTTTTATTCACTTGGTCTTGCGTTGCGAATTTTTCCATAAAGCGACATTGATAAACCAATACTGCCATACAATCCACTCCATTTTACAACAACCAACTCTTCGCTAACTCCGGGGTTTACATAAAAATTAGCATATCCCGATTTACTTGCACTACTTTCGTGGCTTTCTTTGATATTCATAAATTTTTTCCCAAAACGAGCACTGGCTAAAATTCGTTTTGATATTATCCAATCCATTCCAATTGCAAAATGTGACGCAATTCCAGATATTGAAGAAATTTTGTACTTATTGTTATAAATATTTGCATAACCACTCATAAAACCCATTTCCATTGCCGGTTCGAAAATTAAAATAAGATTTTTTTTGTGATTAATTGTATGTCCATAATACATTGATATGCAGTATATAAAGGTTTTGAGTTTAATTTCGTTTTCAGTAAAATAAAAGTTCTTTGCATAAATGGCATCCGATTGCGAAAAAATGAGCTGAAGTCCTGCTCCAAACCAATTTCTCTTGCTTCCACCCATTTCGCTTCCCATTCCAAGATTAAACGAGTAAAGTTTTGGATTTCCACTCAATTCAAGCTTATTGTTTTTGTTAATATTTCTCCAAAACTCCGTTAAATTATCGGAATCGTCTCGTTTATAATAATATGCAGCAAGTCCAATGTTGAATTTCATTCGAGGAGTAGTAACATCTTTTGACGATTCCTTTATTTGATTAATCTTTGTAAAATCATCAACTTTTCCATTGTGATAATTGATTCGAGAAATATCACTGATAAATACTGTATATATTCCAGCAAACTCAAGTTGAGGAAATTTTTTGTATTTGATTTCTACATCGCCTTTTTCGAGAATTGTCGCAATAATTTTTGAACCACTTCGTAAGCAAATTGTGTCTTGAGATTTTGCAAAGTTAGTTATTACAAATACAAATAAAATCAATATAATTACTCTCATAAATTTTCGTATTAAATATAGATTTAATAACACATCAAAATTACTATATAAAAGCCATTTATAACAGTAATTTATAATTACTTTTATGTTTCAATTTAACGCATAATTTATGTTCAAATTAGGCATATTCCTATTTATAATTTTGTTTTTCGCAAATAGCTTTTGTTTTTCGCAATCGTGGAAAAGAGCTGACAGTCTGTGTCTTAAATTTTTAACTGTAAACAAATACGATTCAGCTTTATATTTTGCAGAAGAAGCTTGTGCTATAATAAGAGGTACAGATGGCGAAAAAAACATTCATTTTGCCGACATGTTAAATGGCATGGTGGTTTCGCATTTTTATCTGGGTAATTATTCAAAAGCAAAATATTATAATTTAAAAGAAATTACATTACGAGAATCGCTAAAAACCACAAATGATGAAGGTTATATTAATTCTTTAAAAAATGCTGCGATAATTTGCAAAAAATCGGGAAGTTATGAGGAATCATTAAATCTGATTAAAAAAGCTGAAAAAAAGGCTTTAACTTTTTATGGATTTGATAATCCTGAATATGCAAATATTTTAAGCACATTTGGAAGTGTTTATAACGACCTTGGCTGTTCAAATAACGATGTAATATTTTTAAAACAAGCCGAAGAATATTTTACAAAAGCTGATAATATTTTCAAAAAATATGGCAAAAAATTTATTTATTTTGACGTTTTAAACAAGTCAAACTTAGCATCATACCAAAACAATGTTGGAAACTCGCCTCTTGCGGAATCAATATTTCAGAAACAAATTTTATTATGCGAACAAGAATACGGCACAAACAACACAATATATGCAAGTTCGCTTAATAATATTGGTGTTTTTTATTACAATAAGGGAAATTACATGCAATCTGAAAAATATTTTAATAAAGCAGTTGAAATATATCGAAAAAGTAATGAAGTCGAAAGTAAAAATGCCTCAATTTGTATAAATAATCTTGGAGCTTTATATCACGATATTGGAAATTACAAACTTGCCGATAAATATATTACAGAAGCATTGAATTTGTTTGAAAAAAATGAGCAGAAAAGCCATATTAATTATGCATTTATGCTTAATAATTTAGCATTAATTAAAATGACAAAAAATTATTATTCAAGTTCGGAAAATAAAAGTCAGGAAGCTTTAATTAATTCGGGCAACCTTTTTATGCAAGCCGATTCAATTTTTGATGTTAATTGTACAATGCCAAATCCCGAAGGTTATATAATAAAAACAAATATTGCTCTATGGTATAAATTAACTGGAAATAGCTCTAAGGCTTTGAATATAGTTTATGACCAAATAACACTAACTAATAGATCTGCCTTTAATTCGGTTTCGTTAATAAAAAAAATGCCTTTAATCGACCATTTAAAAACAAATCAACAGCATGATAATCAGGCAAAATTTGAGCCGATTTTAATAGCAATTACAACAAAAATTACCGACCATTTACAAAACGAAAAAGCATTAGAAAAAAATGAAGAAAACCAGATTGCGTCAACAAAATTTTTAATTCGGCTTATAATTGGAAAACGAAATAAAATTAAAAAAGAATTAGGTCCATATCACCCCGGATATGCCTCGCTTATAAAAATGCTAACACCTCTTTACAAATCTATTGGCGATTATGATATGGAAGAAACCTTAACACTTGAATACATCAATGTTTTTATTCACAATACATTACAAGATTTTTCATTCCTTTCTGAAAGCGAAAAGGAGTTTTACTTTCAAACCAGCATGAGCGATATTTATTCATTCATTGCATATACTTTGAGGCGGAAAGACAAAAATCCGGCAATTACCGCAGAAGCGTATAATTTTGTATTGTTGAATAAAGGACTGATGTTAAAATCAAATACAGCTATGCGACTAGCAATTCTTAATAGCAAAGACACATCATTATTAAAAAAATACGATGAATGGATTTCTTTACAAAAGGAAATATCGGCACTTTACTCAGTTTCTGTTGACCTTCGTAAAAAAAATATTGCTACGTTAGAAACAGAAGCCAATGTTTTAGAAAAAGATTTGGTTCAAAATTCACAATCATTTGGCGATTACAGAAAAGGGCTTCAATTAACATGGTTAAATGTACGCGATAGCTTAAAAAACGATGAAGCAGCAATTGAGTTTACACATTTTAAAGTTAAACAAAAAGATGGTATCGAAAAAACTTTTTACTGTGCATTGATAATAAAATCCGATTCAAAATACCCTGAAATGATTCAACTTTTTGAAGAAATTGAGTTAGAAAATATTATTGAAAAATCCAATGCAAACAATATTAACTACATTAATAAAGTTTATGGTACTAAAAATATTCCCGACAATAGACTGTATAAGCTTATTTGGCAGCCAATTGAGCCATATTTAAATAATGTTAAAAATGTATATTTATCGCCATCAGGCTTACTTTATAAAATTTCGTTTGCAACATTAAGTAGCGAAAAAAATATTTACTTATCAGAAAAATATCAATTACAAATAAAGGGAAGCACAGGAATTTCGGTTAACTCGAATATACTTTCAGCACAAAACAACATTTCGGCACTTATATTTGGTGGAATTCAGTATAATTCAGAAAGTTCCGACACTAAAATTTGGAATTATCTTGATGGAACAAAAAGCGAAGCAGACGCAATTAGAAATATTCTTGAAAAACAGCAGGTTAATGTCAAATACTTATCAGATTTTAATGCTACAGAAACGTCGTTAAAACAGTATGCAAAAAATTACAATTTTATTCATGTTGCCACACATGGTTTTTCTTTCCCCGACCCAAACGACATAAAAATTATTGAAAAATCTCAAAAAACAGAAGTTGGAGAAGTTGCATTTCGGGGCAGTATGAGTGGAATTGGCATGAATAGTTTTGTCAATAACCAAAATCCATTAATGCGTTCGGGGCTTGTTTTTGCAGGAGCAAATGATGTTTGGAATAACGATGAAATTTCAAAACCCGATGACGGAGTTTTAACTGCATTAGAAGTAAGCCAGATAGATTTACGAAAAACCGACTTAGTTGTGCTTTCAGCCTGCGAAACCGGACTCGGCGATATTATAGGAAGCGAAGGAGTTTATGGTTTACAACGAGCTTTTAAAATGGCTGGTTCAAAGTTTATTATAATGAGTTTGTGGCAAGTGCCAGATAAAGAAACATCGGAATTTATGACCACTTTTTATGAAAAACTTCTAATATTAAAAGATATTCGCAAATCGTTCAACGAAACCCAATCAGAAATGCGGAATAAATTTGACCCATATTATTGGGCTGCTTTTGTGTTGGTTGAATAATAATTGCCTCTAACAAAACAGTATTTTTTAGAAAAATAAAATTTCAAAAATCAAACTATTTTGAGCTATATGTTACCATTTCTTAAATTTTTCTAATATGTTTGTTATTTATCATAACTGTAATTATTTTTACAAAATATAATGATTTAAGATTTTATGGTTTTACCAATATATGTATATGGAAGTCAGGTTTTAAAGAAAATTGCAACCGAAATTTCTAAAGACTATTCTGACTTAGATATATTAATAAACAATATGTTCGACACAATGCATTATTCCGAAGGAGTTGGACTAGCTGCACCACAAGTAGGCAAATCAATCAGATTATTTGTAATTGATGCAGCTCCAATGTCAGAAGATGAACCTACGTTAAAAGATTTTAAAAAAGTATTTATTAATGCTAAGATAATTGAAGAGAAAGGTGTTGAATGGTTTTACAACGAAGGCTGTTTGAGTGTTCCAAATATTAGAGAAGATATTAAACGAAAGCCAGATGTTCACATAACTTATTACGACGAAAATTTCAATTTTTATGACGAATGGTTTAATGGAATTAAAGCAAGAATAATTCAGCACGAATACGATCATCTTGAAGCTACTTTGCTAGTTGACAGGTTATCTCAAATTCGAAAAAGAATACTTAAACGTAAATTAAGCGACATTTCATGTGGAAATGTTGATGTAAAATATAAAATAATTTATCCTAACAAATAAACATTATGATTAAAAATCTGATTTTCTTATCAATAGCAGTGATTTTATTTTCTTGCACATCACCTCAACAAGAAAAAGTAAAAAAAATAAATGAACTTGAAGCTTCAGTTTTTGACTCTTCAAGATTATCACTAAACAAAAATGTTGCAAATGAATTAGTTGGTAAATACGAAGAGTATGCTAATGAATATAAGACTGATACCGCAAGTCCAATGTATTTATTTAAGGCTGGGGAGTTATCAATGTCGTTAAACGATGGTATGAATGCAATGAAACTTTACAAAAAAGTTGAACAAGAATTTCCTGATTATAAAAAAGTTTCTGTTAGTATTTTTTTACAAGCATTTTTATATGAAAATTATTTGAATGATAAGGAAAATGCAAAAAGACTTTATAATACATTTATTTCAAAATATCCTAATCACGAGCTAGTTAAAGATGCAAAAGCTTCACTAGAAAATATTGATATTCCTCTTGAAGATTTGATTAAGAAATTTGAAGAAAAATCTGCTAAAGACTCAACCGTAAACATGTAATATTTTTTGAACTCAAATTTCACAGAAACATTACGTCAAACGCCATTTATAAGGCTAATTATTCCATTAATTATAGGAATTTTAGTTAAATTAAATATTCAATTTCAAATTCCAATTTTTGCACTTTCAGTAATTATTTTCTTTTTTCTTTTTCTTTTAATTATATTTTCAGGTTTCAAAAAACTACATACTAACTATAAGATTAGATGGGCATTTGGAATGTTTTTCAACTTAGTTCTATTCTCTATTGGTTTACTTTTAGTTGATCTAAATTTTTCGAAAGTTTCAAAAGGCACAATTAATCAAACCGATGGTTACTTATTAGCTTCTGTAATTGAAAAACCTGAATTAAAGGAAAAGTCAATAAAAGCAACACTTGAAATCAAAGCAATTGGCGATAAAGACCAATGGATTGAAACCAATGGTAAAGTTCTGATTTTCTTTCAAAAAGACTCAGCTTCTGAAAATATTGATGTTGGCGATAATATATTATTTAAGCCTGAAATTTCTGAAAAAAGAATTACAGGAAATCCAAGTGAGTTCAATTTTGAAAAGTATCTTACTTATCATTTAATATCTGATCAAACTTATTTAAAATCTGCTAATTGGAAGAAAATTAATGAAAAAGAAACTGGTTTGAAACTCTATGCTTATGAAATTAGGGATAAGTTTCTGAACATTTTTAAAAAATATGGCATTTCGGGAAACGAATATTCAGTACTTTCGGCATTAACAGTTGGCTATACAAGCGAATTAGACAGTAAAATTAAACACTCATATTCCTCTTCGGGAGCAACTCATATTTTATCAGTCTCGGGGCTTCATGTAGGAATTATATTTATAGTTTTCAATTATTTACTAAAGTTTATGGAAAAAATAAAATATGGAAAACTTATTAAAGCAATTTTTCTAATTTTATTTTTATGGTTTTATGCTCTTTTAACTGGTTTATCACCATCGGTACTTCGCTCGGCAGCAATGCTTTCTTTTGTAATTGTAGGACAATCACTAAATCGACAGGCAAATATTTATAATTCAATTACTGCATCGGCATTTATTCTAATTATAATCAATCCATTTATTATTACAGATTTAGGCTTTCAACTTAGCTATCTGGCACTTATAAGTATAATTTACTTCCAACCATTAATTTATAATTGGATTTATATAAAAAATAAGTGGCTAGATAAAATATGGGTTTTGGTTTCGGTTTCTATTGCTGCTCAAATAGTTTCAACTCCAATTTCGTTATTTTACTTTCATCAATTCCCAAATTACTTTTTACTAACTAATATTTTGGTAGTTCCAATGTCAACTATAATAATATATTTAGCACTAACTTTATTAGCATTTTCAAGCTTAGATGTAGTTGCAAATTATATTGGAATTGCACTTAAATATAGTGTAAGAATCTTAAATAATACAATCACTTCAATAGAAGGTTTGCCTCATTCAGTAAGCGAAAACATTTACATTAGCGGATTTCAAATGTTTTTAATTTATCTATTTATTATAGTTTTTACCAGTTATTTTATTTTGAAAAGAAATTCGATGCTTAGGCTTTCTCTAATTACAATTATTTTATTTCTAATTTCCACTTTCTATAATGACTTTAATGCATTAAAACAAAGAAAATTAATTGTTTATAACATTCCAGGCAATACTGCCATAAATTTTATTGATGGAAAAGATAACATATTGATTAGTAACCTATCAAAAAATGCAAACAGCTCAACATTGCTTTTTACAACCAAGAACAATTGGTTGGAATTAGGATTACAAAAGGAAAAAATAGTTGACGTTAATTCCTTGAATCACAATAGTTTATTTACAAACAATCTCACCGTTGACAATAAAAATCTTTTATTGAAAGACAGATATTTAGGTTTTTACAATCACCGTTTTTTGATTATTAATAAAGACTTTCAGCTAAAAAAATATACTAAAAAAATAAAAGTTGACTATATACTAATAACATCGAATAATAAAATAAAAGTCAGCGACTTAGTTAAATATTACGATGTAAAAACTCTTATAATCGACTCATCTAATTCGCCACGAAATATTGAAAAATGGAAAGCCGAATGTGCGAAATTTAATATTGCTTATAATGTAGTTGCTGAGAATGGAGCTTTTATTACAAACCTTTAATTTAAATGGTTATCGAAATAATTTGGAACTTGGAATTTAGAGATTTATTAATGAATTACTGAACTGAGTAGCCAGCTTGAAACCCAACTAAATGTAATATTTAAGAAGTAAAATGCGATGTACTGAACAATGTCGAAGTATAAAATTTGTACTGCCTTGAACAAAAATAATACATATTCGATTTTACTTATTACATATTGAATGAACCTCTAACTCATTAAATCTAAATAAGATATAAACAGCTAAAAATTTAAAGATTCTTAGCTGTCAGCTCCTTAATTTTTTCCTCTAGCAAATCATTAATTTTTTTCTGGAGTTCGTACTTTTCTTTTAATTCTGTAAGCTCTTTTTTATATTCAAAAACTTCTTGATATAGTTTTTTAGTTTCTTCAGTAGTTTTTAAATATTGAGCACGAGCCTCTTCCATAACTTGATAGTCTTCATTAAAATATTTAAAAAAATTATGACTTAAAGCTTTGGATATATTTAATAATGTGCTTGTATCAATTGTATCCTTATCAAAAATATTATAGGCAGAAGCTCTGCTTCGATTTATTTTTTTTGCAAACTCAATAACAGAAATCTTATTTTCTGCTAAATATTGTTTGATTTTCTCGCCAATATGTTCCATAACTGCAAAAATCACAGTTTTAAGTTGATTTTCAAAAAACACAATGTATTAATATTGATAACTTAATTACTAAATATATAGACATTGAGTTTAATTATATGTACATTTGTGTAGATAAATTAAGAATTTTATAAATGAGTGAAATATTTGACAAGATTATTCCATTAACTATTAGTTGTTTACTTAACAAACCTCTTAAAACCTGTCCATTTTGTGAATTAAGGCAAGAACCTATTTTAAATCGTATTGAAAAAATAAATGGACTAGATATTTCTGAAAAAGAAAAAATGTATAATCATCATTTGGACTGTTATTTAAAAAGGATAAAAAATGAACAAAAATAGAGACTCAAAACATTTGCGTTTCTTTGTAAAACCCTGTGTATTACTTTGAGAATTACTATTTTGCACATTTTCAACTTTTCTAAACTACTTCATTATGTAATATTTCTTTTACAGCAATTTCAAAAGCATTAATGCCTTTTGCTTTTTTTATCTTTTTTAGTGCTTTGTGTGGATTTGAAAACGAAAGAGAAAAATATTCCCAAAAACCCAACATTTTCATAAGTAGATGGCTAGAACCTGATAATGCACTGCTATAATCTTGAAAAAGTGTGTTGTGAAATTTTTCAAATATTTCAAATCGGTCTTGTGGGTATTCAGTTGTATTATTTTTTATCATACTTGGCAAAAATGGGTCGGCAATAAGTCCTCTGCCAATTAGCCAATGATCTATTGTTGGAAAGCGTTCCTGAAGTTCGTTAAATACTGAAACAGAAGTAATATCGCCATTAAAACATATTTTATGTTTAGTGATTTCCAAACATTTTTGAAACGAATCTAAATCAACATTTCCTTTATAAAGCTGTTTCCCAATTCGGGGATGAATTGTTATGTTTTTAATTGGGTATTTATCCAGAACAGGTAAAAGCCTGAAAATCTCTTCGTTGTTGTCGTAGCCAAGTCTGGTTTTAATCGACACTATTATATTTGATTCTGAATGTACTTTATTGAGAATTTCATTAATTTTTTCAAATTCCTTAATAAATCCTGAACCCAAAGCACGTTTTGTAACCATTGGATATGGGCATCCAAGATTCCAGTTTAGTTCCTTATAACCAAATTGCTGAACGAATTTTACTACAAACAAAAAATCATTGGCATCGTTGGTCATTATTTGAGGAATAATCTCTGTTCCAATATTGTTTTGCAGAAGAATATCCTTTTCGTTAGACGATTTAATTTCATCTTTTCCAGTTAATCTAATATATGGAGCATAAAAAGTATCAATTCCGCCAAAGAATTTGTTAAAGGCATTTCGAAATCGAAAATCTGTAAAGCCTTGTAATGGTGATGAAATTAGGGTGTGGGTCATTAATTCTCTGATATACTTTTTAAAAAGATAGTTTTTTTACTTGACTTAAATTTGCAAAAATCGTTTAATCTTCAGCCCAATCATCGTGATTATAAGTTCTGATATTCTCAACAATTTCGATATTGCTACAGTCTGGCACTGGACCTAATACATGTTCAAATAAACTAAGAACCACATTTACTTTATCCATTCGTAGTGTTTTTTTTCCTTGTTCAAGTTCCCGAATAAATCTTAAACCTACTCCTGCTTTTGCTGATAGTTCAACTTGTGTCAGTTTTAGAGATTTTCTTTGTGCTTTGACAAAATCGCTTAATGATAAATTTTGTTCTGACATATTTATACCTTTACGGGTACAAATATATGATTTGTTTTTATTTTGTTATACCTTTTTGGGATTATTATATAATCGAACAACATCATTATACCCTTTATGACACATAATCACAATTGTAAATAAGCTAAACTTGATTATTATTTGTTAATTCTTCAAGACACAATGTAGTATTAGCAAGCTGTTGAATCCAAAATCCATGCTTCTTTCCATTGCGATAACTTAATTCTTCGCTTCGAATCTCTAAAATTTTATTTAATGATTTTCTGTTTAAAATTTTCAAACAAGATATTCTCGATTCATCTGTTATTCTCTTTAAATATTCTTTTTTAATTCGATGTGCTTTTAATCTACCATCATTTCGTACATCGGAAAATCCAAAATCTGTATCTCGTTCTTTAATTTGAAATAATTCTTTAATTTCAGGGGTATCTAGCACGATAAAACCTTTTTGAAATGCTTTTTCACCTACAGGAATTTCCTGATCTTCGACTATTAGCAATATGCCATTCTCTGATAATAAATTTGAGATATCTCCATCTTTTGAAAACATTCTTAACCAGTCATTTGGGTCAATTTCCTGAAGTACATTACACATTATAACAACATCAAAACTTTCTCTATCATAAATTGTAAATAACGAGTTAAAATCATTGAAATATCTTTTTTCAGGTTCTTCAAATATTTTTTCTAATATTGATATACATTCAGGCTTATCAGTATTAAACTTGTCGTAGGCTATATATTCAAACCATTTTATAAAATCTTGAATAAGTTCTTTATTGTTTTCAATAATATTGCATAACAATCGACCTTTGCCCGCTCCAAAATCCAATATTCGTATTTTATTTTTATCTTTTAAATGCAGTTTAATTTCATCTCTAATCTGAAGAGATTGATTATCATTTTTATCTGTAATAACAGATACTGGTTTAAAAAGGCTTTCAAAAGCATACCTGTTTAATGCAAATATTCCTGGAAGGCTAATAAAATCTTGTAATTTAGAAACCTGATTTTCATCACCTATTAAACTTGATAAAACTATCTCTGGAATTGAACCTGCATATGAGACCTTTCCTTGGTCAATATACCAGACATTGCTTGGATTAAATGAAGCTATTAACGGTATTGAGTGTGTTGAAATCCAAATTTGTCCATTTGGTATAAGATTTATAATTCTATCAATTGTTTCAATTATTACTGATGGATGAAGATGATTTTCAGGCTCGTCCAAAAATAAAATTAATTCATCTAGCGATTTATTTTGACAATGAATCGCCAAACATAATTGAATTAATACTTTTTGACCATCAGAAAGTTTTGATTTTCCTAAAGGAAACCCAAATATAGTTGGCTCTCCATCAATATTTCTTTCTAGTTCGGTATTAAGAAATAGTTTTATTAAATCTTTTAATTTATTGTAATCATCAATTGCATTAGTTTTTTCTTCTGGTGAAACAACAATATTTTGATGAGTTGCATTATAAAATCTTTCCTGAATTACTTGAATTCTTGCAAACGTTCCTTCAGCTAATGAATTTACACCAACTGCATCAATATGTAGTGCAGATGTTTTTAACTGGTTTTTATTATAATTATTTGAATCTTGTAAATTCAATGATTTTGGTATAAAAGGAACGATAACATATTGATTTTGTAATTTATCTGTTTCTATCAAATTCCAACTTAAGACATCTTGTCTTTCTTTTATTTGCTTTTCATCACTTTTTATTTGCCGTTTTAAACTTTCAATTCTACTTTTAATTGGTGAATTTATACTATCATCAATTATTGATGCTAATTTATCTTCACTAATCTCAAGTTGGGTATTATGTTCAATTAATTCTTTATTATAAATTTCTAGATTTGCTTTTGCTTGGCTTACCTCTATTGCTTTTGGTTTCTTTGTTAGAGTATTTAATATTAGTTCTAGCAATCTTGTTTTTCCAGAACCATTTTTTCCAGTTAGCAAAACAACCTGACCAAGTCTGTGCATTTTTACAGACTCAAGTCCATTATTAATTAACTCTTTAGGAATATTTATTTTTGTAATTCTCATAATGTTTTTATTTTATTTTTTTGAAAAATTAATCAGAAATAAAAAACTATCTCTTAATAAATCACAACAACCTTACAATTTTTAATTAAAAAACCATTTCTTATAACAACCTCATAAACCCCCTTCCCAAAACTACTTACAGGAATTGAAATTTTCTTTTGTCCATTTGTCGAATTTAATTTATAAACCTCTTTTCCATAAATATCAAATATTGCAATTTGCACATTTTCTGTTGGTTTTGAACTGAAATCAATATTTAACAAACCATTTTGTCTTACTGGGTTTGGATAAATTAAAGCTTGTAAATTTTGTTTTTCATTTGTGAAATTAAGCGAAGTTAAATCGAGAACTAAAATACCATCAGAACTAGTAATGCTTGAAAATAGACCTGCTCCGTTTATTGCTTTTACCGAATAATAATATGTTGTATTGTAAACCAGTGGCAAACTGTTAAGCGAAATATCTGAAATTATATCGCCACCATCTGTCCAAGTGTAAATGTCGTCGTTTCCGGCAGAAGTGCCAATTGCGTAGTAATAACCTTCAACTCCTGAGTTTGCATCTGTAGAAGATGCCCAGCTTGCCGAAAGCGAACTATTGCTTCCGGTTGTGTCTTCGTCGGAAATTAAGCCGTCGTTTACAAAAGAAATTGCAGAAGGCTCAGAGCGATCAATGTTTTGATAATGTGAGGTTACAGAAGAAAAGTTATCGCCAAAATCGTTTATAACAGATAAAATTCTGCCTGCAGGAGTGTAAATATCGGGATTGTCGTAACGAAAATCGCCATTCGAGCCAATTGTAAATAATTCATCTTCAGTTCGGGATTTGTAAACCAAAATATCGTCGTAAGAAACATTCGAACTACCTGTTCTCATTGATACTGCAACTCCATTTCGTACAGGGTCGGGATCAGTCCAGTTCGAAACTAAAACATCGTTTTGGAAAGCTTTAATTTCGCCAGTTACTGTATTGTAAATCACTTTATAATCGTACCATGTTCCAGCGTTAACTGTACAGGCATCATCGGTTTCCAAAGGAATAGCTGTTGGAGTTCCACGGTAAATCTGGCAAGTGTTGTCGTCTGAGCGAAAATAAACCATGTAGGAATTTCCTCTGTATGTTTGAGTTGGGTCGGTGCACATAATAAAAATTCCTGCACGATTGTTACTTGTGTTATCTTCAATTTTCATTTTCCAATTGTACATATAAACAAATCCGCTATCCTGAGTTACAGGTGCATAAATGTTAGGATTTGTAATACTTTCGTCAGTTTGTAAAAGCGATTGCGATGAAATTGTCCATGTGCCTGATAATGCTGTCCAGTCGGCATGAATAGCCGAATTAAAATGGTCGGTGAAATAACCTTTTGTGCTATTTGCACGCCATTCAATTCCATTAAAATCGGAAATATTTACAAATCGATAGTTCACCAAATAATTGTCGTAATCGTCGAAATGGACATTAAAATCGGTTGAAGCCCAAATATTCAGGTTAAAATCGGTTTGAGGAAGATTCAAATCGGTTGTAGTTGTAAAAGTTCGGGGATTTGTATAAACCGAAGTTCCTTGTCCCGGAACATTTACTCTTACAGTCCAGTAATAAGTTGTATTTGGAGTAGGAGTTCCGAAAGTTCCTATTGCTCCGTCTGTCCACAAAAAAGCCGAAACGGTATCGGTTGTAGCATTTACAGGAATAGAAGCGGTTGCAGTTGTCGAATTTGTAAATCCATCGGTTGCAGTCCAACCAGAAGAACTTGTCGAAACCTGAATTCTGTAATTATCTGCTCCTGTAATACTTGTCCAGTCGAATTGAACTGGAGAGGCTACATTTTCAGCTATTTGCATTGGAAAAATTGGAATCGGTGGATAAACAGCATCTTCCAATACCTGATTGTAATAACGTGGAATGTAACCAGCTCCCTGCATTGAAGTTGTTGTGTAAGTATTGTAAGTTACTGCCCAAGCGTTGTTTGCAGCAGTTGCTTCTAACATTAGGAATGAACCATTTTGAAGCACAGTATGAACAAGCCTAACGTGACTTCCGGCAAGGTTTGCAATGTCGCCAGGTTTAAGTTCTGTATAGCTTGAATAAGCAGTGGAAATATTTGGAAGTGTTGATGTTCCGTATTTTGAAGTCTGATTCCAAGCACGTGAAACAAATCCCGAACAATCAACTCCAACTGCACATGATGAACCAGCTCCTCCTGCATCGGTTGTTTTATCGCCAGCAGAAACTCCGTTTGCAAGTCCTGTTTCGTATTGAGTTAATGAAGAAAAACCACCCCACATATATGGAATTGAAATATTGGATCCAACTTGAACCCATGTTGGCGTTGTAACGTTGACACCGCCACATGTATAGTTTTTGATATTGTTTGAATTACACAACCATTCGTGTGTTTCAAAAGTTTCGCCAATTGAAATCATTTGACTTCGATAAATGGCTGCTTTATTGCCATTTACATTGTTGTTCTCATGTTCGAGTAATCCAGTAGGCAAAACATTATCGTTGAAATGATAATTCTGTGAATAAAGATTGCTGTCAAAAATATTCGACTTTGATGGGTTTATGGTATATAGTTCAGCATTTGAGGGCTTTGTTAGCATAAAATAAATATTTTCTGAATCAGCTGTAAAGTCGTGTTTCATGCTGATGTAATAAATGTCAGGTATTTGAATTTGAGAAACGAGATTGAAACTTCCATCTGTGGAGATTCCGAAAAAGTATCTTTCGGTTTTGAGAGGAAGTTCTCTTGTAATAAAATCAATATCAAGCCATAATGTGTTTTCTGAAATTCCTGCAAATATTACTGACCCTATTTTTTGATTTGTGTTAAAGCTCTGAATATTGATTAGTTTATTATTTTTATATTGCTCGATTTCATACACAAAATCACTAACACGAGTTGTTTTATATGATGTATTCAAACTTGTCATCCAACCTTGATATTCGATAGCTTTATTCAGAGTTTGTCCGTTATTTATCACAAGCCATGATTTTTGGTCAGGAGTCATTACAAAAACATGTCCATCAATTACTTTAAGTGCGTAAACAGTTCTGATTTCTTTAGATAATTTTAAGGTATTTGTAAGCTGTCCATTAAAATCGAAAAAATTAATATTTCTGCCATCTGAAATGTAAAAATTGTTGTCATAGAAAGTAATATCTGAAGGGCGAAAACCAGCTTCAAATTCAGAAATCATTTGCTGGCTTTGTGTGTCGAAAACTCTTACTTTATTGTCAACATCAGAAAGAAATGCAAATACATTATTTGAAACTTTGCAAAATGATGTTATTCCGTAGTTTGCACCAAAGTTTTGCTGATATGGAAATCCGTGATTTGTGTTCCAATCAAATGTTGCTATTTGGCTAAAAGATTTTATTGAAGTTAATAATGAAACTGCAATGATTATAAGTATAAATATTTTTTTCATGATGACTGCTTTTTACAAATGTCGTAAAACAAATGGTAAAAAGCAATTTAGAAATAACCAAAGGTAGAGCAAACGCATGAAAAAATAATTTCGATTCTTCAAGTACTAGGTTTTTCTTTATAATATTAGCTTGACCAGAATATTATCCCTAGTGAAATTTATTGGAACAAAAAAATTAGTAGAGTTTGTTGCGATCTAAAATTGGGATATTCTTATAAAATTTTAGTCGGTCAGTATAGATAGCAATTATATTTTCACAGCAACAACAAGTACATCGTCAATCTGATTATTGTTACCTTTCCAATCGTTAAAATCTTTTTCAATTAATATTTTTTGTTCACTCAAAGGCAAATCTGAAATTTCAAGAATCTTTTCTCTAAAATATTTCATTTTATATTTTTTACCATTTGGTCCGCCAAATTGATCGGCAAATCCATCAGACTGCATAAATAAAACATCATCTTTTTCGAGTTGAAATTCTTTAGCAACAAATTTGTCCATTTTTTCATAAATACCAATTGGCATTTTATCGCCTTTAAACTCGTGTAACACTGCTTTCCGATTAATAATTATTGAATTATTTGCACCCGAAAACTGCAATAAATTTGTTTTTTGGTCGATATTACACACTACGATGTCCATTCCATCTTTTGTGTCGTTTTCTTTTCCTTGTTGTTGGAGCGATTTAACGATTTCTTTTCTTAAACGATTAAGAATAATTGCAGTGTGAGTCATATATTCTTTAACAACAATTTCCTTTAAAAAAGCAATTCCAAGCATGCTCATAAAAGCACCCGGCACTCCATGTCCAGTACAATCGGCAACTGCAATAATGTTTTTGCCTTCAATTTGACTTATCCAATAAAAATCGCCACTTACAATGTCACGTGGTTTAAAAATTACAAAGTTTTCGGGATAAAGCAACGCAAATAATTCATTTGTTGGTAAAATAGCATTTTGAATACGTTTTGCGTAGTTTATACTGTCTATAATTTCTGTTTGATGTTCCTTTATTTTATCACGTTGTAGTGAAATTTCCTGTTCGGCTTGTTTTATTTTTGTTATGTCTGAATCAACAGCTATAAAATATTTTGGATTATTATTTTCATCAAGAGCAATACTAAGATTAGTTTGAACCCAAATTTCCTTTCCATTTTTTTGAAGCGATTTTGAAGTGTATGTTATTGATTGTTTTGTCTCTATGCTTTTATTTAAAATTTTTGCAAATTCTTCATTTGAGCTTGATTTTAATAAACTATCACCTTTTAATGATTTAAACTCATCTAATGTGTAACCAAAAAGTCGTGAAAAACCTTCATTAGCCCAAATAATAATTCCTTCACTATCTGCTATTAATACTGAATTATCTGTTTGGCTAGCCACAAGTGATAATTTTTCAAGCTCTTTATTATAATTTTGTAATAAAATTGCTTGATTTTGTATTTCTGCATTTTGAGATTCTAGTAAAACATTTGCTTTCTTTTTCTTTTTATTTTCACGAATTAGTAAAAGAGTTAAAAGTAAAATACTAAATAGACCTCCAACTAATAAATATATAACATTTCGCTGTGATTTTGCTTTTTCTTCGCTTTCTGAAATTTCAATATTTTTAAGAGCTAATTGAAATTGTTTGCTATTATTTTGAAGTTGCATCATCATTTTTTGACGTTCAATTTCGTCTTTTAATTCCGAAATCATTGAAGATTTTGAAACAATTTCCTTATTTGTTCTAGCTATCATTTCATTAATTTGCTTTGTATCATTTAATGACAGAGAAATTCCTCCGTTTTGAATCAATAGATTTGAATACTCAAAAGCATTTTTACAATCGTTGAGAGCCATGTATGTTTTTGAAATTGCAGAATAATTTTTTTGAAGTAAATCTCTCATTGATAGGTCTTTTGCGATACCTGCACTTTTTTGATAATATTCTAAAGCTTCTTGAAATTTCTTTAATGCGTTATAAACATTTCCAATGTTGTGAAAAGTAAAAGCAATCCCTTTTTTATAGTCAACTTGTTCTTTTATTTCAAGAGATTTTAGGTAATAATCAAGGGCTTGTGTGTATTTATTCCAGTCGAAATTAACATTTCCAAGGTTGTTTAAAGATATTGAAACTTCTTTTTTCTTTCCAAGTTTTTCGTTAATATCCATTGCATCTTCATACGATTTTACTGCATTATCGAAATCTTTTTTATTTTCATAAATTACACCTATATTGTTAAATGTAGCGGCTATATTATCTTCATTTCCAAGAACTTTATCTAAGTCAATAGTTTGTTTGTAATAATTTAATGCTTTATCGAAATCGCCTTTGTCGAAATAAATATTTCCTATATTATTCAATAGATTTGTCATAGCAGGCTTATTATCAACATAGGTCATTAAATCAAGTGCTTTGTTGAAATTTTCTAAAGCTTTGTCGAAACGATATAAATCGGCAGCAATTAATCCCATTTCGTTATAAAGTCCTGATGCGTCTTCATTTTTGCCTAATTTTAATTTTATTTCAGATGCTTTATCCAGATTATCAAGAGCTTTATCAAATTCTTCTAAATCGTAATTAAGAGCAGAAATGTCTTTTAAAACATTTGCGACTTTGTTATCATTTCCTAATTCTTCATTTAACGTTTTTGCTTTATCTAAGTTTTCCTTTGCCTTATCAAGGTCATTATTTACATAATATTGTTTCCCAATTTCGTTATATAAATCTGCTACACCTTGTTTGTCGTTTGATGCTTCCTTTTCTTTAAGAGCATTTAATTTTTCTTGTAATGAGTTATTTGAAGTAGGCATTAGTGCATTATCAGGATTATTTTTTTGATTTGCATTAATGTCGTCATTTTTTTTAGAGTTGTTTGAATTTTCATCAAGTTTAGTTTCTGGATTATTTTGAATGCTTTGCTCATTTTGCTTTTCAGGAATTTGAACAATATTTTTTCCAGATTTAAAGTCAATAATAGATTGTTTTAATTTTTCAATTTCTGCATTAACTTTTTGATTATATGGCACATCAAATTCAAAAATATTTTTTTCGGAATTGTATAAAACTTTAGCAATTGGTTTTGAAAAAATTGAATTATCAATTGCCTGAATATTTTCAATTAATTGAATAGTTCCAATATTAAATTCGGGAATTGACGTGGGTTTTGCACCATTTTTTGCAATTGTAGAAATGCTGTATTTTGGAGATAAATAACCTGATGAAGCAACTTCAAGAATATATTCACCATTCATTTCGAGCTTTATAATGAAACCGAAATCCTTAACTGTAGTTGTAAATATTACTTGATTATTATAATATACATTAACTTTTGCTCCTAATATTTGTTTACCATTAAATTCTACATCGCCCGAAAATTTTGCAGGAAACTGTTCGGCAAAAATCAAAATATTGCATAAGAGTATTAATATCAGCAGTATATATTTCATTTGATTAAATATTTATGAGTAATAAATTTATACAATTTTATTCAATAAAAAAAGCCATTACTTTGTTTGTAATGGCTTTTTGATAAAGTTATTATTAATTATTTAATGTTTTCGGAAAGAGGAAGTCCATATTCTTCAACCATTACTATATCTAGTTTTTCCAATGTATCAAGGATTGGATTATAAATTTCAGGAATTACTGGAATATAAACTCCTTTAGATTTAATTTCACCTTTTAGAATCATTTCAACTCCAACAGCAGCAGGCAGGGCAACAGTTCTAGCAATAGAAGTATCTGTTTCAGGAGTACCAAAATCAAGCATTCTTGACTTGATTACTTCTTTTGAACCATCTTTATATTTTCCAACAAAAGTATGTTGCATAACAACCATATCTCGTTCATTATCTTTAATCATCATTTTTTCAATCATGATATCTGAAATAACTTCAAATGGGCTATCTTCTTTTCGATTAATTGATTTGTTTTCAAAAAATCCAAGCCATTCTAATGCTTTAATAGGAGCAGAATCTGAACTAAGTTCTAAAAACTTAGCAACTTTATTTTTAATATCTGATGAATTACCAGCTTTAATTAAAATAGCCATTAAATCAGCATAAGATTTTCCATCGAGATTAATCTTATCATAAGATAGCATTTTTAATTTTTTAATAGCATCAATAACTTCACACCATAAAGTATATCGGAAAGTTCCGCGAAACATAGTTTTTGTTTCAGGAATTCCATAAAGTTCAACATAAGGTAATGAGTCTCTATTTGGATAAACCTCCAATTTTCCTATTTCAGGGAAATCAACATGTAATGGATTTTTAAATAAATCTTCTGTAGGAATATCTTTAACAATTCCTTTTCTTAAATATTTACCATCATTATTACCAGCCATTACAACTCCTTTTGGAGCCCATGTGAATTTATAATTGAACGGATTTTTTTCTACTTCTGGTGCTACTAATGCTCCACAGAATGAATAAAATTCTTCTACTTCTCCACCTTTTGCATGAATAGTATCAATAATTCTCATTGCCGACATGTGGTCGATTCCTGGATCTAAGCCAAGTTCATTAAGAATAATAATTCCAGCTGCTTTTGCATCAGCATCAAGAGCTTTCATTTCTGGTTTAACATACGAAGTTGTAACCATATTCTTTTTGTGTTTAATACACATTTTTGCAACCATCAAATGATGTGCATAAGGCAACAAACTAACTGATAAATCATGCTCTGCAACTAACTTATCAAGTGTTTCAGAATCTTCAACTGTCCATGCAAGCGACCTTCCGTTTGGATGTCCACCAATCATAGCATCAGCTTTAGATTTTGTACGAGTTGCAACTGTAACTTGGAAGTTTTTTTCCAAAAGATAATGAACAATTGGTTTTACAACCATTCCAGCACCGAGAATTAAAACTTTTTTCATTTAAATGCTTTTAAAAATTTTTGCGAAGATAGATGTTAAACATTTACCAAAATAAATTTTCGATTAATTTTTTAACATAAAATTATGATTTTATTGAGAAAAATATCCAAATCGTAAAAACTCAATTTTAAAACATAATTTCTGTTATATAAATATTCGCAATGGCTTGACGTTTTAAAATTAATTAGTTACTTTTATGTTTAATATTCATTCATTGTTTAATAATATCAGGAGGTAATTACAATGGCAAAAAATGCATCAGTTTCTGGAAATAATTTTAGCAGTCTCGAAAACCACGTAGTTGAAGTAATATCAGGTAAAAGAAAATTCGAAAACGTATTTCAATCAGTTTCGAGAATGATTTTAAACGATAATAAAAATATCGAAAAAACAGTCGTAAATGGCAAATTAACTTATGATTTCAAAGTTTTTCGTGATGGAAAGCGACACGTTATAGGAATGTTTGACGAGATAAACAGCTTCGTTTCTTTTGTAAAAGATGCTGCCGAAGGTGGTTCTTCATCGGAAATGGCTTTTGTGCTTATTGGCGAGCCTGGAAACGGTAAAACTTATTTTGTCGATTTCTTGAGTAAATTATATCGTG
>Ga0209211_10004511_pt1 | contig 21573 bp, 25 predicted proteins | sample RifGroA2_FD_183992 | JGI IMG/M metagenome (GOLD analysis project Ga0209211, IMG submission 183992) | Groundwater microbial communities from Rifle, Colorado, USA - Groundwater A2 (SPAdes) (version 2) | ecosystem: Environmental > Aquatic > Deep subsurface > Groundwater | place: Rifle, Colorado...
GAGACCGAGACGGCATCAGCCCTCGGTCGAGCCAATCCCTGCGGAAGCACACATCCTCCGTGGCAGCGCGAAGCGAGACGTTCAACGCCACCACACACGACAGAACGTTTATAAACCCTATTGCAGAGGAAAAAAGGACGCCACTTGCGAACCGAGAAGGCGAAGAGAAGACGGTGAGAGTAGTGGATCGTACTGCGCGTAACAATTCCCTCTTTGAAGAACGCGTGCGAACGCTCACCCCGCCAGCATGCCATGCCTTCCTGCAAGAGGGCGTGAAAGAGAACAGAGCCCAATCAGCAATACGGCCGGTCTCATTCATCCCCGCGGGGAATCTCGGCACCGACCCGAACATCAGAGTGTCATTCTCGCACCTGAATGCCGAGACACTCCAAGCGAACGGCCCGGCGCAAGCATCGACACGCACATTGCGCGTGGCAGCGCTGTTCTCCGGCGGGCCAGCAGCCGGTGGCCACAACGTCATCGCAGGTCTTGCGCACGCACTGCGAGGACATACGCTCCTCGGCGTGCGCAACGGCCCCGGCGGCCTCCTCAAAGGCGATCTTTTCGAGATCAATGACGCTGACATAACACACGCGATGAACACAGGAGGGTTCGACCTGCTCGGCACAGACAGGACGAAAATAAAAAGACCTGAGCAGCTCGCACTCGTCGCCACCGTCATCGCGGAGCATCGATTGGATGCGATAGTCATCATCGGCGGCGACGATAGCAACACGAACGCCGCCATCATCGCAGAATACCTCGCGAAAGAAAGAGTGGCGTGCAGCATCATCAGCGTACCGAAGACCATGGACGGCGACGTGCAAGTCGCCGATCTCTTACCATGCCCGTTCGGCTATGACACAGCGTGCCGCATCTACGCAGAACTCGTAGGAAACATCCTGCAAGACACTCCATCATCGCACAAGTACTGGCACTTCATCAAGCTCATGGGACGCACCGCAAGCCAAGTCGTCCTCGAAGTCGCGCTCCAGACGCAACCGCCCATCGCGCTCATCAGCGAAGAGGTGCAGGCACGACAACAATCATTACGCGACATCATCGATTCCATCGCGAAGACAGTGATCGATCGCGCATCGCGCGGCATACACTACGGCGTCGTTGTCGTCCCCGAAGGACTCCTCGAGTTCGTGCCGGAGCTGCAGGCGCTCATCGAAGAGATAGACGAGTTCTTCGGGCGCGAAGAGGAGCAGATACTCGCGATGGAGATCAAAACGAGAAGACGATACTTCGAGGATCACCTGCGGACCAAAGCGCTCTTTCAGAGCCTCCCGGACTACATCGAAGAGATGCTCATTGCTGACAGGGATGCTCACGGCAACTTGCAAGTAGCGCAGATACCGACCGAACGGCTCCTCGCCGAGATGGTCAAGGGACGCGTCAAAGAGCTTGCGCCGAACGAGAAGTTCGCGACCCAGACGCACAGCTTCGGCTACGAAGGACGATGCGGCGTGCCGACGCTCTTCGACGCGATGTTCTGCTACAACCTAGGCCTCACCGCAGGCAGCCTCGTAATCGCAGGGAAGACCGGTTACATGGCGGCGTTCACCGACCTCACTACGGGAGGGATACCGCTCGGGTTACCGCTCAAGAGCCTGCTCTCCGAAGAGGAGCGCGAAGGCAAGAAGGAGTACGTCATCAAAAAAGCGCTCGTACGCCTCGACTCTCCAGCATTCAAGTTCTTCGAAGCGAACCGAGAAGCCTGGGCAAAAGAGGACTGCTTCAACTCACCAGGGCCGCGGCAACTCTGGGGCCCGACCGCAAACCAGCTGCCGAAGACGGTGGTGCTCAACCAAGGGTACAAGAGCGAACGATTCGACATCTGAGAGATTCTGAGCGAACAACAGAGGATAACTATCAGTAATAAGCTATGGCGCTGCCTTGGCGTAAAGCCGAGGCCCGAATTTGCGAGGCGTAAGCCGACGCAACCATGAGGGCCGAGACAATTCACTTGCGTATTCGCCGCAGCGCGGTCACTCACATTCCCGCGCGCGTCTTCCCTAGAATTCCGCAGAATTCGGGAACCGCGAGTCTATGACTCGCTCGTTCTACGAAGCCGCAGCGCAGTGGAACGAACCGAACGATGAGAAGTAGTTGACGACTAATCTTGCCGCAGCACAAACGACGAACGAGAAGATGCAGTTGACGACTATACAATCCAATCATACCCGCCACAGCATCCGTAGTCAAGCGATACCATATCAACAACGACGAACAAGAAGTAGTAGTTGACGACTAGAGAAACACATATGCGTTGTATCGGGTAGACGTATCAATCACTGATGAGACGAAGAAGAAAAGAAACAGAAAGAAAAAAGAGAACGGTCTACCACAATCGCTGCGCGACAAGCCTATCGCGGACCTCAGGATAGATCATGCCATCATAGATAGCCTCGAAGAGCCCCGGCGTCTTGCGGAAATTACCCTGCTCATTCTGCCAATAGCTACGCACCGCATCCTCACGGTCCAGCGCGTTGATAACGACCGCTTGATCGAGCCGCGTGAAGTCACGGCAAGGGACGTACGGCCGTTCATCGCAACCAGCATTATCATCGCGTAGCACGGTGAACTCAAGGCCGTTACGGCGTTCACGCGTCAACTCGACACGGATAGTGCGGTCGGGGCCATTCTTGAAGTACGAGACATCTGCCGAGTCATACCCGGGCGGTGGCGGAATGGCGAAACTCTCCACAACAGAAAGCGGCGTCGCGAAGTTACGATATGCGTACGGCGCATCCCAGGCCCACGACCCCCACCAACCATACGTTCCAAAGAGCGGTGCTCCCCAACGCGCATGGTGTCGCCAATCCCAATACGGCCTATTATGCGGCGTACCAGGACGATTGTGGTCACCACGTGGCCTCGCCGGAATAAAGACGGAAGGGCGACGATCGCGCGGACGATAATTATTGTTATGCCCCGGTCCCGGATCAGGTAATTGATCCCGCGGTCCGGCACGAGGACCATCGCGTGGTCGCGCATCACGAGGCGATACCCCTCTTGGCGGTGCAGGATTATGCTGCGGCTCATGCCGTGGAGCATCCACACGAGGCGGGTTAGCGCGCTGCGGGGCAGGTTGATACCGCGGTTCGGAGCGCGGTGCGTCTACGCGCCGCGGCGCTTCGGCACGCGATGGCGCAGGCCTGCTCTCGGAGCGAAGCGGTTGAGCGGGCTGATAAGACCGTGGTGCCTCCATACGTTGCGGAGCGGGTTGGTACGCGGGCATTGACGGCGGTCGCGGCGCGTCAGAACGCGTCTCTGCCGCACGCGGCGCATCGCCGCGGCGTTCTCCGCTTGCAGGCATGCCAGCGACGTTCGATGATGCGAGCAGTGCGCTGCTTATGAGAATCGGTTTCCACCACTTACGTAAGGGTTCATACATGGGACTCACCTCACCCAAAAGAACAATGATACCATCACCTATAAACTTTGTGGAGAATCTATCACTAAACGGGAATCACAGGCAGAGAGAATGGGAGATACATATCAATCCCATACCATAAACAAAAAAAGAATAAAGGGAAAACAAAGGACATTACGTTCTTGTAACGGTTTTCTTGCCAAAGAGCTTACCGGGTTCGTGATAGGTGATATCGAGTGAACCGCAAGCAAAAATCATATTATGTCGCGTAACTGTACGCGTTTCTCGCACAAGTGCACCATCTGGAGTGTAGACACGCTGACCATGCCCGACCTGCTCCATTTGCAACGCAGAATAGGCGCTCCTGCTAACATCGGCAAAATACTTGTTCTTAACTACAACCGTATCATCGTTCATGCCATACGTTGATTCTATATCGAATGGCTCTCTGATGCCCACATCGCGCCACATACCGTGCTCCGTTCGGGTCGCGCCTTCGTGGGCCATTCGCATCTCATCAGCAGTCAATTTGACACCGATCATCTCTTGTGCACGTAATCTCAGGTTTTCAAGTAAACTCATAATTACACCTCTATTAACCACTAGTAAGTAGTACTTATTTATAAAGGTTTGCACGCACCACAACTGCCGACACGCACAAAAAGAACTCAACGACAAGGATACGACAGTCTGAGCGTGTTCAAACCTACAACATAGAGCGAATTGCTACGCACAAAAGCGACTAATTCACCAGCAGTATACCTGCATTGAGAATCGTCGCGAAACTCACCTAGAGAAGATACGGCATGAGAAGATACGCTGCAACTCTTGATTGTCTATGAAATAGAACGATAGCGAGAAGTGGAGAATCTATCACTAAACGGGAACATTGAACTATGACACTCTACTACGAATGTGCCAAGAAAGAAGAGCGCAACACACTATTTCAACGAGCGACATCCGTTATGACGAGCCAACGCTCCTTGTCCTGAATGCCGTTGGTAGGAGAGGGTGTTGTTCCATTGAATCGGGCAGAGAGCCGTCGCAATGCTTTATACGCGAAATAATCCGGTTCAGTAATACCATTCGCGGAGAAGAACTCACTCTTGTATTGTGCTATAACAGTCAGTTTCGCACGCGGTATGACTGCCGACCATGCATCGACAGTTCTATCTAACGCGGAAGATAGAAACGGACGTTTTTTGTTCCAAAACAGCGTTGTCTTCGATGGTGGACTCGCATAGTGATCAGTGAAGAACTCTGCGAAATCATCGCCCTTCAACGTCGTTCCTATTATCATATCATCAAGCGGGTGGTTCGCCACAATAGCATCATATCTTTGAGGTAATGAGGCATTTTCCAGCGTAGCCATGACTGGATGGATCGTAGCATCAGGAAGAAGAACACTATACGCCGCACACGTTTTTTCAAGAGAATCTTTATGCGGTTCAACAACATACATCGTTCCAGCCCACCCAATTTGGCGCAGGCCGCGGCCTATCTTATCCGTGCCTCCCGGCGCGACCTCGACAATGACTCCATCTTTCTTGAAATCGAGCGATTGGAGCACCCGTGCCCAGATATCACCTATGTAGGCATTCCAGTAATCTTTTTGCTCAGACGTAGAACCGGCATTCGATCCTCGCAAGTAAGTCAGCGGTGCCATCATGCATTCAGCACAGCAGGTAAACTCAACAGTTTAAATATTCTTTGCTAAATCACCACTCATAAGGGGTAATTATTACCTGGCAAGGACATCCACGAGACAGCGACAACTCAAGAACACACTTCGCCATACAGCTTCCAAGTATGGTCGCATCTCGCAACATCGCTCATCGATAGATGCAGATGTCGCGCAGGTCACGGTACTGCCCATTGAAATCGAGGCCGTACCCAATAACAAAGAGGTCGTCAACAGTGAACGCGCAGAAATCGGGCCGGAGGCCACGAAGGCCGTCAAGACGCCTGCTCGGCTTGTCGAGGAGCGAGCAGATACGCACCGATGACGCGCCAGCATGCCGCAGTTGTTCGGTTACCGCCGCCATCGTGCGCCCTGTATCAATTATGTCCTCGATGACGAGCACATCCGCGCCTCGGATCTCTCCATCGACGCCGCTCACCTGCACCACCCCTGTGCTGCTCGTACCGACATAACTCTTAGCAGTGATATCATAATTAACCACGTCGGCGCCTCTGTTTGCTAGCCGCTCTCGCAAGTCCCTTGAGAAATAGGATGCGCCCTCTAACACAGTCAGACTGGTGATCTTTTTTCCGGAGTACTGTGTCGCGATGTCCGCGGCGAGTTCATTGATCCTCTGCCGGATCACATCCTCGCCTAGCAATACTGGGAACTTCGCAGAAGGAAGAGGCAATATCATTCGCACTCACCATCGCTGTGCGGCATCGTCCGTGCATAGTTCCAATTCAGCTTGTGGCACAGCCTCAATTTCGGACCGCCGTCGTTGGCAGTAATTTCGTAAACCACAGATTCAACACACTCAGTTTTTGTTGTCGCTAATCGATAAACATGATGATAGATAACCCCTCGTCCGACCACGTCAGTGAGGACTTCAGGATATTCAACCCTTGCCATCCCTTCAGAGGAAGCTATATTTAGAAGAATTCCTTCTCCCCAGCAACCCCTGCCATGCTCGATACGACGCCGTTCTGTGCTCCGCACAATGCCGCAGATAGTGATATCTTTTGGCATTTTTGTCTCTTCCATATACGGCTGCCGGGGTTCGAACCCGGGACATAAGCTTGGGAAGCTCAGATGTTACCACTACACTACAGCCGTGCGTTCTTCAGTCAACGCGAGGAGTTTCTTAAAGGTTTCTGCAAACCACCACGCAACGGTTCCTGCTGCGGCGAGAGTGGTATTGTCGAAGGCGATGTAATCTCCGAGTTATGGGAACGCAATGTACGACGCTAAAGCCCCGCCAAGGCGGCAGTCGTCACGATAGGGAATGGCAAAGAAAAAGAAAAGTAAAAACGGAAAAATTCAGAACTCGACCTTGACGTCTTTCTTGTCCGCTTCGGACACCTTGAACATCTCGGCAGGGGTGAGTTTCATCCATCCGGCGATGATCATGTCCGGGAAGCTCTGCTGCTTGATGTTGAAGTTGTTGACGCTGTCGTTGTAGAACTCACGGCGGTCCGCAAGCTCGTTCTCGATGCTGCTGATGCGCGTCTGGAGCTGCGCGAAGCTCTCGTTCGCCTTCAGGTTCGGGTAGTTCTCCGCGACCGCGAAGATGGTCTTGAGCGCGGCGCTTATCTGGCCGTCCGCTTTCGCTTTCGCGTCGTTGGTCTTCGCCGAGAGGAGCGCGGTGCGGGCCTTGGTGAGCTCTTCAAGCACCGTCTTCTCATGCTTCAAGTATCCTTTGACCGACGCGATGAGTTTCGGCAGTTCGTCCGAACGCTGCTTGAGCAGCACGTCGATATTCGCCCACGATTTCTGGATGTTGTTGCGCAATTGCACGAAACCGTTGTAGATGCCGATGCCGTAGCCGATGATGGCGATCGCCACCAGGAGCACGGCGAGCACGACGATGATCAATATCCCTAACATAATGCACCTCACGTAGTATTTTGGTTTATGACGGATCTCTCCCCATCAACGATAGTTGTATCAACAATAACTACTTCTTAAAGTATGCCGAAAAATGCGAAGATGAGAAAGAGGCAGATGATCGCGAGCGCGCCGCCGCCTATCCAGCCGCCGAAGACCATGTACCTGAGCCATGCGAGCAGTTCTTTCTCGCTCTTCGTCGATATCATGTAGACGTTGTCACCATCGCCGTTCTGTATCATGATGGTATCGGCGTTGATCGCGGATGATTTCACGTGCGGGTTCTTGCCCGCATAGCCCATCACATACACCTGTTGTTTGTCGATGAGCAAGTGCTCGCGGTAGCGCATGGTCTTGTTCGCCCCGAGGAACCCTTCGAAATCCATACCGTTGTCATTCAGGTACGCGACGATGCGTTTGTCAGGGTCTTTGCCCCAGCTCGAGTTGAACTCGAACGTCTGCGGCACATCGATCTCGGCACCTTTCGGATCGACAAGCACCTTGCCAGTATCATCTTCGAGATAGAACGGGTTTTCAGACACCGCGGATTTTATCTCCACCCACCTACTATGCTTGCCTTGGCGGCGGTACTCCTCGATCGTGCAACGATAATACGCGCATTTCGTACCGGAGAACGGTGCGATGAGCGATTTTTTTCCGATCAACACCTCGCCAACGATCTCGGCCTGACCCATCGCGATGCTACGGATTTTCGAGGTGGGGATGCTTTCGATAAGCTGGAGCTTCTTGCGTGCGCCAAAAGCGCGGAAGAAAAAATAGAGTCCGGCGAAGAAGCCGACGACAGCCCAGACGATGTCCGACATACAACCGCCTGAGAGCCAGTTATTTATAAATATGTATAACAACAGTTATTGGAATCGCACCATCACCTTTTTAAACCGGCCTCGATTCACCAGTCTCAACGCAGAGAGATGCGCTGGTCCGAACAACGATTCGGGTAGCTCGCGCATACTGGACGCAAGATCATCTGAATCTTTGCTCCAACCATCATCTGCATGGAGGAACATTATGGCAAGAATGCACAGCCACGCAAGAGGCCAGAGCCGCTCGACCAAGCCGAGTGCGCCGACAAAACCGACATGGCTCGCACAGAGCGCGAAGGAGACTGAACTTCTCGTCGTGAAATACGCGAAGGATGGCAAGAGCCCGAGCCAGATCGGCCTGCACCTGCGCGATGAGTACGGCATCCCGAGCGTCAAGCTCGTCACCGGCAAGTCGGTCGCACAGATCCTCAAGGAGAAGACTCTGCAGACGGAGATCCCTGAGGACGTCATGGCACTCGTCACCAAGGTCGTGAAGATCAAGAAGCACCAGGACGAGAACAAGAAGGATATGACCGCCATCCGCGGCCTGCGCCTGACCGAGTCCAAGATCAACCGCCTGGTCAAGTACTACAAGACCACGGGCAGATTGCCGGCGGACTGGTCCTACGACCCCGACCGCATCAAGCTCTACGTCGAGTAGACGTACAGAAAATTTTCTTTTTTACTCTTTTTCATTTTCTTTGTTCTTCTTCGTGCACAGATGCGCGCAAGTGTTCGTAGTGATCCAAGAGCGGTCCGAGATGCTCCTCTCTCATACGGAACAAGTCATCATAAGAGGTTATGCCGATATCCGATGCATCCAACCCTTCGCGGAAGATAACATAGGGGAGTAGCTCACGCTCCGTACCGACTATCACAGGATTGGGCAGCGGATTGACAAGTAGAGAACCTCCTTCGTAGAACACTCTTCCGAATACATGCGTGTGGAATGCCCGTCCGAGAAGGAAATCCTCGTGGAACGTCTCGACGAAAGCAGTCGGATGCCCCTGCGCAGCCATCAAACCGCGGAAGAGGAGTCCGTAATCTGAGCACGTCGGATATGCGCCGTCGCGCAGTACGCCATCCAAGTTCCGCTTGCAGAAGATGGAACGCTTTAACCGTTCATTTCCATCGACAACGATAGGTGCAGTGGCTCGCGGCACATACCCCGCGATCAAGGGCAGCGTGGAGATGTATTTGCAGGTTTTGTGGATAGAGAGCAACGGGTCAGGTAACCCTGCGATCACAGGATTTTTCATGACTGTCGATTGCGCACGTGTCGTGTGCTCGCGGACCCGGTCGGTGAACTGCGTCTGGGACCCCTGCGCGAGATAATCCTTGGCATTCATGCACGATACATAGATACCCAACTATATAAAGTCTTCTTTTGTAACTTCTATAAAGTAGTAAAAATATAGAAAACTTTATAAATGTGCGATCCCATACAGAGCGATAGGGGGATGATATCGCACCGCTGCGAAAAAGACCTCTCAACCGACCATGACACCGCACAACAAGACGACGAGCATCGACTTCACCAAATATCTCGCGCGTGTTGGAGCTATGACCGGATGCGATGTCGCCCAGTACCACCCCAATCCGATTGATTTCTGGTACAGCACCGGACACGATCCCATCGATCCGACCGGCGCGCAGGAGCTCGCGGTGGAGAGATACAACCAGCTTTGCAGCACAAGAAGCGACATACCACCGCACAAGCTCGAAGGCATCATCTATGACGCCATCCGGCTAACGGGCGCGAAGAGAATCCGCGTCACCACAAAAGCGATCGAGCGCGGCACGCAAGGCCACAAGTACATCAGCGTCTGGTACCACTTGCAACCCGAGCAGCAAACAGGATGCGCGATAACCAGCACCGCAACGCAGACCACCCTGCCATAAACACAAATCCGCCGCACAGCTCAGCAAACACACAGCCAACACCGCAAAACAACACCATACATCAACAAGGCATCACCATGTACGCAAGCAAACTCCTCACAATCATGACCGTTTTCGCGATCGGCATCGCCGCAGGACTCTTCCTCGCGGGCGGTGTAGGAGCGAACGACTGGCAAGACGGCACGGGTGGAGATAGCACACTCATACCCGGGGACCTCTCGGCATTCAACCCGTTCATCGGCGTCACGCCGAAAGAGAGCCCCCGCGACCGCATCCCGGAGAGAGCCATCGCAGTCTACAACGACCGCGTCGTGCTCGACATGCAAGAGGTAGAATGGGCCACATTCACCGATACGCACAGCATGGAACCAGTCATCTTCAAAGGCGCGAACGCCCTCGAGATACGCCCGAAGAGCGAGGACGACATCAAGGTCGGCGACATCGCGAGCTACAAAAGCGAGTACTCAGAAGGAACCATCATCCACCGCGTGGTCTACAAAGGCGTCGATGAGAGCGGCACCTACTTCATCTTCAAAGGCGATAACTTACCGACAAGCGATCCCGGTCGCGTTCGCTTTAGCCAAATACAGCGCGTTGTTGTGGGATTGATTTACTAGAGGAACGACCATGAATATGATACGATTCGCCAAAGACTACGCCGCAACCGTCCGTGCGAACAAAGTGCTCGCGATAGGTTACGGACTACTCGCCACGTCGATAGCACTCGGGGCGCAGAACGTCTACAACACGAGGAAGTTGGAATCGGCGGTAGTCTTCGCAGGCACACCACTCATCGGTTTGACCGCAGGAGGCGCGTTCACGCTACGCACTATCCGACGGACGCGCGCGCATATCGAGAGGCACGGCACCATCGATGAACGCTTCCAGAACAGGGTGAGCACATTCTATTGCGGCGCCGCGGGAGTTGAGTACGTTGCCAAAGAGTACGGATTGGACGATATTTTGACATCTGACATCCTTAAGAGGACGACCATCGCGGATTGCGCGAAGACATGGGCGATACCAGCGGCGGCGATTACTGCCGCTCAGTCATACAATCTTTACAATCTTCTACGATAACCAGTTTCGGCAAATCTTTTTATACCGACCGCCAGCGCAAGAGGTAATGCATCGCGATATCGAGTTGGTACCGGACAAAGATGCGCTCCTATCATACCGCAAGGCGGGACGGGTCGCATCACAGGCGCTCGCGCACGGCGCGAAGCAAGTCAAGCCCGGCGTCTCCATGCGCGAGGTGCTCGATAGCGTCGAAGAGCTCATCATCAAACGCGGCTGCGGCATCGCATTCCCCGCGCAATCATCAGTGAACAAGATAGCAGCGCACTTCTGTCCGACCGACACCGACGACATCATCTACGACGACGGCATGGTCATCAAGATCGACGTCGGAGCCCATCACGATGGCTATATCGGCGATAACGCCGTGACGATCGACTTAGGAGGGCAGCATCAGGACCTCATCCATGCGGCACGTGACGCGCTCGCGGCGATGGAACGCACACTCAAGCCCGGCTGTACGCAAAACGACGTCGGCAACGCCATCAACAACGCCATCACCGCCCACGGCATGCTACCCATCCGCAACCTGAGCGGCCATGGCGTCGCGCGATTCCAGATACACACCGAACCGAGCATGCCGAACTTCCCAACGAACGAACGCTTCGCGCTTGTAGAGAACCAAGTGGTGGCGGTCGAACCTTTCGCGACGAACGGTACCGCAGGGCTCATCTACAACGGTTCCAATCCGACCGTCTTCACGCTCGGTGCGATACGGCCTTTGCGGACGCAATACGGACGCGACACGCTCTCGCTCGCGCAGAAGTACAACGGCCTGCCGTTCACCACGAGATGGCTCACGCGCAAGCTCGGCAGCAAAGCGCTCCTCGGTCTCGCAGATCTGCGCCGCGCAGGGATGCTCAACGAATATCCTCCGCTGCCAGAGAAGAGCGGCGGTCTGGTCGCGCAGTTCGAGAACACGTTCCTCATCACGAAAGACGGCTGCAAAGTGCTGACGCGCGACGACGATTGATCGGCGATGCGGAATCCGATACGAAATTCTTATAAGAGAACACCTCGCTCCCAGCATGGAAGGGTGAGGGCGGTGGACGATGAACGCATCTAATGCTCCTCTCGAGGCAGTCATTTTCGACATGGACGGCACAAGCCTCGACACTCCGCACGCTCAGTACTCCTGGCTCAAGCAGACGGCGCAGCGATACGGCGGCCTCGATCCATTCCCCGCGTTCGGCGCCGGGTTTCTCGAGATGTACAACGACTGGCTCACACGCAAGAAGATGCCTGGCCTGTATGAGATGATCGGTGTCGACTACACGGGCAACCGCGATGCCATCCATCGCGATTACGATCTCTTCAACCAGACGCATCCTATCGAGCTCATCCCCGGAATGCCTGAGTGCATCAAGCAATTCAAAGATTTTGGATTCAAGCTCGGTGTAAACACCACGAAGAACATGAAGAGCATAAGCGCACCGCTTGCGCGATACGGCCTCACAGATCTCTTCGACGCGTATGTTACTGCTGACGATATTCTTGCACAAGCAGAGAGGACTGGACTCCCGCACACCGAATTCGCCAAACCGCACGGCTACTCGGCAGAACTCATACTCCGAAAGCTCGACGTTGCACAAGAGAATGCAGCCGCGATCGAGGACGATACTATCGGCGTAACGACCTATCGCAATGGCAGCGCACAACCGCGCGTCATCGGAGTGACATGGGGTTTCGAACCGGATGGAAAGCGCCTGCTCGACGCGGGAGCGGATATTGTAGCTCATACCACAGGCGAACTTATCACGGCTATAATGCTGCGCGCGCACCGCAGATAGCTCCAGAACCATAACTCTATTCATAGTCACGCTTTGCGCATGAAGACTATGTGCTCATAGTTGCAGGACGGGCACGCACCGATCTTATAGAGCGACCCGAGATACCACGCGTCGCGAAGCGGTATCTTCTGAGGGGTCTTGCACGAAGCACAGATACCATCGATCCCCCCACGGTTATTCTCCTCTCGCATGAGCATGCGCCGATTGCGCTCAACAGGGGTTTATATAGATTATGACGGTGGAGTATAACATCGAAACGTTACGCAGGATCAGAGCGTGGACGTCACACGACACGCGGATGCGACACCGCCACCCATACGGAACCCGAAGAGGACGCGTGAACGCCCCGCCAGGGCGGAACGCACCACAAAAGCACATTGATGAAAACTTCCTATCAAAAACTTTAAATAGACTGCGTGACTCGGCGAGTATCGGGGGAATTTGTGGCAAAGATAAGTATCGATACACCGCTTGCGGAGGTCACGCTGCGAAAATACGAGAAGCCGAGCGATCTCTCGCGACGCGAGCTCGTGCGCAAGTTGTGTTTATCGCTCGGGCTACTCCAGCCGGGCGATTCCCGCGACGTCATAGTCGATGTGCTCCAAGTCATGCTGGAGGCCGATGACGAGCTCACATCGACGGAAGTCGAGAGCCGCGTGATCGAGAAGAGAAAATCGTCGGGGCTCGAGCTCCTCGGCATCGCGCCATCCAACATCCGACGGCAACTCCTGCGGCTACGCGACATCTTCATCATCGAGAAGGTGAAGAACAACTATCGGTTACGCGAACGCGCCACGTTGCGCACCATCTTCGAGGAGAATATCGAGAAGTACTACTTGGCATCTATCATCGGACGCGTGAAGGAATACATCGACGAAGCAGATAAGGCGTTCCTGCATCGGTAATGCACGCAGTCGCAGAAGGCACAGGAGGCCCATGGACAATATCTACCCTCCAGTTTACCCCCCGAGCGAGGACTCTGCATTTTTGGCATCATTTGTACGCAAGCTCGCGCGCGGCAAGACGGTCGACATAGGGACTGGTAGCGGTACGCAAGCATTCGCCGCAGCCGAGAACAACTCCGCAGAGTCCATCACCGCGGTCGACATCAATCCCGCCGCGGTCGCTCACGTGCGCGCGAAGATACGACAGGGAGAGCTCGACGGGACCATCGCCAAAGGCCGGATGACAATGATCGAGAGCGATATGTTCGCGCACCTCGAAGGAGAGCTGTTCGACACCATCATCTGCAATCCACCGTACCTTCCAGATGACGATAGGGCGCGCGACATCGCGCTCGACGGCGGACCCGCCGGGTACGAATGGACCGAAAGGTTCCTCGAGGAATCGATGACACATCTTGTGCCTAACGGACAGATACTCATGCTGTTCTCGAACCTCACCAACAAGGATCGCGTAGACGGAACGCTGCGCAGGCTCGGATTTGCCCACGAAATACTCGGAGAGATGGTTGTCGGCATGTTCGAACGGCTCTACGTGTACCGCATCTGGAGGAATACGCGATGACGCGTCCACAGGCGCGCAAGCGCACCGATACGGTAAACGACGAGAAGAAAAATATTGCGCTCAACAAGAAGCAACCGCTCACACGGCAAGCTCCATCGAAGAGAGGAGAGAAAGGACCGCTACGCGACAACAAACAAGAGGAGAACACCGACGGCAGGAGGCCGCGATTCGACATCACGGACAAGACGTATCTCGCCCGCGGCAAACGGGGTATCGCATACACCGCGAAGCTCGGCAAGAGGACGGTGCTAGTAAAGGAACGCAACCCGGAGTCTGTCGTTGACACTGTCGCGCACGAGGCGCAGATGCTCGCACTCGTCAACACACGCGGCGTAGGACCGCTGTTCATCGCGCACCAGGACGGCGCACTCATACGGGAGTTCGTTGACGGCGAAGAGATGGAATCATGGATTCCTCACGCCACGGCCAAGAGCATAAAGCTCGCGCTCCTCGAAGTGCTGCGGCAGTGCCGCGCGATGGACCTGCTCGGTGTGGACAAGCTCGAGATGACCCACCCCCACAAGCACGTGCTCATCACGCACGGCGGTCCGCGTAGCGATGGCTCGCGTAGCGACAGTCATCGTAATGTGGTCATGATAGACTTCGACCGCGCGCGCAGGACGGCACGGCCGAAGAACGTGACGCAGGTATGCCAATGGATAAGCGGAGGGCGTATGCGTACGCTCATCGAGCCGAAAGGCATCTCGATCGATCGCGCTGCGATGCTCGCGCACGCCAAAGCGTACAAACTGCATTACGACGCGCAATCGTACGAACGCATCCTGGCGGCGGTGCGCGATGCGTAACCTCGCAGCACCCATACGGCAGTACGCGAAGCAAACGAACAACACAGGCGATACTCGAGCAGGATTCCCATCGGCGATGCGTTCCCGACGAGTGATACTGCGCCCCATCACCATCGATGACGCTGGCGCATGGAAGCGATTCAACAACGCGATCACTCGCCGCAATCCGGCATGGCCTATCGTGCCGAGCATGCTCTACGCGAAGAATGAGCTGCTCCACTACGATCTGATGCGTGAGCGAGGAACCAGGACCGTGTACGCCGTTGTGGAACGCTCGAGCGGAACTGTCATCGGAGATTTCCACCTCAAACGGTTCGATCACGCAAAGAGAAGGGTGGAATTCGGCCACGCGCTCCACCCACGCGTCTGGGGCAGCGGCACAACATATGAAGTGCTGAACGCCGTGCGCAACGCAAGCCGGCGGATCGGCTACACGCTCTGGGCGAAAGTAGAATCGGCGAACATCCGATCATGGAAATCGCTCGAGAAATTCGGCGCCACGTTCTGCGGGGAACGCACGACGACGCTCTGCGGAAGGCGCATGAAGATGCGCTACTACGAACTATGAACCATGAACAACAATCCTACACCGATACCAATCCACGCCGAGATGATACGATATGACGACGCCATTCCAAGAACGAGTATACGACTTGCTGCGCCACGTGCCGCGAGGCAAAGTAACGACATACGCCGATCTCGCGCACGCACTCGGGATGAACTGCCCACGCGCGATAGGACAAGCCATGCGCCGTAACCCGTATGCACCAGAGGTGCCATGCCACCGGGTGGTGCGCAGCGACGGGACCATAGGAGGATTCATGGGAGAGACGAACGGTGCCGCCATCTCCCGCAAACGATCGATGCTCGCGGCTGAAGGAGTGGAAGTCGTGCGAGGCAAAGTGGTCGCGTTTCCGCAACGGCACCACACATTCACCGCAACGAATGCCGCACCGAACCATACGACACGACATCATACCGGGCCGAAAATCGATAACGGGCACAATGAGAGCAGAGAACGACAGCGTGGAGGACAACGCGGCAGAGAAAGACCGGGATCACACACGAGGAGCATATGAGCGCGAACATGAACCTATACAGCCACAGATGCCTCGGGTTCGGCCACCCTGAGAACAGCATGCACGCGCTACGCGACGCGCTCGAATCAGGCATCGAAGGCATAGAGATAGATATCCGCCTCACGAAAGACAGGAAATGGGTGGTGCTGCACAACCCGTTCTTCGCCGATGAGAGACGCAACGTCGAACGCGTGCACATGAAGACGTACGGCCAGATACGACGCGAAGTGACATTGCTCGATACGATGCTCGCGTACATCGCTGCGCGAAGCGAAAGGATGAAACGCAAAACGATACTCATCGACGTCAAGGATGTCGGAGAAGAACGGCAGATAGCACGCATGCTCGCATCGTACGACCTCACTGCCGACGCGGTGGTGATCGCATGGGAACCGGAAGTGCTACGTCGCATCAGGAGCATCGACCCATCTATACGCACAGGGCTATCATACATACCCATCCACTCGACGCTCACATTCCTGCAAGGAGAGTTGAAGACGCCGATAGGCAGGCACAAGGCGGTCCTCACATTCAACAAAGAGCATAGTTTCGACGCACGGCACAGCGAAGGACACTCGAAACAACATTACCTCGCGACACTACCAGAATTTCCAGTAACATCCATCCAGGTGTACGCCCCATTATGCAGCGCAAAACTCGTCCGTCTGGCACACAAAAGAGGCATGAAGGTCATCGCGTTCACGGTGAACAACCGCGTACTTGCGGCATTGCTCAAGCGCAGAGGCGTCGATGGCATCCTGACCAACGACCCCAAGAAGTTCTTGAAATAACGAGGAGCACCACGCGTAGCATCGGGGCGCAGGTATTCTATACAAAGATATCACGCTAAGAAGCTCTACGGCAGAACGCCACGACGATGCTGCCTTGGCGCAAACCCGCGGGCGCCGTGTCGGGTACGGCCCGCAGGCCGGGGGCCCCGACGGCAACACGGCGCCCGAGACCGGTCCGCGAGTATATCCGCCGCTGCATCGGAAAACGACGCAGGAATACAGTGTAATAGACAGTGTACGCGCAGCAAGAAACACCAACACATCAATGCATCGACATCGCACATATTGCGCTCAACAAGAACGGTCGTATAGAGAAACGACAACCCGGGATACGATGAGAACAGAAGAGAATAACACACCGCATAGCACGAAGGTAACACGAAAAAAACAGAACGACAAAAAGAGGACTATTCGCCCTTCTTCTTCTTGATCTTCTTTATCTCCTTCTCGAGCTCGAGCTCGGAGAGCAGCTCCTTGTAGCGGTTACGGATAGTGACTTCGGTCACGCCCGCCACATCCGCGACCTCGCGCTGCGTCCGCTTCTCACCGTTGATGAGCGCGGCAACATAGAGCGCGGCCGCAGCGATACCAGTCGGACCACGACCCGACGTGAGCTCGATATCCTGCGCCGACTCGATGATCTCGACGGATTTCGACTGCGTCTCAGCAGTGAGGTTCAGGGCGCTTGCAAAGCGCGCGATATAATCCGCAGGGTTACTCGGCAAAATCTTGATACCGAGCTCGCGCGTGATGAAACGGTACGTGCGTCCTATCTCCTTCTTCTCGATACCGGATGCTTCGGAGAGCTCATCGAGCGTACGGGGCACGTCATGGCGGCGGCACGCCGCGTAGAGCGCGCCAGCAACGACCGATTCCATGCTACGGCCGCGCACGAGGCCCTTCTGGACAGCGAGCGTGTAGATACGGCTCGCCTCCTCTTCGACCGAACGCGGCAGCTTGAGGAACGAACTGACACGCTTGAGTTCCGCGAGCGCGAGTTTCAGGTTGCGCTCGATGGCAGTGCTGATGCGCTGCTGCCATTTACGCAAGCGGAAGAACTTGTTCTTGGATTTCGCGCCGAGCGCATAGAGGTCGCCTTTTCGGCCGACATCCGTGCCGAGACCCTGGTCGAACTGCGTGTACGACATAGGCGCGCCGGTACGGCGCTTCCTTGCCGCGGCATCGCTATCGAACTCGCGCCATTCCTGGTCGAAATCGACGAGCTTATCCTCGACGACCAGGCCGCAATCACGGCAGATGACTTCACCCTTGTCGGTGTTGAACCAGAGGTTCATCCCACCACATTCTGGGCACTTCTTGACGAATGACATGTAACTCCCCCCTTTCGTCGTCTGGCGTCCGTGCGCAGGTGGCTGCGTCACGGCTCATGCGCCTCACGGCGGTAATCTTATAAACTTTGTGCGACACCTACTTAAATACTTTTCGCAATTCTTCGTCGATAGCGTCAAAACGGCCTGTAACGCGCGGAATCGCGCATCTCGAGGCCGGCAACGATACGAAAGTTTATAAACAAAATCTCCTCGGTGGGCACCATGGGTGGGCGTGGGCAGAACTGGTCACTGGACCTAATAATAGGGATTGTCATCTTCCTTCTCGCAGTCGGCGTCATCTACTCGATCCTCGCGAGCAAGAACCGTGAGGACACGACACCGCTACGCACCGACAGCGAGATCATCGCGACGAAACTGACCACGCCAGAGACATCGACAAGCCTCGACATCCTCGTCGCCGCAGACAACCAACTCGATATCGAGAAGCTCAAGAGTCTCACAACCGCCGATTACGCGAAACTCAAACAGGACCTCGGAGTGCAAAACGACTTCTGCATCTACCTCCAGGATGAAGAGGGCAATGTCCTCTATATTGAAGGAGCGGACGGCAATTACACCGGCATCGGACCCGGTAGCCCCGACCTCAACTTGAGCGGTGTGCCCTGTGGTTGCCCGAAAGAGAACCCGGACTGCAACTAGCGATGCGCCGCCATAAGAGGCAGAACCATCGACAGTCACTGGCCGCAGAAACCTTTATAGCGCACCGCACGAGCGCAAGACATATGCTCCTCATCATCGCGACAACATTCGTGCTCTACAGCGCATTCTTTATCGGATGGCAAGTGTCGCGCAGCGTCCCCGACGAAGTCCCCCGCGCGACCAGATACGTCGACAACGCGATAGATGCACTCCTCATCATCACAATCGGCACGGCCATATACACCACCGGCAACGCGTGGCTTGCGATAGGAATCTCGGCCGCGATCATAGCGCTACGAGCCATCACCCATATCGACGCACTACGAGCGCCGCTCTCAGGCATCGCTTGCGGAGTAGCGCTCTACAACGCCGCGATAACACCGGTGATACTCTGCCTGGTGCTCAATTACCTGATAGGCACGCGAGCGAAAAAATCGAAGTCTCTTTTCTTCGCGAGCATCGCCCAACCAGCGCTCGCGATAATCACCGCTGCGATAGCGATATACGCGTTCAATTGACGAGTTCCACGCCGACGCGCGGGGTTGAAAATATCCGCCAGCTTGGAGCAAAGGAATCTAGGATTCCTTGCTCCAGGATTCGCTTCCCTACGAATCCTCGGAGGTAATCGGCCTCCAGCAGAACAGAGCGGGAGACTGTATGCACCGAAAGCCGATTACCGGATGCACAGCAGTGCATCGCTGGCGCGAGCGGTAGCGAGATTTTCAACGCCGCCTACATGACGCAAGCTATTTAAAGGAAGGGCGGTTCTTGCAAGCAACGTTGCCCCCATAGGCTAACGGATAGACTACTAGGTTGCGGTTCTGCGCAAGCAGAGCAGATTCCTGGAGATCGGGGTTCAATTCCTCGTGGGGGCGTTTGAGAAATTATGCGTTGTAGGGGAAAGTTATTTATGTTTTCTGATTTGCGTAAATGGGGAAACACCAAGTATCATTCTTTATCAACTCAGACCTCTGGACGAAATTCAACGTAAAATGCGCAGAGAAAGACGTCACGAAGACGGAAATCTTCACAAAAGTCATAAAAGACTACTTTGAGAAGAACTAACAACGCAGATATCTCAAGTAAAAAAATCTATCCGGGTAATTCACAATTAATTCTGCCGCCCAAAGTAACAGGCTCCTCCTTGTTGATATAGATACTGTATGGGGCGAGGCATTTATCAGGATAAATAGTTAAGTCGAATTCTACAACACTATTCGGCTTAATGCTCGCCAATGGATATACAGAGTGCATAAAAGTGTTATCTGAGAGTTGCATACTCCGCATAGCCCCTCTTAATGAGTTACTACCTATTTCTTGAAGATCGTGACGTACTCCGACACCCAATGGTTGACTAATAGTAAGTGCATAATTTTCAACAGGTTGGTCGTCGTAATTGGTCACAGTTATAGTCTTAGTCACACCGACGCCAGAACATCCTATAGAAATTTCCTGTGGTGTAACTTCAACACCGGTTTTTTCTGAAATAAAAGGATATATAGAAAAACAAAGACCGACAATAGTAAGAATAGTACCGATCAAAACACCCCAAACTGCAATTTTTGTGGGTAATGACCATGTTTTATATTTATCAAAGAACACCATTCGAAGTCGAGAACAAGGTTTAGATTTAAATAATTGTTCCCCACAACCGTATGTTTTCTGTATCGCCTCGTGGGGGCGTTAAAGTTGCTAGTCAATATCCTCGTTTCGGCACCGGAAGATAAGCGCCGCATACGGGTTGATGCGATTCTCAATTCAGCCCCACAGGTTTAACTACTACGCACAGTACTACGCACCGCAGAGGGTGATACCATGAGATACTTAACAATAGCGATTATCCTCGTCTTAGCGATTCTAGCAACAGCGTGCGCGCCCATGAGCGTGAGCGATCTCTCGCAGAACAAAGCGGAGTACGAAGGAAAGAGCGTCAGTGTCTCGGGCGTGGTCAAGAACACCGTGAAGATAGGTGACCTCTCCGGCTACACGCTGCAGGATAAGGAGACTGATGACATCATCGCCGTCCGCGCAGATAGCCTGCCTGCGGAAGGAAAAGAGATGACTGCCAAGGGCATTCTCATTAAAGACACGCTCTTTGGGTATTACATCAAAGCGGACGAGTAGATACGACGAGGTGTACGTTCCGGTGACGCAGCAGATCATGCGTTCGCCATCGCACAGCAAATAGATGAACAGGTCTGCACAGCAGTAACGCAAGAAAAACGCCCGCGCACGGTACGCTATCAAGATCGTTTTTTAGAGGAAGTATCAGCGATCTTTTTTATTGTAATGGCACGGACAGGGCATGCTTCGGCAGAGGCTTGATTGCCGGCAAGATCCTCTTCATCGATGACGCGCTCCCAGAGCCCGGTACTCTTATTGAGCGTTGCGCGTTTGAGATCGGCCTTTTCGTCCTTACCATACGCCCAATCCTTAGGAGCGATAGCAGTACATGCGAAAGCACCTACACACGCCTCCCGATTATAGAGTATAAGATATTTCGCCACCCTCAGAAAGACGGTGAATCGTTTATATAATTTTCCTTCATATCGCGCCGAGATATATGCACGCAATAAACACGCAGATTGCGCCGTACAGAAACGGACGCCGCATAGTTTGTGCTCCGAAGAGAGCGTGCAGGAGTTATTACCACCACCAAAACACGCGCATAAACAATTCTAATAACGCCGTATGCCCAATCATAGAATTTATAAGTTCGAGCCTATCCCGGGGAAACGGAAACGGATGCACGCCACATGAAGATATTGTTCATCTATAACGGCGCGGAAAATCTTGGCATTGAATCCATATCGAGCGTACTCAAAGCCGCAGGCCA
>Ga0209211_10004512_pt1 | contig 21573 bp, 35 predicted proteins | sample RifGroA2_FD_183992 | JGI IMG/M metagenome (GOLD analysis project Ga0209211, IMG submission 183992) | Groundwater microbial communities from Rifle, Colorado, USA - Groundwater A2 (SPAdes) (version 2) | ecosystem: Environmental > Aquatic > Deep subsurface > Groundwater | place: Rifle, Colorado...
TCCAGCGTCTGCGCATCGATGCCGGTCATGCTGGTGTTGAGCCACTTGGCGCCGCGATCGAGCAGCATGGCCTTGCCGGCGTTCTCGACCCCGCCGATGTTCTTGTCGATCCACTTTTTCAGCGCTTCGTACTGGTCATCCTTGAGCGTGCCTTCAACGGAATACACGCCGGAGGTTTTTACGCCGTTCCTCTGCATCCTCGCCTGCTGCTCTTCGGTGGCCAGGGACAGGCCGATGGCTTCACGCGCGAGATGAACGGCTTCCAGCCCCATCCAGCTATTCCATGACGGTCCGCGAACGTGCCAGATGGCCTTGGCCGGAAAGGTTTGCACCTTGCCGTTCTGGCCGCGCACGTCATAGGTGAGCGTCCAGTCTTCGGCCCGCTTGGGTGTGACGCTGCCGGGCTCGAACGGGATCAATTCCATGATGCCGGAACGGTTCGATCGGTTGATGAATGAGTAGTGATTCCCGGCCAAAACCGCGTGCATGGCGACCATTTCGCGGTATTCGAAGCTGGTTTGCCACTCGTTTGGACGGCTGCCGAGGATGTCGTACAGCGAATGGTCCTTCGCCGGTAGCCGCGTCTTGCCGTCGGCGCTTTCGCGCATCAGTTTCAGCGGCACCTGGGCAATGCCTTCGCCGATGACGCGCGCGCAAGCGCAGACGGTGGAGACTTCGATGGCGGTGCGCACGGTGACGGACTTGCCGCTGTGCGAAGTGCGCATCATGCCGGCAATTTCACGCAGGAGGTCATAGCCGCCTGCCGATTTGCGCGAGAACGCGCGCGCCAGCATGGCCACTATTCAGCCCTCGCAATCTGGATGCCGGCGGCGATCAGCAGCACGCCGGCGACCAGCCAGCCGGCCGGCGCCCAGGCCAGCCAGGCGCCATAGGCCAGGCTGCCAGCGCCCAGCATCAGCAACACGTCGGGCAAGTGTTTTTTCATGCCTTTTCCCAGAAGGATTGTTCGGCGCTTTCGCCTACCATGGCGCGGCTGGTGGCGATGATGGTGGCCACCGCGGCGTCAATCTTGTTCGCGGCGCGCAGTTTGCGCGGAAAGATGTTTTCGTTGCGATCCGGCGCGACTTCGACATTCGAGAACTGCCACACGGTGCAGGGATTGTCGTCGTGATGGAAGCGACCGGCATCGGTGAGCGCCTGGATCTCTTTCATCGGGTCGGACAGGTAGCGCACTTGTTGCGGAATATCGACGACTTCAAGACCCTGATTGGCAAGGTTGGCACCCATCTGCTGCCCGCCCCAGGGGTCCTTAGCGATCTCACGGATGACGACGATCTCGGCGCTGGCGAAGATGTCGTCTTCGATTTGGCTGAGGTCGATCATGTTGCCCGGGGTGACGATCAGGTGCCCCGAATTGACCCAGCCGCGGTAATGCGCGTTTTCTTCCTTGTCGACGGCGGCCCGCGGCACGTAGTTGCGGGTGATGAGGTAGTAATGATCCTGGTCGTCGATCTGGCGACGGAATTCCCACACCAGGCTGGCGATGTCCTGCTTGCTGGCGAGGTCGAGGCCGACGACGCACTGTTCGCCCTTGAATTGGTCGAGCGCGAGCGTGGCGTCGCCGGCCTGCTGCAGGTTGTGAAGGTTCAGCCAGGGTGAGGCGGCGGCGACCCAAACGTTGAGGTGCTTGGTCTTGAAGGTGTTCTGCTTGCGCGGATCGGCCAGGGCGTCGCGCTGCTGGCTCTTGAGAAATTCGGCATCGACCGACACGCCGAAATTCGGGTTAGCCTTGATCAGGGCACCCTCGCTGGTCCAGTCATCACCTTCGTCGATGCCGAAAACAATGCCGAAGCGCTGGTCGTTTTCGATCAGGCCTTCGAGTATCTTCTCGAGTTCTTTCTGGTGCAGGTAGCACGGGCCGGAAATGTCGCTGCCGGCGGTGGTGATGACCAGCATCAGCGGTTGCGAGCGCGCGCCCATGCCGGTCTGCATGGTGTCGTAGAGTTCGCTGGTCTTGTGCTCGTGGTACTCATCGACGATGGCGCAACTGGGGCTGGCGCCGTCGCCGGGCTTGCCGATGACGGGCTCGAACTTGGCATTTTTGTCGATGACGGCGAGGTTGCTGGCATTGGCGAGGACGCCGTATTTCTGGCGAAAGATCGGCGTCTGGCGCGCCATGAGCAAGGCCGGGCGGAAGACTTCCATCGCCTGGTCCTGGCTGGTGGCGCCGGAATAGACTTCGGCGCCGAACTCGCCATCGACGGCGAGCATGAAGTTGCCGATGATCGCGGCCAGCGTGCTCTTGGAATTCTTGCGCGGCACGAAGAGGTCGGCCACGCGGAAGCGGCGCTTGCCGGTGGCGAAGTGTACCCAGCCGAAGACACTGGCAAGAATGAAAACTTCCCACTCTTCGAGCTTGATCAGCTCGCCACGGCCAGCCCAATCGCCCTTGATGTGCGGCATCAGCTGCGCAAACTTGCAGATACGCTCGGCCGGGAAATAGCTGATGCCGGCGGCGTCAGTCACCTCAGGATTGAAGATGTAGGGAAATCCATCGCTGCCGGCGCGATCGAGATCCTTGAGGTGGCGCGCGCAGGCAAGCCTGTGCCATTTGCAGGCGGGGATTTCTCCCGCCACCACGGCGCGCGCGTACTGCGTGGCGCGGTCGGCAAATGAAAGGACTACAGGTTCCATGCGGTCTCGCCTGGTTGTTCGAATAGCGCCGCCTGGCGGTTGTCGCTGGTGCGCACACGACCGCGCGACGCCGGCGACAGGCCGAAGCTCTGTAGATACCAATGCACTTCTTGCGCCGCGCGGCGCTGCACCACCCAGTGGTGCGAATACTGGAAGGCGCCGGACGTGCCGGTCGGCACCCAGATGCCGTCGCCACCCTTCCACTCGCCACCAGCGGCCTCAACCTCGACGCGCTTGTCTTCGGCGAGCTTCATCGCCCGGGCCAGCATCGTCTCGGCCCAGACCAACCGAGCCCATGCCTGGCAGTACAGCACCAGGGCCGAGCGATCGAGCTTGCTGATCAGGCCGTAGCGCTCCAGCTCGCGACCAACGCGACGCCACTCCTTGCGCGCCTCCGGCCAGATCCACTTCGGCGCGCTCGGGATCTCGACTTCGGGATTGAAGTCATCAGCCAGGTCGGCGGCGGATTTTTTCGACGGGTTGCCGCGCAGGTGATGCACGTTCGACGGCAGCGGCTGCGGTCCTCGTGATCCCATGGCAACTCCAGAAAGTGAAAAACCGCCCGGAGGCGGTTCAGTGATCGATCAAATGCAGACGCCTGGACAGGGAGCACCTACCCCCCCCCTCCCCCGAAACTCCCGCACGTAAAAATTTAGGTAATGGCTCGGTCCTGCGCTGGGAAGCTGCAGAGATTTACCCAGCCCTCCCCCGGTTTTTTTCCTGGTCCGTCTTCGCCGTATGGCACGGCTTGCACAACGCCTGCAGGTTGCTGTCGTCGTCGATCTGCTCGTCAGACCAGCCTGCCGCCCGCGCTTCTGCCTTCGGTTTGATGTGATCGACGAAGGCCGAGTAAGGCCGGTCGCCGATCGCGGTCAGCTTGCCGTTGCGCTTGCATTCCTGGCAAAGGTAGCAGTCACGCTCCAGGATCTGCTTGCGCTTCTTGTCCCAGTCTTTTCCGTACCCGCGCTTGTGCCGGCTGCCTCGCTCACGATCAGCGAATGACCCCGGCGCCGAACGCTTGTGTGGCTGACAGTAGCCAGAGCCATCACGCACCAACTGGCTGCAGCCGGGTTGGCGGCAAGGTCTTGGAGCGGCGCTAGGCATGGGCTTGGGCAACAAAAAAGCCCTGCGACTCGGAGGAGTGGCAGAGCTTTGGTGACAACTTCAACAGCCTGCCCGTTTTATACTGGAAGTGTCCGGGCATGTCAACACCCCGCTGCAATGTCGTTCAGATGGCCCATCACAGCGCGATGCACGGCATCGAGGCGCTCGTATAGGCGTTGCCTCGCAATGCCCAGGCGTTGGGCCACTGATACCGCCGTGCCACCATGCTGGTAGAACTGGACGCACAGCGCCCGATCATCATCGGGTAGCCGCGACACTGCCAGATCGGTCTCGCGTACATACTCGCAGTCGCACACACCTGCCGGCATGGAGCTTCCATAGCTGCCGCCATGCTGCACCTGGTTGAACATCGGGCTGATGCTGGGATAGCCAAGGCCGGCAGCATTGCGCCGAGCCGCCCACTTGCCCCAGATGCTCAGCTGCACGTTGATGTATTCGATCACCGCTGTCCTTTCACTTCTCTGTTCTTGGCCGCCTTCAACAGCTTGCGAATATGCCGAGCCTTGCGCCGGCGCTCCCGTTCCCGGTATTCCTTGTCCGCCTTCTCGAACCGATCCCGCGTCACCCGTAGCCGATCCAGTGATTCAGCTGGATCGCCCCACAGCCAGGCGAAAGGAATGGCGCTCATACCCTGATCACCATTTCTGACGCCGACACCGCCCGTCCTGCCTCCTGCAGCGGCTGGCCAAGCACGTGGCCGCCCTCACTGAAATACACCCGATGCTCCGGCTTGCAGTCCAGTCGCAGGCCGCGCTTGATGACGTTGTTGATCTCCTCGACACCGAAGGCCTCGCGCAGGGCATCGACCAAGGCGGCGCAGCGTGGCATCTTCGCCCTCATGTTCCATACCTTGCCGAGGTGTGGCAGAGGTATGGAACCCCGGAGCCCTTGTCCTGCGGCCCTCTTCCATACCTTCCATACCTTCCATACAGGAAATAGTCAGGTGCGCGCGCGCGTGCGCGTGCAGGCCTGTGTATACGCCTGCACGCACGCCCATGTGCGCCCACGTACACGTGAGGGGAAAGGTATGGAAGGTATGGAAGGTATGGAACGCCCTTGTCTCGCAAGGCTTCGCGGGCTCCATACCTTTGCGCCGAGGTGTGGAAGGTGTGGAACCCTGGACGATCAAAGAGGGACATCATCGCCCTCCCAATCGGGCGCGCCGGTCGTCGAGCTGGCCTCATTTCTTACGGGAGGCTTGTACCAGAACCGGGTCATGCCGTTGCGCCGCTCAAATCGCGTGCAACCCAATTTTCTCAACGCGATACCCACCCGAGTCTGGACATCGCGCGTGATCTTCGACGCATCGAGCTTCAGACAATCGTGCATGGCATCGAAGGCCGAGAATTCCTGCCGCAGCGGCTCGAACACCCAATCATGCAAGGCATCGACCAAGCTGTCCTGTTGCTCTACCCGCAACTGCTCGACATCGAACAAGGTACGCTGCTCCTCGGCCGTCGGCCAGTAGCGTTCCCCCGCATCGATCCGCGCCACCGCCTCGGCAAACAGCTGATCGCGCACGCTGCGCAGGCCCTCGATGTCGATTTCGTCGATCAGGCAATCGGCCGGCCAGAAGCGCCGGCCCCCCGTCGGGTCCTTGTTCCACTCATGCTCGTTGGTCGAACCACCGAACACCAGCTGACGCAGCGCGCGCACCAGGCGCGTGCCATACGGCGGCCGGTACTCATCCGCCGTGCGCGACAGAAACGACTTCTGCCGCTTCTCGTCCGAGCGCGTCAAGGAACCCAGCTCCGCGAACTCATGAATCATCTTGCCGCGCAGGCCGATCATCGAATCTTTCGACGACAAATCCAGCTCTGCGTCGCCGAACCATTCACCGCCCAGCACCGATAATGCCGTGCTCTTTTTCTTGCCCTGCGGTCCGCTCAACACCAGGCAGTAATCAAACTTCGTGCCCGGCGCGAAGATGCGCTTCACCAAGCCCATCAGCCACCACGCCGCGACCCGCTTTGAGTACGGCGAAAACGGCACACCCAGATACTTCGCCAGCCAGCCATTGAGGCGCTTTTCGCCATCCCATTTCAGGCTGCGCAACCATTCGCGCACCGGGTGCCACTTGTTCGTCTTCCCCAGCGCCTCCACCACCTCCAACACCATCACCGAAGCCGGCGTGAAACCATACGTGCGCGAAATCCACATCGCGGTAAAGGTATCGTCCTGGGCATCCCATTCCCCGGCGCGGCCTTCGGCATAGGGCGGCGGCTTGCGCTTCACAGTGCACAGCGACATTTCATCAAACGCGATCACGCCGCGCCAGGCCGGATGATGCGCCAGCACCTGATACACGTTCGACAGACAGCTTTTGATCTCGCCGTCTTTCCAGATCAAGGCCGGGATAAACGGTCTCTTCCCCTCTTTACCCGCGTCAGCCTCAAAAGGGGTAGAAATGCCTTCCGCAGGGTCCGGCGGCGGGCCGCCGTGGGTATCGGAAGGCGGTGCCCATAGACGAGCCTTGTCGCGTAGATGATCAACCAGAGGCGCGCCTGTAATGCCCTCCTCGATCGCATCCGCAATATCCCAACCGTCCGGCTTTTCACCGGGCGCAGGGATGTCGATGAACCAGATCTTGTACCCGATCGCATGCAAGCGCTCGGCCACGGCTATCATCGCCTTCATGCCCGGCTGCTTCTCGGCAGGAAGCAGCGGCTTCGAAGCCGGATCGACGCCCGCCTCCTTCTCCGCCTTGGTCAATTTCTCGCGCTTCGCATCGGCATCAGGCCACAACAGCGCCTTCTTCACCGGCCGATCGGCCTGCGAGCTGAAGTCCGCCTTGCCCACGCCATTGCAGCCGCCAGGCCAGGACATCACCGCCAGCTCGGGCAGCAGTTCCTGCCCCGCCACGCAGCACTTCTCACCCTCGACGAACAGCAGCGAGGCCTCCGGCTTTGCTGCCGCGCCATCAAGGCCATAGAGCGGCCGGTTTTCCTCGGCGAACGCCATCCAGCGCCACTCGCGCTTGCCGGATTTCGCATGCTGCGCGAACACCAGCGGAATATCGTCCTTGCCGCCGTCGCTGGTGATGAATCGGCAGACGTAGCCGATCACCCGGCCATCAGCCGCGCGATACGTGAAAATCCGCACCGGCACGCCGCGATTCGGGTGCGCCTTCGGCGGCTCGCCGGCATCATCCGGCGCCGGCCAGATCGGCTGCCAGAACGTGCGCGGCTCTTTCGGTTTCGGTGGTTCCATGGGCGCCGGTGGTGGTGATGTTGCCTTCGCCTTGCGCTTGCGGCCTTTTTCCAGCGGCGGTAACGCAATGCCGAAGCGCTCCGCCAACTCCACCGCCGCCTTGCCCTGGTCGCCGTAGTGAAACAGGTAGGCATACAGCGACACCAGATCGCCGCCCTTGTCATCGCACGCAAAATCGCCCCAGGCGCCGCTGATCAGATTGACCGAGAACGAGCCGATCTTTCCGTCGGCCCGCGTCGGATTCAGCGCCTTCCATTCCGGCCCCTCGCGCCGGCCGCCCGGCAACCATTCGGCCGCCAGCGACTCCGCCTGATTGAGCGCGGCCGCCGCGATCGCGGCGAAGGGAAGCGATGCCGTCACGCCCGCTTACCGGCGCGCCAGTTTCTTCATGGATGTCTTGGCCGCCAAGGCCGCCGTCGCCGCGCCCAGCAGCTCCTCGATACGCTTCATCGTCGACGCCTCGGCCGTCGCCTGATCGCCCATGTAGCGTGCGATCAAATAGCGGATCGGCTCCAGGTCGCCCGTCGTCTGGATATAACGCTCCAGATCGTCGGTGCCCAGCTTGCGCTGCGATTCGTCGTTGAGCATGCACGACAGGTTGCCAGGCGCGACATCCATATCCATCGCTACGCGCTTGAGGCCGCGCTGGTAAATGCCGGAGGCGACCACCTCGCGCACATTGCGGTAGCGGTCGAGCATTCCCGGCTCAAGATCGAGCGTCAATTGAAGGGCTTGGTCCATGGTGTGATAACTCCCGATAGTTTTTGGTATCACTGCGTATCAGCGTTTATCAGTGCAAAAGCAGTAAAAAAGAGGCCAGGGCATGCGCTGGGCAGGCCCTGGCCGTCAAGCCCGATGACTCGGGCGGGAGGAGACGAAATGCGGATTACATGGGTGGAGGCGGGTCATTCCAGCGGGATAGAATCGATTTTCCACGATCTCAACTATTCGAAAGGAATGACCCATGAACACGCTCAAATTCGCCTGCAAGCACTGCGGCAATCAGGAGTTCAAGTTCCCCCGCGAACCCCAGCCGACAGACGAGGTGACTTGCGCCGGATGTGGCCGGACAGCTCTCTACGCGGACATCCAGGCCGCCGCCCTCGACCAGGGAAAGAATGCGGTAGCCGATCTGATGAGCAAGACCTTCGGGAGCGCGTTCAAGCGCCGCTAGCACCGGGCGGAACAAACGAGCAACCTCCGCCTGCAATCCTTCGGCATCGATCACCAGGTCTGCGCGATCTGATGCCATCACGCCGCCTCCTGGTGGAGTTCGGGCGCCGGGGTGCTGGCGCCGACTATTGGGAGGGTCATTTCAGCGGGATAGAATCGATTTTCCACGATCTCAACTACCCGAAAGGAACGAACCATGGCCGAAGAAATTGCCACGCTACCCATCGCAGGATGGGAGCTGAAGACCGTGCCAGCACTCGACGCGCTGCTCATCACGTTTTCCTACCTGTCGCACCCAACGCAAACGCCTGCAGAAGCGGTGACGGATCGCACCTACATCCTTCACAGTGCCCTGGCTCGAGAATTTGCACAGCGAATACTCGCAGCACTCGACCGGATGGAATCCGGTGTACCTCACGGAAGCGGACTTCCGAAGCACTGATCGAGAATGGGGCGCGCACGCTATGCCGCCTCCTGGTGGAGTTCGGGCGCCGTATCGCTGGCGCCGACTTTCTCAAATACGTCCGGACGGGCCAGCTTCAAATACATCATGCGCGCCTGCGGGATGCCATCGCGCCGCCACTGGGAAACTGCTCCCGGACTGGTATTGCACAACCTGGCTGTTGCGCCAGTCCCGCCCAAATTGTCGATTACGGTGTTCGCTTCGATGTCCATGAAGCCGAATTTAGCACACTCAATCCCACAATTCAACAAGCTAAATACAAAAAGATTTAGCCTACTGCTATGCAACTCGAAAATGACTTTTCAACCTTCGCCGGCAGATTCACGTGGGCCGTTTCGAATATGACCGGAACGCAGGAGCAACTCGCGACCGCCATGGGCGCGTCACCCGGCGTCATCACGCAATGGAAATCCGGGCAAACGCAGAACTTTGACGCCGTCAAGGTAATCAAGGCCGCCCAATTCCTCAATGTGGATGTCGAGTGGCTGGTACTCGGTGACGGAACACCTGAGCGCATGCGAAAGACCTCGCTGCATATGGCGCAGATTGTCGACAGCCTGCCCAGGGAACCACGCCAGCAGACACTGGATTTCATCTCCTACCAAATCACAAAATCCGAAGCGCTGATGACGGGTGAAAAGGGCGCCCACTATCACAAGATGATCGAGGAAATCATCCAGGACATGAAACACAGAAATCAATAGACGATTGGCGTACCATTGACGGCTCATCGTTTGGGAGATAGCAACATGGCCTCTTTTGGGATTATTCACTGGCTCATCGTCGCCGCCATCGTTTTCCTGGTCGTCAAGCCCTTCCTGCCTTCCGATCGCCGCACGATGATCTGCCCTTCCTGCGGTAGTCGAGGCCCGGCGAAAATTCAGGTGCGCGGTTCCATCTGGATCGAAATCATCCTTTGGCTCATGTTGATCGTCCCCGGCCTGATCTACAGCATCTGGCGCCTGACCACCAAGCGCCCGGTGTGCGTGCAGTGCGATCAACCGGGCATCATCCCGATCGCCACTCCGCGCGGCGCCGAACTGGCCGCCAAGTTCTCACCGTCATGATGTCGCGGCTGGTCGCTGCGATTCTCGTCGCGACATTCGCCACCATTGCTCCAAGCATCGAGGCGAAGCAACACCGCAGCACCGCCGTCAAGAACGCCTTCAAGATCACCCACCCCTGCCCTGCCAACGACCGCCGCCGCGGACCCTGCCCAGGGTATGTCATAGACCACATCATCCCTCTCTGCGCCGGCGGGCCGGATGCCACAAGCAATATGCAGTGGCAAACCATCGCCGCAGGAAAGATCAAGGACAAAACCGAGATCCTCAGCTGCCGCAAACGCCGCACATAACACGCGACCACAGCATCGCGGCAACGGGAATTCACACGGCAAAGGTTCATCCAGCTAAATATTTCTTGACTTGCTTCGTTTAGTTCGCTAAATTTCTCCATCGCCGGCAACTCACCGCCGAATTTCAACCGATGGAGGCACTCATGACCCACCCCGCAATCCCCGTCCCCGCCCTCAACACAGGCGAAACCTACGTCGGCGCGATCATCAGCGCCTGCGGCACTTACAGCCATCACACGATCCTGCTGCCCGGCGATCACGACGATGCCAACTGGAATGCCGCCATGGACTGGGCAAAGTCGCTCGGCGGCGACCTACCCAACCGCATCGAACAGTCCCTGCTCTTCGCCACGCTGAAGGACCAGTTCAAGCGCGACTGGTACTGGTCGAACACGCTACACGCCTCCGCCGCGAGCTACGCCTGGTGTCAGTACTTCATCATCGGCCTCCAGTACGACTACCTCATCCTCACCCAGTGCCGCGCCCGGGCCGTCCGCAGATTGCCGATTCAGCCCTTTAACAATTTGCCTTGACGGCAGGCCAGGCCATGACCCGCCACAGCGCCCACCAACAGCTCGTCGAAGCCCGCCAGATCGCGCGCGATCACGGCCTGATCCTGTTCGAAAAACCCGTCGAGCCTGGCAAGACCAGCTACATCGTCTATCGCAAATTACCCGAAGGCCGCAAGACCTTCCTTGGAAAACGCGGCACTCCCGAAGGCGTGCGCGCCTACGTCGCCAAGCTCGCCAACTTCCACTAGGAGCTGCCATGTCCGCCATCGCCCTGTATCCTGGACTCACCCTGCTCGAAGCCCACCGCATCGCCAAGACCGCCGGCATGTACCTGGTCAGCGATGGCCACGATGTCCGCATATCGCCGATCATCCTTCCTGGCTGGCGCGAAGTGCCGATGGTCGTCAAGATCACCGCGCCGGATCGTGGAAACGTCTGCACTGGCGAGCGGGTGGCGGCATGAATCCGGCGTCGGAAAAATGGGCCTACGCCTACCTCAAGACCCTGGGCGCCGCCCTTGCCCTGATCATTCTCATCCTCGGCGCGCAAGGCTTTGCTGACCGCATCGAGCGCAACACCGAAGACCGCCTGGCGTACCAGCGCTGGGTGGCAGACGCCTGCATACCCGTCCGCGAAGGCCAGCGCGCGGTCGCCACGCATGACGGCGCCCGGCTGCGGTGCACCATCTACAGCACCTACGAGCGCGGCCTGGTGCCGGTCGTCGTCAGCGCCGCCGTGATGGAGGTGCCGCAATGAGCCGGCCGCCCATCGCCCGTGACAAGCTCGTCCGCCACATCTGCGGCCTCGGCAGCGACAAGAACGGCAACCCGATCAGCATCCGCACCGCCGACCTGGCGACGGCCTGCGACGTTGCGCCTGGATCGATCCAGGCGATGTTATCCGGCCCGGTCGCCGCGGGCGAAATCTATGTCTGCAAAGTCACCCCGCCAAGCGGCCGAGCGTTCAACGAATACCGCAAGGGCAGCGGTCAAGCCGCCCCGGAATTCAAGCCGCTCGACACCAGGCGCGCGGGCATCGCACTCTGCACCGCAGACCAAAAGCCGCGCCCGAGCACGATCAACAAGCCCCAGCCGGCGGTGGGCAACAACACCGGCAGCACGCGACCGGACCCTGCCTCCGCCGGTGAGCGTGCCGTTGCTGCCGCCAAAGCAACGCCGAAGCCCGCAGCGCGCGACCGGCTGAAAGAAGAGCCGGCGGCGACCAAGGCTTCGGCGGGTGACGTCTTCACCATCACGATCGACGACACCGGCGTGCTGATCATCGGCACCGATGAAGGCGTCATCAAACTGCAACCCAAACAATGCCAGCGCCTCGGCCACTTCCTGGTCGGCTCGCAAGGCATCTGGAATCCCTTCTGACCCACCCACCCCTGGAGAACACCATGCCCGATCGCACCATCAGCATCCCTGCCGCACAAATCACCCTCGCCGACGAAGAACTCTACGCCGGCATCATCCTCAATGACGACGGCACGCCCAGCCATCACCTGGTGCTGCTGCCTGGCGATCATGAAGACACCGAATGGAATGCCGCCGTCGAGTGGGCCAAGAGCATCAACGGCGAACTGCCGACCCGTCGCGAACAATCGCTCCTGTTCGCCAATTGCAAACAGCATTTCGAAAAAGACTGGTACTGGTCCAACACGCTACACGCCTCCGACGCGAGCTACGCCTGGTGTCAGGGCTTCTACGGCGGCAGCCAGAACTACGACCACGTCGACGGCCAGTGCCGCGCCCGGGCCGTCCGCAGATTGCCCATTTAGTCCTTCGTCCATTTATTCATTCTCAGGAGCGTCAACATGAAACCATCGGAACTCAAAGCCAAATATCTCGCGTCCAACCTCAAGAAAGGCGAGGCCTACGCCGGCCTGATCCTCGGCAAAAACGGCGAGCCGGACTACCACCTGGTGCTGTTGCCGGGTGAAGCCAGCGCCGTCAATTGGGCGAATGCCAAGGCCTTCGCCAAGAAAGCCGGCGGAGAACTGCCCAATCGTTGCGAGCAGTCCCTACTCTTCGCCAATCTCAAGGAAGAATTCAAGGGCGACTGGTACTGGTCCAACACGCTACACGCCTCCGACGCGAGCTCCGCCTGGTGTCAGGGCTTCAGCTTCGGCACCCAGCTCAGCCGCCACATCGGCAGCCAGTGCCGCGCCCGGGCCGTCCGCAGATTGATTAGTTCTTAATTTAACCCTTTCACTCAGCATGGCCCTGCACACACAACTGCCGATTTACAAGGTCGCCTACGACCTGCTCGACATCGTCACCGATCTCGTCAAGAACATGCCGCGCGACTTCAAGCAAAGCATCGGCGGCAAGATCGGTGCGGAATGCGTCGAGATCGTGGTGCTCATCTTCCGCGCCAATTGCGCGCGGGAGAAAGCGCCGCACCTGGTGGATCTGATCGAGCGCCTGCAGGTAGCCGAGTTACTGATTCGGCTCTCCTGCGACAAGCGCCTGATCTCCAAGGCCCAGTACGCCCGGGCCGTGGAACTCACCAACAGCATCGGCAAGCAGGCCAACGGATGGCGTAAATCCGCAGCCTCGCCCGCTGCATGACGGTCATGGCCATCATGCCTGTGCGAATGATCAATCTGGTCGCGCCGCTGCCCCACGAGGGCACCGCCATGCGCATCACGGAGACCGCTGGCAGCGCGCCGGAAAGGTCCGGCGCAGTTTCCCCGTCGAGCGATCGGCAGGGCGACGTCGATAGTGCGACATCGACGCCTCCGACGCGAGCTACGCCTGGTATCAGAACTTCAACAACGGCAACCAGAACAACAACCACATCAACAACCAGTGCCGCGCCCGGGCCGTCCGCAGATGATCCATGCCATCCGGCTGATTTTTCTTTTTCTGACTTGGTTGAAGCCTACTTCGACTGTCGGCGCACCAAACGCAACAGCGCCAGCGCGCTCGCCTTCGAGCAGCAACTGGAGCGCAACCTCGGCACGCTACACGATGAACTGACCGAGGGCATCTACCGCCCCGGCCCGTCGATCTGCTTCGTCATTACCCGGCCCAAAGTGCGCGAAGTGTGGGCCGCCGCGTTCCGCGACCGCATCGTGCACCACCTGCTCTACCGCAAGATCGGCCCGCGTTTCGAGGCCAGCTTCATCGCCGACTCCTGCGCCTGCATCCCCGGACGCGGCACACTCTACGCAGCCCGTCGTCTCGACGCCAAGGTCCGCAGCCAGACACAAAACTGGCAGCGCCCAGGCTACTACCTCAAGCTCGACCTCGCCAACTTCTTCGTCAGCATCGACAAGCGCATCGTCGCCGAGCAGTTGGCCAGCCGCATCAGCGAGCCCTGGTGGCGTCAGCTCGCACTCGATATCCTGTTCCACGACCCACGCCAGAACGTCGTCATTCAGGGCCGTCCTGACGAGTTCGCGCGCGTTCCGCCACACAAGAGCCTGTTCAACCAGGACACGCACCACGGCCTGCCGATCGGCAACCTCAGCAGCCAGTTCTTTGCCAACGTCCTGCTCGACGCACTCGACCAGCACATCAAGCACGACCTCATGGCGCGCCATTACATCCGCTACGTCGACGACATGCTGCTGCTGCACGAATCCCCCGACTGGCTCAACCAAGCCAGGGCCGACATCGAGGCCTGGCTGCCAGCACATCTGCACCTGACCCTAAATCCGCACAAGACCATCCTGCAGCCGATCGACCGCGGCATCGACTTCGTCGGCCATGTGATCCGTCCCTGGCATCGCACCCTGCGGCGGCGCACCTATCACGATGCCCTGCGCCGTGTCGCCACGATGCCGGCCGCTGATCTGTTCCACACCGCCAACAGCTATTTCGGACTGTTGCGGCAAACCACCCACAGCCACGCCGACCGGGCAAGGCTGGCCAACCTGCTCCGCGATCGTGGCCACACGATCAACGGAGATATCACCAAAACTTACCGGAGATCCACATGAACGCACCCGAATCGCACACCCTACTGATCCCGCTCACCAGCATCATTCAGTCGTCGAGCAACCCGCGCAAACACTTCGACCAGGCCAAGCTCGACGAGCTGGCCGTCAGCATCAAGACCCACGGCGTGCTGCAGCCGATCCTGGTGCGCGCCTGGCAAGTCGGCATGGCGAATCCGAAGCATCGTCCCATGGTAGAAATGATAGGCATCTACGAGATCGTCTGCGGCGAGCGGCGCTGGCGCGCCAGCCAGATCGCCGGCATGGATACCATCCCCGCCATGGTCCGCGAACTGACCGACAAGGAAGTGCTGGAGCTGCAGGTTGTCGAAAACCTGCAACGCGAAGACGTGCATGAGCTGGAAGAAGCCGAAGGCTACGAGCGGCTGATGAAGTACCACGACTACACCGCCGATAGCCTGGCTGAGAAGATCGGCAAAAGCCGCGCCTACATCTACGCCCGTCTCAAGCTCACCGCCCTGGCGCCGGCCGCGCGGGATCTGTTCTATGAAGGCAAGCTCACCGCCAGCACCGCGCTCCTGATCGCCCGCATTCCCGGCACCACGCTGCAGATGCAGGCCGCCACTGATATCACCAAGCCCGACTGGAAGGGCGACGTGATGGCCACCCGCGCTGCCGCCGACCTGATCCGGCGGGCCTACACGCTGGACCTTGAAGATGCCAGCTTCAAGACCGCCGACGCCGCCCTGGTGCCCAAGGCCGGCAGCTGCGACGCCTGCCCAAAGCGCAGCGGCAACGACCTGATCCTGTTCGCCGACATTGGCGATCCAGACGTCTGCACCGATCCGTCCTGCTTCCAGAACAAGAAGGAGGCGAACTACCTGCGCCTCAAGGCGCTCGCCGAAAAGAGCGGCAAGGAAATCTGCAGCGGCAAGGAAGCCGCCGAAATGCTGGTCAATGGCCGGCACAGCCTGGACAAGTTCAACCTGGCCAACATCGACGACATCTGCTACGACGACGAGCAGCACCGCACCTATCGCACCATCCTCGGCAAAGCGGCGCCGGCCATTACCCTGGTCGAAAATGCCCGCGACAAAATCTTCGTCGAAACCGTCGACACCAAGCTGCTCGCCATTGCCCTGAAGAAAGCCGGCGTCGCCAAGCCGACGATCAAGACCGACCGCGCCGACGTCAATCATCAGAAAGAACACGCCGCGCGCGAAGCCAAGGCCAAGGCAGAAAACACCTGGCGCGGCAAACTATTTCAGGAAATCCGTCTCAAGCTCGGCGAACGCTTTGCCGCAAATACCTTCGACGAAACCGATCTGCGCCAGATTGTCCGAGAAGTATTCCGGCAACTCGCCGACACCGGCAACCGCGGAATCGATGAAGTATCGACGCTCTGGAACCTCGACACCACCTACGACGACGAAGACGACTGGCTGAAAGCGCTTGATGAATTCTTCGGCAAGCTCACCATGCCGGGGCTGTGGCTGTTCATGACGGATATAGCGCTGATCGAGGACACCTGGGTTGCCCCGTGGGCGTACAACAGCACAGTCGAGCCAACGCCACAGCTTCTGCTCGCCCAGGCCGCGCGGCTCGGCATCAACGCCGAAGCCCTGCGCGAACCTCTGCCGAACTCTGCCAAAGTGCAGCCCAAAACTGCAAAATCGAAGGCGGCGAAACCCGTTTCTACCCCTGCCGATGCTGCGCATGCGGGAGTCAAAGGCGCGACGGCTGCGCCGGCCGATAATGCAAAGCCGGTCCTGAAGCCCACGGCGAAAAAAGCCAAAGCCAAGGCAAATCCAGCGCCGTCTTCGACGGCGAACGAGCCGGCTGCGCCGGCAAAAACCACCGCGATGGCACCGTGGCCATTCCCAACCGGAGCGCAGGTGTGATCGCGCAAACCGCCATCCTGATCCTGTCTGCCGTGGCGCTGTGGTTGCTCTCCTGCACGCCGCCCAGCCGCTGGGGCTGGGCGGTCGGCCTGGCCAGTCAGCCCTTCTGGCTGACCGAGACCTGGCACGCCGAGCAGTGGGGCATGTTCGCCAACGCCCTGGTGTTCACCGCCATCTATCTGCGCGGCATGGTCAATCACTGGACGCCAGCCCATGGATGAAATCGACATCGCCAATGAACAGCGCGACAAGACCGAAGCCTACGCCGTCGCTGCCGCCCGCGCCAACGCTGCAGAGATTCCGCAAGGCCAGCCCGGCGACTGCGACTACTGCGGCAAAAACTTCAGCCGCCTGGTCGGTGGCGCATGCGGCCGATGCCGCGACGAAAGGAAACTACCGTGAACACAGGACAGCAGCTGTACGCGAAGATCAAGAAGTCGAGCAAGTATTACGATCAGAACAACATCGCCAAGCGCGACGCCAGCTGGGGCGGATTCCCCTTTCAGGTGCGAATCGTGCCCAACGACCCAATGGGCGGGCCAGTGAAGGGCGGGCCCGGCGGCCAGTACCGGCTGAGCGACGTCAATCTCTTCATCGTCGAGAACGGGCACGAGGTGCGGATTTCGTGAGCGCCACCACCTTCATCCGCGCCGCCGAGCTGCTGGAGATCGACGCCAATGCCCTGCGCCAATGCCACAACGTTGACCCGCTCAACCCTGACTGGGAAGACGAACCCGAAGCCAGGGAAGCGCACGATGAGGCCCGGGCGATCGCCGGACAGCTGCGTCAAATCGCCGGCGTGGTCCAAACGCTGCAGTCCGATCTGGCCAGAGAGAAGGACCGCGCCGACTACGCCTGGCGCAATACGAACACGATCGAGAAATCCCGCCAGGAGGAAATGGCGAAGCGCGACGAGCTGCTGGCTGCGTTGGAAAGGTTATTGTATTGCGTAGAGCCTGACGCAAATCAAAAGTGGGCGGAAGGAACGGAAGTCGAACAGGCACGCGATGCCATCGCCAAGGTGAGGCCATGACGCGCCTGGTCTCCCTCGGCACCAAGATCGAGCAGCTCGACGGCTTGCGTGATACGAAGGATCTGTCCGAATGGGAACAGGGCTTCGTCACCAGCATCATAGAGCGCTACCTGCTCGCCGGACGCGACACGCGCATGCTCACCAGCAAACAGGTCGACGTCATCGAGCGCATCTGGGGAAAACACTTCTCATGAGCGATAAAACCCACATTGAATGGACCAACGCCACCTGGAACCCGGTCACCGGCTGCACCAAGGTCAGCGCCGGCTGCAAGCACTGCTATGCCGAGCGCGACTGGGCGCGGCTGTCGGCCAACCCGGCGACGCGCTACTACGGCCGGGCCTTCACCGATGTGCAGTGCCATTCTGACGTATTGGAGTTGCCATTGCGCTGGACCAAGCCACGCCGCATCTTCGTCAATTCCATGTCCGACCTGTTCCATCCGGACGTGCCAGACCAATTCATTGCCGACGTCTTCGCCTACATGGCCTACGCCCGACATCACACGTTCCAGGTGCTGACCAAGCGCCCGGAACGGATGCGAGCGCTGCTGACCAATCATGAATGGATCGAAGAGATGTATTCCGCCTCGACCGCGCTTGCTCACGACGATGCATGCGAGATCCTCGGGCGGCGTGGCGCGTTCGATGCCAACCGAAGAACAGGCACCGACATCAGAGCTTTCGATCCAACATTTTCGCTGAGCAACGTATGGCTCGGCGTCAGCGTCGAAGACCAGGCCACGGCCGATGAGCGTATTCCGTTGCTGTTGCAAACGCCGGCGGCCGTGCGCTGGATCAGTGCGGAGCCGTTGCTTGGACCGATGAATCTCGCACAAATCAGGGATGCGGATGTCCTGCTCTTTCCATTAGCCGGAGAAGTTAGCGGAGAGGGCCGTAACGAACCCATGCCGCTGCGCAATGGCGGCATCGATTGGGTTGTCGCTGGCGGCGAGTCCGGCCCCAAGGCACGGCCGATGCATCCGAATTGGGCTCGCAGCCTGCGCGACCAGTGCGCGGCGGCTGGCGTGTCGTTTCTGTTCAAACAGTGGGGCGAGTTCCTTCCGATTCCAGACGCAGAAGATCGTGGGCTTATCGCTTCAGGTCTGAATCCAGTGCGCTCGGCAATGATGCGCGTTGGAAAGAAAACCGCCGGCCGCTTGCTCGATGGCATATTGCACGACGGCTATCCGGAAGCGCGGTCGTGACCGTCTACGTTGACACCATGACCGCCCGCTTCGGGCGCATGATCATGTGCCACATGCTGGCCGATACGGAGGCCGAATTGCATGCCATGGCTGATCGCATCGGCGTGGCCAGGCGCTGGCACCAGGGCGACCACTACGATATCTGCCTGGCCAAGAAGGCGCTGGCCATCAAGGCCGGCGCGATCGAGATCACCCAGCGCGAGGCGGTGATGATTCGCCGGCAGCTCCGTGCGGCGAAGACGATGAGGCTGCCTTTGCAGTTCGCCTTCGCGACCGGCGATCTGGATGCGCTGCCCGACGACGGCCGGCGCTATTGGCCAGTAAAACCATCCGCTTGACCATGGCCAAACCCGCGCTCACAATCACCGCCTCCAATCAACCCGACCCGCGCGTGGTCGCTGAGGCCGCGGTCGCGCTCATACTGGACTTCCATGCCAAGACAAGCCGCCCTCGGCTTGTGCCCGCCGACGCCGTACCGCCAGCGCCGACTTTTGACAACCCGCCAGACCGGGACTATGATCCGCCGCACGGTGCTGATAACACCAACTAGCAAGCGGCAGGTCGCCCCGTCAGCGCGGTTTTTTTTCGCCCATGGTTTGATCAATGGGCGGGAGTGCGACGGATACAAGACCCGCAAGGGAAAGAAGTCCGCCCAGCTTGCTATGGGTTATCAGCTCCTGCCCACCCCCGCTGATAACGGGGCCCCTAGACTCAGCAAGGAGCACACCATGACCACCATCAAGCTACCCCGCAAAACCCGCTTTACGAAGTTCTTTTCCTGCAACCCGCAGCAAGACTCGCTTTTTGCCATCAATGGCGACCTGGACGTCGACGACGCCCTTGAGCAAGCCCTGTGCTTTCTTGAAGCCAGTGAACATACGCTCCGCGATCTGTGTATGTCCGCCAGTTCAAGGGCTAACCCAATCAACCAAGCATGGCCGTCGCTATATCTCGTTGAGATTTCGCGGGCCATCGTCCTTGCCGCGCTTTCCGCGATACGCCGCGAGGAGCGCGGTCATGCCTAAGACAAAACACGGGATGCATGGCACAAAAGAAAATCAGGCGTGGCGCGACATGAAAGACAGGTGCAAGAACCCACGAAACCGCTCATATAAAAACTATGGCGGACGCGGGATTTCCGTGTGCTCGGCGTGGGAATCGTTCGAGCAGTTTTTTGCCGACCTTGGGCCGGCTCCGCCCGGAAGCTGGCTAGAGCGCAACGACAATAACGGAAATTACTGCAAGGACAACTGCCGGTGGGCAAGCCGGGACGAACAGCAAAACAACCGCCGCGGGATCATCAAGCTTGAATTTCAGGGCCGGGAGATGTCCGTGGCACAATGGGCACGTGAAACTGGTATTCAAAAGCAGACGCTTTATGAGCGCCTTCGATTAGGATGGCCGATTGAACGAGCCTTAACGACTCCATGTGACCGATATGGCAACCGTAAGGAAAGTGGTCGCCTACGCGCGATCAAGCAATGACGCCCATGCCGTAGCGATTCAAGCACAACTCCGCGAGCTTAAACAGCTTGCGGAGTCTCGCGGCATGGTCATTGTCGGGACCTATGAAGACGCTGCGCTGTCTGGCAAGGACACCGACCGCCCGGGCTTTCAGCAGCTGCTGCGCGAACTGAAGCTCAAATCGCGCACCTGGTCGGCGATCCTGATCTACGACACCAGCCGCATCGGCCGCCGGCGCTACATTGCCGAAGCCTTCAGGCACGAATGCAAGAAGCTCGGCATCGACATCATCTTCGCCAAGGTGCCCGAGGTCGACCCGATCAGCCAGGTGATCCTCGACAGCGTGCTACAGGCCATGGATGAAGTGCACAGCCTGATGAGCCGCGAGAAGGGGCTGGCCGGCATGGCCGAGAATGTCAGACAGGGGTTTCGCGCCGGCGGCCGTGCGCCGTTTGGCTATCGCCTGGTGTCGATCGACACCGGCCAGATCCGCGACGGCGCGCCGGTGACCAAGAGCAAGCTGGAACCAGACGCCAATGGGCAGAAGATCTCTGCGTGGCTGCAAGGTCGCGCCAGCGGCAAGAACGGCCGCAAGCTCGCCGACGAACTGGGCATCGACATGGCCAAGAGCAGCCTGGCGCATCTGGAATGGACCGCGCTGACCTACGCCGGGCATACTGTCTGGAACATGATGCGGGGGAAAGAAGACGCAGGAGCGGGAAAACGCCGCCACAGGGCCGACTGGATCATCCAGCGCAATACCCACGCCGCGCTGATCACCGACGACACGGCAGAGACGATCCTGGCGCGACTGGAGGCCAAGAAAGCCGGCCGGCCGACTCGCGTGAGAATCTCGGATTATCTGCTGGCCGGAAAAGTGCAGACGCCTGACGGTCAGGCCTGGCACGGCAACGCCGGCAACTATCGCGTTGGCAGCGCCAATATCAAATCGACCATGCTCGAAGACGCGATCCTGCAGCAGGTGGCAATCGACATTCGTGGCGACTCAATGGTCAAGGCCATGACCGAGACTGCCCGGGCAGCCCAGCAACCCGGCGATGGCCACGAACTGCAAGCGCTGCAGACAGATCTGCGCGACACCGAGGTAAGAATCAAGAAGCTGACCGCGCTCCTGGAACAAACAGACGCACCCGGGCCGCTGTTGCGGCGTCTGGAGGAATTGGAGGGAAACAGGGAAGAGACTCGCCAGCGTTTGACCAGGCTGGAAGAGGAGACGCGCCGCGCCAAAGCCCTGGCGGCGGTCAAGGAAAGCGACGTGCGCCGATTGCTCGACGCACTGGCCGAAGACATGGCCGCGCTCGATCGCGACCACCTGAAAGACTTCATCGGCACACTGGTCGAGGAGATCATCCTCGATCCTGCCACTCGTGCTGGGGCGATCCGTTACCGGATCGCCCAGCGGAGTGGGGTTAAGCTGGCGTCCCCACGGGGATTCGAACCCCGGTACTTACCGTGAAAGGGTAATGTCCTAGGCCTCTAGACGATAGGGACTGATCGTTTGGTGGAGGTACGCGGGATCGAACCGCGGACCTCTTGCATGCC
>Ga0209211_10004515_pt1 | contig 21558 bp, 23 predicted proteins | sample RifGroA2_FD_183992 | JGI IMG/M metagenome (GOLD analysis project Ga0209211, IMG submission 183992) | Groundwater microbial communities from Rifle, Colorado, USA - Groundwater A2 (SPAdes) (version 2) | ecosystem: Environmental > Aquatic > Deep subsurface > Groundwater | place: Rifle, Colorado...
CGGGCGCGTGGGTGGGGTCAGTTCTCGACGAAGGTGCGGAGCGCGCGGCCGCGGAGCGGGTGGCGCAGCTTGCGCAGCGCCTTGGTCTCGATCTGGCGGATCCGCTCGCGGGTCACCGAGAAGCGCCGCCCGACCTCCTCCAGCGTGTGCTCCCCCTCCTCGCCGATGCCGAAGCGCAGCCGCAGGATCTCCTTCTCCTTGGGCGAGAGCGTGGACAGCGCCCGCTCCACCTGGGTCGTGAGGTCCTGCGTGATCAGCGTCTCGTTGGGCGACTCGGCTGTCTTGTCCTCGAGGAAGTCCCCGAGATCCGAGTCCTCGCCGATGGGCGTCTCGAGCGACAGCGGCCTGCGCGAGGACTCGAGGACCAGCCGCACCTTCTTGGCCGGCACCCCCGTGCGTCGCGCCAGCTCTTCCGGCGTGGGCTCGCGTCCCATCTCGTTGACGAGCATCCGGTTCACGCGCGAGATGCGGTTCAGCGTCTCCACCATGTGGACCGGGATCCGGATCGTGCGCGAGTGGTCGGCGATGGCCCGGGTGATGGCCTGCCGGATCCACCACGTGGCGTAGGTCGAGAACTTGAACCCGCGCCGATACTGGAAACGATCCACGGCCTTCATCAGGCCGATGTTGCCTTCCTGGACGAGGTCCAGCAGCCCCAGCTCGCTGCCGAGGTACCGCTTGGCGACGGAGACCACCAGGCGGAGGTTCGCCTCCATGAGCTCCTTCTTCGCCTGGCGCACGACCCGATCGTGCTGCTCGATCTCCGAGAGCGCTGCCATGAGAGGCTTCCGCCGGAGCCCGGTCTGGGCCTCCAGGGCGTGCAGCTCCTTGCCGCTGCGCAGGCTGCGCATCTGCCCGGCGCGGCGGCGGATGTCCGCGACGATCTGGTCCACCAGCGCGGGCTTGAGGGGAAGCTTCTCGACGAGGCCCCGGATGGCCGCCCGGTTCTCGGCGATCCACTTGTTGTAGTTGGCCCGGGTGGCGCTCGACCGGCGCTTGTCGCGGAGCGCGCCCTGGAGCCGCTGGATCTCCCGCTCCAGACGGCGGATGCGGCCGAAGCTCGCGACGATCGGCTTGAGCTGCTCGGGCTCGGGCTCGCCGCCCTCGGGGAGCAGGATCACATCGTCCAGGGGAACCTCGGTGTGGCGAACGCGATCCATCAGCGTCAGGAGCCTCTCGACCGCCATGGGGATGTCGCCCAGGGCTCCCCGGAGCTGGATCTGGCCGGTTTCGATGCGCCGGCCAAGCGCCACCTCCTGCGGGGCGGTCAGCAGCGAGACCTTGCCGATCTCCTTGAGGTAGATGCGAACCGGATCTTCCCCTTCAGGTGCGGAGGGCCGGAGGGCTTCCTCGGAGAGCGTGGGGGTCTCCTCCTGGGTCACGGTGACCCCGGGCGCCTCGGCATCGGGCTCGACCCCGAGGTCCACCTCGGCCGGCGGGGCGGGGGTCCGGCGGGCCCTTGGACGAGGAACGGCCACCGCGGTCCAAGTGCCGTTCATCGCTGCATTTGTCGAGCTTGCGCTCTCCCGAAAAGTCATTGCCTGCCTCGTTTCCTGCTGAGTCTGGGGCCCGGGTCGCGCCAGGGAATTGGTCACGCCCCGACAACCGTTTAGAGGGGGCGAGGCCCCCTTCCGTTTCAGATGGATTGGTTCAAGAGCGTCCAACCGGCATGGGGTGCTGGGCGTTCCCGCCCCGCCCCGCCCGGTCACACGTCTATAGACGCCCCCGATCATCGGCCTATTCGGCTCCCCCGCCAGGGGGTCTGGTATGATGCTGGCTTCGGAGGCAGCCATGCAGGCAGAAATCCATCGCCGTCGGGTCGGAGCTCCTGCTGGGCCAGATCGTCGACACCAATTCGGCCTTCATCGCCAGGGAGTTCGCGGCCGCCGGGCTGGACCTGTACTACAAGATCACCGTGGTGGACATCAGGATCGCCGCCAAGGGGACGGATGCCGCCGACGCCGACCGCATGATCGAGCCCGTCGAGGCCGAGATCCGGCAGCGCCTCGGCGACATCGTGTTCGGCGTCGACGAGGACACCCTCGAGGGCCAGATCACCGCGCGGTTGCGGGCGGGCGGCGCCCGCGTGGCGGTGGCCGAGCTCGGGAGCGCAGGGGCAGTGGCCGAGCGGCTCGCGACGGGGGCCGCCGAGGGATTCGCGGGCGGGGTCATTCTCGCCCGGCCTGACGAGGCCCGACGTCTCGCGGGCGATGCCGACGTCACCGGATCGGCCGGGGAGCGGGCCGAGCGCCTCGCCGAGGCCGTCCGGAAATGGAGCGGCGTGGAGATCGGGCTGGCGACCGTCTTCGAGGATGTGCCGGGCACGACTCCGCCGGTGACGGTCGTGGGGATCGCGGTGGCGCTGGACGGACGCCGTGCGGGGCGCGAGCACCGTCTCGGCGGCGACCGGCCCTCGCTCAGAATCCGCACCGCGACGCTCGCCCTGGATCTGCTGCGGCGGAGCCTGTCGTAGCTCACCGCCGGGGCGGCCGCGCTACTCGGCGGGGTGCAGCGTGACGTCGAACGCGACGGCGACCTCGTCCCGCACGGCGAGGAAGAGCCTCCGCGGGGGCGTGATGCCGAAGTCCGTCATCCTGAGCGTGGACTCGCCCCGCACCCACAGCCCGTCGCTCCGGAAGCGCACGCGGCCCGGAACGGTCATCGGGCGCTCCACTCCGCGGATCACCAGGAGTCCCCTGATGACGAGGAGCACATCCGCGGTCTCGGTGATGGAGCTGAACGACGGCTCGACGGCCTGGACGACGAACCGGATCTCGGGCTGGCTCTCCACATCCAGCGTCTTGCGCATGTCCCGGTCTCTTCCATCCATGCCCGTGCGGAGCGTGGCCGCCCTGATGCGGAGCGTGCCGGTCACCCCCTGCCGGAGGTCGGCGGGGTCGGTCTGGAACTCCCCGGTCACGTCCTCCGTGCGCCCGGTGAAATCGCCGAGGGGGAACGAGGCGGAGAACCACACGTGGCTCTTCCCGGAGGTCGGAACCCAGCGGCGAGCCTCGGCATGCGCCGAGGTCGCCGTGACGAGAAGAGCGAGGCAGAGGGCGCCGACCCGGGCGATCATGTACGTGGGATATCACGGCCCTTGGCGATGGGTCAACGACTCTTCTGGAAATCTTATTGACACCGGACGCGGCCGGGCCGTATCGTCAAAAGGCCTGATGCGACAAGAGGTTATGCCATCAACGACGAGATGAAGATCGCCGCGGCCCACGCCATCGCCTCGTGCGTCGGCAAGGGCGAGCTCGGGCCCGAGTACATCATCCCGAGCGTGTTCAACAAGAAGGTGGCCCCAGCGGTCGCCCGCGAGGTGATGCGGGCGGCGCAGCGGACCGGCGTGGCCCGCCGCCGCCGTCGCACCGACACGCAGTTCTGGTTCTGAGAGTCTTTCCCCGTGCCCGCGGTGCGCGACTGGTCAGTGGTCATCCCGGCCTACAACGAGGCGATGCGCCTGCCCGCCTATCTCAAGGAGGTCGTGGCGTACTTCGATGGCCGCGACCAGTCCTACGAGGTCGTGGTCGTGGATGACGGCAGCCGCGATGCCACCGCGGACTGTGTGCGCGAGCTGGCCCGTCTCCACCCGTCCGTGCGGTTGCACGCGCTGCCCGAGAACCGCGGGAAGGGGTGCGCGGTGCGCACGGGGATGACGGTCGCGAGCGGCGCGCTCAGGCTTATGGCGGACGCCGATGGGGCCACGCCCATCGTGGAGGTCAAGCGGCTGGAAGCCGCCATGCAGGCCGGGGCTGATCTGGCGGTGGGCTCGCGCGCCCTGCCCGATCCGTCCGTGGTGGTGCGGGCCCGGACGCACCGGAAGCTGTCGGGCCAGGTGTGGAGCCGCCTCGTCCGCGCCCTCGGCGTGTCGGGCGTGGTGGATACCCAGTGCGGGTTCAAGCTGTTCCGCGGGCCCGTGGCGGACGATCTCTTCCGGCCCCTGCGTACCGAGGGGTTCGGCTTCGACGTGGAGCTGCTCCTGCTCGCCCGGCGCCGCGGGTACCGGATCGTCGAGGTCCCGATCAACTGGACGGATCAGCCCGGATCCAAGGTGGGCGTGCTGAAGGACGGCCCGCGCATGCTGGCGCAGATCGTCGCTGCCCGGCTCCGGCTCGCCCTCACTCCGGACCCCGGGAGCGCCCCGTGATCGCTCGCCGCGCCCTCGAGATCGAGCCGTTCCTCGCGGTGGAGGTGTTCCAGAAGGCCCAGGAGCTCGAGCGGCAGGGGCTCGATATCATCCACCTCGAGTACGGCGAGCCCGACTTCGACACGCCCCCGGTCATCCGCGAGGCCGCGGAGAAGGCGCTCAAGGATGGCCGCACCCGCTACGTCCACACGCAGGGGATCCTCCCCCTGCGGGAGGCCATCGCGGAGCACTACCACGAACGCTATGGTGTGACCGTGTCGCCGGACCAGATCCTGGTCACCGCCGGCACGTCCCCGGCCATGCTCCTGCTCTTCATGTCGCTCCTGGAGCGGGGCGACCGGGTCCTGCTCTCGGATCCCCACTACGCGTGCTATCCGAAGTTCGTGAAGTACGCTGACGGGGAGCCGCTCTACGTGCCCGTGGAGGAGGATGACGGCTTCCAGCTCCAGCCGGAGATCGTGCGGGAGGCGCTCACCGAGCACACCAAGGCCATCCTGATCAACTCGCCGGCCAATCCCACGGGCACCGTCCTCTCGGCCGAGCGCATGGCGGCGCTGGCCCATCTCGGCCCCTGGATCGTCTCCGACGAGATCTATCACGGGCTGACCTACGAGGGGCCGGAGCACTCGGTCCTCGAGTTCACCGACCACGCCTTCGTGCTGAACGGTTTCTCCAAGGCCTATGCCATGACCGGATGGCGGCTCGGCTACGTGATCGCGCCCCCGGAGTTCATCCGCCCGCTGGCGGCCGCCCACGGCAACTTCTTCATCTCGACCAACGAATTCGTCCAGTGGGCGGCGCTGGCAGCCCTCAGGGAGGCGGGCGAGGACGCCGCGCGCATGCGCCGCGTGTTCGACGAGCGGCGCCGCGCCATGGTGGCCGGGATCAGGCGCATCGGCCTCGGCGTCGGCGCGCCGCCGACGGGGGCCTTCTACGTCCTCGCCAATGCCCGCCGCTACACCGGCGACTCGCTGGCCTTCGCGTTCGAGATCCTCCGCGAGGCCCGTGTCGCGCTCACGCCGGGCATCGATTTCGGGCGCAACGCGGAAGGGTACCTGCGCTTCTGCTACGCCAACTCGCTCGAGCGCATCGAGGAGGCGCTCTCGCGGATCGGGCGCTTCCTGGAGGCGCGCCGCCCGTGAGCCAGGCGCCGTGCGCGATGTGCGAGCGCGTGGCTTCGTGACCGCATCGAGGCCATCCGACGGGCCCTCGGGGATCCGCGCGAGCAGCCGCCCCGGCCTCGAGGCCGGGAGCCGGGACGTGACCCGGATGGATCCGGGCTACGTCACCGTCCACGCCGAGGAGGACCGGCGCCATTGGTGGTTCCTCGGCCGGCAGGCCATCATTTTCGCGGAGATGGCGCGCTGGCTCCCGGCCGGCCGGCTGCGCCTGGCCGAGCTCGGCTGCGGAAGCGGGGGCCTCCTGACCGGACTGGCGCGCTTCGGCGAGGTCGTCGGCGTCGAGGCAGATCCGGCGCTGCGCGAGGCGGCTCGCCGGCGCGGGCTCCCCGTGCTGTCGGGCACGCTGCCGGACGACATTCCGCTGGGGCCCGGCACGCTCGATGCGGCCTGCCTCTTCGACGTCCTGGAGCACCTGGACGACGACGGCCGGGCGCTCGCGGGCATCCGCTCCTTGCTCGCGCCCGGCGGGCTTCTCTTCGTGACGGTGCCGGCGTATCCGTGGCTGTGGAGTCGCCACGACGAGATCCTCGGCCACCGCCGGCGCTATACGGCGCGGGGCTTGCGCCTCCTGGCGGAGCGAGCGGGCTTTCACGTGGAGCGCCTCACGTACTTCAATACGCTCCTGGCCGCGCCGATCGTCCTCGTTCGTCTTTTCCACCGGGCCATGGGCCGGGATACCCACGATCTCAGCCGCCCGCCCGCCCCCGTCAATCGTCTGCTCGCCCAGTGCTTCGCGCTCGAGGCCCGGTTGCTCCGCTGGACCGCCTCGCCCTTCGGGATCTCCTTGTTGATGGTGGCGGGGCGCCGCGAATGAGCCGGCGCGACGGCGTCCTTCTGGCTCTCCTGCTCCTCTTCCTGGCCGCGGTGACGGCAGCGTGGGTGATGATCGACCGCCGCCCGCCCGAGTGGGACCACGCCAACCACCTCGAGCGGGCTGTCGCGTGCCATCGCGTCCTGGCCGACCCGGGGCGCGACCGGGTGGGAGAGATCATCGCCATGTCGAGCTTCTACCCACCCGTGGTCGCGTGTGCGGCGGGGCTGCTCTACTTCGTCCTTCCGATTGTGCCGCTCACGGCCCAGGCGGTGATGTTTGGATTCCTCGCGGTCGGTGTGCTCGCCGTGTACGGGGTCGGGCGCCGGCTCCTGGATGCGGAGGCCGGGCTCGCGGCCGCCTTCTTTCTCGGGACGGCGCCCTTCGTCATCTTCTCGCTCACCAACTTCCAGCTGGACCTGCCGCTCCTGGCGATGGTGGCGGTCAGCCTGTATGCACTCGTCCGCGCGGAGGGGTTTTCGCGACCCGGGTGGTCGGTGCTCGCGGGGGCGGCGCTCGGGCTCGGGATGCTGACCAAGCCTCCTTTCGCGGCCTACGCGCTTCCGCCGCTCGCCTGGAGCGCATGGCTCGCCTTCCGCGCGCCGGACCGCGGGCCGCGGCTCCGCCGATTCCTCCTCGCGCTCGGCATCGGGCTGGTCATCTCGCTGCCGTGGTACGGGCCGCGGCTCGCCGGCCTGCCGATGCAGATCGTCAACCGCTCCTTCAAGCAGGCCGCCGAGTCCGGGCATGCGCCGGCGCTCACGTCGGGCTCGCTGCTCTATTACCCGCGCGTCTTCCAGCCGCAGTTCGGGCTTCTGGCGGCTCCGCTGGCGGCGTGGGGCCTCTGGGCAGTCCGTCGGATGCCGCGCGCCCGCGGGCTTCTGTGGTCAGCGCTCCTGCCGTTCGTCATCTTCCTCCTGATCCAGAACAAGAACCTGCGCTACACGCTGCCGCTGCTCCCCGCCGCTGCGCTCCTGGCCGCCGCGGGCCTCGCGCAGCTCGCCCCGTCGTGGCGGCGCGCGATCACCTGGGGCTGCCTCGCCCTCGGGGTCCTGCAGGTCTCGTCTGCCGCCTTCGCGGTGCCGCCGCCTCCCTCCGTCAAGCCGCTGCTGGGCCCCGTGGTCTTCTCGCGCCCCCCCGACGGGAGCGACTGGCGCCACCGCGAGGCGCTCGACGCCATCCTGCGAGCCGCCGAGGGTCGGCCGGCCACGGTGGCTGTCGTCGCCAACGACAACTACTTCTCGGTCTCCAACTTCCGCTACGACGTGGTCCGCGAGCGGCTGCCGCTCACGATGATGCGGGCCTGGGACGGCTCGCCCCTCGGTGTCCAGTTCGTGATCGTCAAGACCGGGGATCAGGGACCGGACTTCGCCTCCGCGAAGCCCGACCGCATCATGGCCGCGTTCGGTGGGGGCGACCCGTGGCTGGCGGCGGTTTTTCCCGTGATCGCCGAGTTCCCGCTGCCGGACGGCAGTCGCGGCATGGTCCGCATGAGGCGACTGGTGCCAGTGGCGGGGCCCACCGCCGAGGAGCTGGCGCGGCGCCTGCGTCTGTCGGCCGAGGGTTTTCTCCACGACTACGCGCGGGAGGCCGTCGGCTTCCGGGTGTCGATGGCGTACCGGCCGGAGGCGCTCCTCCGGGGCGAGGTGGACCGGCTCGTCGTCGAGGCCGATTCGGCGCTCGTGGGGGAATTCGTCCGGAACCGGACTCCACTCCGGGCGCGCAACGTGCGCCTGTCGGTGGAGGGTGTGCTCTTCCATCCCCAGCGCCTTGTCGAGACCGGGCGGCTGGAGCTGCTGGGCCTCCGGGCGCTGCGTGTCCACCGCCTCACCGTCACCGAGGCTGAGCTGCTGGAGTTCGTTCGGGCACAGAAGGGTTTCACGCGCGCCGACCTGCATCTGGGGGAGGGGTCGGCCGACGTCGGGCTCGTGTGGTCCGGACCGACCCTGTCGGCGCGGTTGCGTCTGTTGCCGGCCTCGGGCGCCGGCCCGTTCACCCTGGGCGTCGAGGCGGTGAGCGTGGGAGGGATCAGTGTGCCGGGGCCTCTCGTGGGCTGGGTGGTGCGCCATCTCGATCCGACGCCTCGCCTCAGGCGGCTGCCCGTCGAGGTGTCGCTGGCACCCGTGACGATCCTTCCCGGGCGCCTCGAGGTGGGTTCACCGGACGGCCCCGCCGAGGGCCGGCCGCAGGAGCGGAGGGAACGATGACGGAGTCGGATCGCGAGAAGAAGGCGCGGGCTCGCCGGATCCTGAGAACGCTCGGCGCGGCCTATCCCGATGCCGCCATCGCGCTGCGCTGGAGCACCCCGCTGGAGCTTCTGGTGGCGACCATCCTCTCGGCCCAGTGCACCGACGAGCGCGTGAACCAGGTGACGGAGTCGCTGTTCAAGCGCTATCACACCGCGAGGGACTGGGCCCGGGCACGACCGGCAGCGCTGGAGCGCGAGATCTTCTCCACCGGTTTCTACAAGGCCAAGGCCAAGGCCATCATCGGGACGGCCAAGGCCCTCGTGGCCGGGCACGGCGGCGAGGTGCCCAGGACCGTGGGGGCCCTGACGGCCCTGCCGGGAGTCGGGCGCAAGACGGCCAATGTGGTGCTGGGCAATGCCTTCGGGATCCCGGCGCTTGCCGTGGACACCCACGTCTCGCGGGTCTCACAGCGGCTCGGGCTGGCCCGGGGGCCCGACGCCGAGACGATCCACGACGAGCTCTGCCAGGTGTTTCCCCGCGCAGGGTGGACTGGCACCACCCACCTCCTGATCATCCACGGCCGGCGCGCCTGTCACGCTCGTCGCCCAGCCTGTCCGGGCTGTCCCATCCGGGCCCTCTGCCCATGGCCTTTGAAGCCGATGGGCCAGGGGCCGGGACGAAAGGGTTGACAGTGAGAGATTGCCCTTTTAGTATGGCGTGTTGCTGATGTGTGCCAGTGTGCCGTACCGGGGGGAGCTCCAGACAGGGACATAGGGATCATGCCAACCGTCATGCCGAAGGTCAACGCAATTGACCGGAAGTGGTACGTGGTCGACGCCGAGGGCCAGGTGCTCGGACGCCTGGCCTCGCGGGTGGCCGCCATCCTCCGGGGCAAGCACAAGCCGAGTTTCGCCCACCACCTGGACGTCGGGGACCATGTGGTCGTGATCAACGCGGGGAAGGTGCACCTGACCGGCCGCAAGCTCACGGACAAGATGTACCGCTGGCACTCGGGGTATATCGGGGGTTTGCGGGAAGTCCCCGCCGAGAAGATGATCAAGGCACACCCGGAGCGCGTGATCGAGTGGGCCGTCGAGGGGATGCTCCCCAAGGGGCGGCTGGGCCGCGCGATGGCAAAGAAGCTCAAGGTATACCGGGGGTCGGAGCATCCGCATTCGGCCCAGAAGCCCGAGCCGCTCCTCAAGAGCGGCCGGACATCCTCGTAAGGGAAGGACATGGCTCAGACGATGGCGTATTACGGGACGGGGCGGCGGAAGACATCCGTGGCGCGCGTGTGGCTCCGGCCGGGGGGCGGCACGATCCTGGTCAACCGCCGGTCCTTCGAGGACTACTTCCCCCGCGAGACACTGCGGATGATCATCTGCCAGCCGCTCCAGGTGACGAACACCCTGGCCCAGTTCGACGCCACGATCAACGTCGGCGGCGGCGGTCCGACGGGCCAGGCCGGCGCTGCCCGTCACGGGATCGCCCGGGCGCTGCTCATGTTCGATGAGAAGCTCCGGCAGACGCTCAAGCGGGCGGGGCTGCTGACCCGGGATCCGAGAATGAAGGAGCGGAAGAAGTACGGGCAGCCGGGCGCGCGGTCCAAGTTCCAGTATTCCAAGCGGTAGGTAGGGGACCGGCTGGTGGTCCGGGTCGCCGTCGGGGGCGCGAGCGGGTACATGGGGGCGGAGCTCCTCCGCTTGCTCAGCGTCCACTCGAAGGTTCAGCTCACAGCCGTCACCTCGGAGAGACTGTCTGGCGAGCGCCTCGACCGGGTCTTCCCCCATCTGCGGGGCCTGTCCGCTCTCGTCTTCCAGGAGGTCAATCCCGACCGGCTCGCGGAGCAGGCCGACGTGGTCTTCCTGGCGCTGCCGCACATGGAGTCGCAGCGGGCCGTGCCCGTGCTGCGGCGTCGCGGGCGGCGCGTCATCGACCTGTCGGCCGACTACCGGTTGCGAGACGCCTCCCTGTACACGACCTGGTACAAGGCGCCGCACGTGGACGCCGAAGGCCTCGCCGAGGCCGCGTACGGGCTGCCTGAGTTCCACCGGAAGGCCATCGCCAAGGCGGGTCTGGTGGCCTCTCCCGGCTGCTACCCCATGGGGGCGATCCTGGCGACCGCCCCGCTGCTCAAGAGCGGGTTCGGACTGCCACAGGGCATCGTCATCGACGGCAAGTCCGGGGTCACGGGCGCGGGCGCGCAGGGCCGCACGGCGGACCCCATGTACCTGTACACCGAGGCCAACGAGAACGTGCAGGCCTACGGCATCGCGACCCATCGCCACACGCCCGAGATCGAGCAGGAGCTTTCCGCGCTCTGCGGCCAGCCGGTGGTGGTGAGCTTCACGCCGCATCTGGTCCCGCTCAACCGCGGGCTGTTCACGACGGCCTCGGTGCCCCTCGGGAAGGCCGCGAGCACCGCCGAGCTCGTGGCCCTCTATCAGGAGTTCTACGCCGGCGAGCCCTTCGTCCGGGTCCTCCCCGAAGGGGAGCGGCCGACCACGCGGCGGGTGGTGGGGTCCAACTTCTGCGACGTCACCGTCGTTGCGGACCCGCGCGCCTCCCGGGCGGTGTGCGTCTCGGCACTCGACAACCTGGGCAAGGGGGGCTCCGCCAACGGCATCCAGAGCCTGAACATCATGATGGGGTGGGACGAGCGGAGCGGGCTGGAAGCCCCTCCGGTCTACCCCTGACGATCCCGCCGATCCGCATGCCGGAGATCCAGTGGCTGGACGGAGGGATCACCGCCGTCCCCGGCATCCTTGCCTCCGGCGTCGCCGGGGGAATCAAGCCCAGCGGGAAGAAGGATCTGGCGCTCATCTACTCCTCCTCGACGGCCCGGGCCGCGGCGGTTTTCACCACCAACCAGGTCAAGGGCGCGCCGGTCCTCGTGTCGCAGGAGCACGTACGTGGCCGGAAGGCCCAGGCCATCCTCGCCTCCAGCGGCTGCTCCAATGTCTGCACGGGCGAGCAGGGGATCAAGGACGCTCGCGAGATGACCCGCATCGTGGGCGATCTGCTCCACGTGCCCGCGCAGCAGGTGCTGATCGCCGCCACCGGCGTCATCGGCCAGCCGCTTCCCATGGACCGGATCCGGGCGGGGTTGCCGAAGCTGGTGAAGGCGCTCTCGCCCCAGGGAAGCCGGAGCGCCGCCGAGGCGATCATGACCACGGACAGGGTTCCCAAGGAGGCTGCGCTGCGGGTCGAGGTGGGGGGGCGGCCCATCACCATCGGGGGGATCGCCAAGGGCGTCGGCATGCTGGAGCCTCATCTGGCGACCATGTTCTGCTTCCTCGCCACGGACGCCGCGATCGCGGCGGACGCCCTGCAGACCGCGCTCCGGCACGCCGTGGACCGATCGCTGAACCGCATCACGGTGGACGGTGACCAGTCCACCAGCGATACCGTGGCGGTGCTGGCCAACGGTTTGGCAGAGAACGCGCCCCTGGAAAAGGGGGGGCGGGGGCTCCGCCAGTTCCGCCTGGCGCTCGAGGCGATCACGGGGCGATTGGCCCGCATGCTCGTCCAGGATGGGGAAGGGGCCACCAAGCTGGTGGAGATCGCGGTCCGTGGTGCCCGCACGCGGAGGGAGGCCTTGGTGGCCGCGCGGGCCGTGGCGAACTCTCTCCTGGTCAAGACCGCCGTCGCCGGGGCCGACCCCAACTGGGGGCGGATCATGATGGCTCTCGGCAAGTCGGCGGCCCGCATCCTGCCCGACCGGGTGGCCATCCGGATCGGCGAGGAATTGCTGGCGGACCGGGGCATGCTGGGCCCCGGCGCCCGCCTCGACCGGGTCCGTGAGATCATGGGCCGGCGCGAATACGCCATCGCCATCGACCTGGGGCTGGGTCGCGGCGAGGAGCGGGTCTGGACATCGGATCTGTCGGAGGAGTACGTTCGGATAAACTCGAAGTACACGACCTGACATGGGCGGCCCTGCGGGCCGCCCACAACCACGCACGATCTCGAGCTTCGGTCCCCGGCGGTGCGGGAACGCCTCCCGGGGTGAGCGCTGCAGCGGCCCGGATGACGGGGCGCGCGCCGCTCGGGGTCGGAGGCAAACCGAAGGAAAGAGAGGATCCATGGCGAGCTTGACCATGAAGGAGCTGCTCGAGGCCGGGGTGCACTTCGGCCATCAGACCAAGCGCTGGAACCCCAAGATGCAGAAGTACATCTTCGGGGAGCGGAACGGTATTTACATCATCGACCTGCAGAAGACCCTCAAGAAGTTCCGCGAGGCCTATGCCTTCATGCGGGACCTGGCCGCTGGCGGCGGCACCGTGCTCTTCGTCGGGACGAAGAAACAGGCGCAGGAGGCGGTGCTGGAAGAGGCCACGCGCTGCGGGATGTTCTACGTGAATCACCGCTGGCTGGGCGGCACACTGACCAACTTTGCGACCATCCGCAAGTCCATCGCGCGGCTCAAGAAGCTCGATGAGATGAAGGAGATGGGGGACTACGAGCGCCTGCCGAAGAAGGAGGTCCTCGGGCTCGAGCGCGAGCGCGAGAAGCTCGAGAAGACCCTGGCCGGCATCAAGAACATGGAGCGGCTCCCCTCGGCGGTCTTCATCATCGACCCGAAGAAGGAGACCATCGCGGTGGAGGAGGCCAAGCGACTGGCCGTCCCCATCGTGGCCATCGTGGACACCAATTGCGATCCGACCGGGATCGACTACCCGGTCCCGGGGAACGATGACGCGATCCGCGCCGTCCGGCTCATCACGGCCCGGATGGCCGATGCCCTCAACGAGGGTCGCGGCACCCTGGCGAAGGAGACGGGCGAGGAGATCCCCGCTGCCGCCGATCTGCCCGTGGTGACCGAGGCGGAGATGGCGGCCCCGGCTGAGACCGGCGCCTGAGACCGCGTCGCAGCGCGCGCGAAAAGGAGAGCTCCGCTCATGGCATCGCAGGCTCTGCTGGTCAAGGAGCTCCGGGAGCGAACCGGGGCCGGGGTGATGGACTGCAAGGAGGCGCTGGAGTCAGCCCACGGGGACATCCAGGGCGCCGTGGAGTATCTGCGCAAGAAGGGGCTGGCCGACGCGGCGAAGAAGGCCCATCGCGAGTCCCGTGACGGCGTCGTCGCGTCCTACGTCCACCCGGGGAGCAGGATCGGCGTGCTGGTGGAGATCAACTGCGAGACCGACTTCGTCGCCAGGACCGATGAGTTCCAGCAGCTCGTCCGGGACGTGGCCATGCAGGTGGCGGCCGCGAGCCCGGGTTACGTGTCGCGCGACGAGGTGCCCGGGGCGGTCGTGGAGAAGGAGCGCGAGATCTACCGCCAGCAGATGGCGGACCAGCAGAAGCCGCCCCAGGTCATCGACACGATCATCGAGGGGAAGCTCGCGAAGTTCTACGCGGAGCAGTGCCTGCTCGATCAGCCGTTCATCAAGGACGCCACGGGCAAGACCAGGGTCAAGGACCTGGTGGACCAGGCCACCGCGAAGATGGGCGAGCGGGTGGTCGTCAAGCGCTTCGTTCGCTTCCAGGTCGGCGAGGGGGCGTAGTGGGCGCCCCCGCCCACCCTGCCGCGTACCGCCGGGTCCTGCTCAAGGTCTCCGGCGAGGCGCTCGCCGGCGCGCGCGGCTACGGGATCGATCCGGAGACCATCGGGCGGATCGCCGAGGAGATCCGCGAGGTGGTGGACCTCGGGGTCCAGATCGCGGTGGTCATCGGAGGCGGCAACATCTTCCGCGGCATGGCCGCCGGCTCCGGCGGGATCGAGCGCGCCACCGGCGACTACATGGGGATGCTCGCGACCGTGATCAATGCGCTGGCGCTGCAGGATGCCATCGAGAAGGTGGGCGTGCCCACGCGGGTCCTCTCAGCCATCGAGATGCGGGCCGTGGCGGAGCCGTACATCCGCCGGCGCGCGATGCGGCACCTGGAGAAGGGCCGGGTCGTGGTGTTCGCGGCCGGGACCGGCAACCCGTTCTTCACCACGGACACGGCGGGGGCGCTCCGGGCCATCGAGATCGGCGCCGAGGCGATCCTCAAGGCCACGAAGGTGGACGGCATCTACACGGCCGACCCGGCCAAGGACCCGACCGCCTCCCGGCTCCCGCGCGTGACGTACATCGAGGTGCTGAACCGGGGGCTGCAGGTGATGGACACCACGGCCATCTCCCTCTGCATGGAGAACAAGCTCCCCATCGTGGTGTTCGACCTCACCCGTCGCGGCAACATCCGCCGCATCGTGATGGGAGAGCCGGTGGGCTCGGTCGTCTCCGCCGATCTCACGCCTCCCAGGGGGTGACCGACCATGCAAGTGCTGCTCAGGGACATGGAAGCCCGCATGCAGGCGGCGGCGGACCTCCTGACGAGGGAGTTCGCGGGAGTGAGGACCGGCCGGGCCAGCACGGCCCTGCTGGACGCGCTGCGGGTCGAGTCCTACGGCACGCTCACCCCGATCAGCCAGATCGCCTCGCTGTCCGTGCCGGATCCGAAGACCCTGGTCATTCAGCCCTGGGATGTGTCGCAGATGCCCGCCATCGAGAAGGCCATTCTCAAGTCGGACCTGGGACTCACCCCGGCCAGCGATGGCAAGGTGATCCGGCTGAACATGCCGACCCTCACGGAGGAGCGCCGGAAGCAGCTCGCCAAGACCGTGGGCAAGCTGGCCGAGGAGGCGCGCGTGGCGATCCGCAACGTGCGCCGGGAGGCCAATGACAAGCTCAAGGCCCTCGCCAAGGACAAGAAGGTCTCCCAGGACGAGGAGCGGCGCGGCCACGACCTGATCCAGAAGACCACCGACAGGTTCACCGGCAAGGTGGATGAGCTCGCGAAGAAGAAGGAGCACGAGATCCTGGCGATGTAGAGGTGTTCTTGGGGCACCGCCCTCGTCTATGGCCCTGATTTTCCTGGAAGGCCACCCGCTCCTCAGGTACACTTGACCGCCATGGCGTTCACCCCCGGAACAGGCGTCCCCTCGGCAGAGCCTTCCCTTCTGGCCGACGAGGAGCTCCGGGAGCGGGTGCTGGCCGGCCCTCTTCCCCGCCACGTGGCGATCATCATGGATGGCAACGGCCGCTGGGCCACGCGCCGCGGTCTGCCCCGGGTGGCTGGCCATCGTGAGGGGGTCAAGGCCGTCCGCGAGGTCGTGCGCGCCGCCGGCGAGCTCGGGATCAAGTTCCTCACGCTGTACGCCTTCTCCTCGGAGAACTGGAACCGCCCGATCGCCGAGGTCTCCACCCTGATGACCATCCTCGAGCGCAGCATCGCCCGGGAGCTGCCGGAGCTCATGGCGCGCAACGTCCGCTTTCGCGTCATCGGCCGGCCCAACGGGGTGCCTGCGGCGGTGAAGCGGAGGATCGACCGGCTGGTGAAGGCGACTGCCGACAACACGGGCCTCACCCTGCTGATGGCCCTCAACTACGGCGGCCGCGACGAGCTGGTGGACGCCGCCCGGCGGCTCGCCGAGGACGTCCGTGCAGGCGCGCTCAGGCCCGAGGAGATCGATGAAGCACGGCTCTCGCGGGCGCTGTACACCGACGGCGTGCCCGACCCCGATCTCCTCATCCGGACCAGCGGCGAGATGCGGGTCTCCAACTTCCTCCTCTGGCAGATCGCTTACACGGAGCTCTGGATCACGTCCACGCTCTGGCCCGATTTCGGCCGGCGCGACCTCTACGTGGCCGTGGCCGAGTTCCAGTGCCGCGACCGCCGCTTCGGGCGGGTGTGATGGACAGGACGCATCACGTGCCGCTCCCCACGCCCATGGAAACTCCGACGCCGCCGGCGGCTGCCGCCCTGGGCAAGCGCGTGCTCAGCACCCTCATCCTCCTGCCGGCCTTCGTCTGGGTGGTGGCGTTCGCCCCGGCCTGGGTGTTCACCCTGGTCATCGTGCTGGTGGCGTCGCTCGGGCAGTGGGAGTTCACGCGGATGTTCGAGCACGCCGGGGTGCGCCCCTTCAGCGGCCTCGCTCTCGTGGGGGGCGCGGCGGTGACGGCGAGCTTCGGGCTGCCGGAGGCCGTCCCGGTGGCGTTCAGCCTGGTGGTGCTGGGCGTGCTGACCGTCGGGCTCGCCCGGGGGTCGCAGCCGGCGTCCTGGGAGCCGGCGGCCATCACTCTTCTCGGCATCTGCTACGTGAACTGGCTCCTCGGGTACGCCCTGTGGCTCCGGGGCCTTCCGGCAGGCGTGGGCTGGGTGCTGCTGCTCGTCTGGGTGACCTGGATCGGGGAGACCGCGGCGTATCTCGTGGGCTCGACGCTCGGCCGGCACAAGCTGGCCCCCGTGGTGAGCCCGAAGAAGACCATGGAGGGGTCCCTCGCGCAGCTTCTCGTCTCGGCCCCCGCCGCGCTGGTGGCCGGGGCGTGGCTCTTCCCCGAGCGCTCGGCGTGGGATGCCGTGGTGGTGGGACTCCTGCTGGGCGTGGTGGGACAGCTGGGCGATCTCGTGGAGTCGCTGCTCAAGCGGAGCGTCGGCACGAAGGACACGGGCCACATCATCCCGGGCCACGGCGGCATGCTGGACCGCCTGGACGGCCTGCTCTTCAACGCCCCGGTGCTCTTCTACTACGTCACCTATGGGAGGCTCGTCGGCGCATGAAGCGCGTCATCCTGCTGGGCGCGACGGGCTCCATCGGCCGCCGCACGCTCGAGCTGGTCGACCAGTTCCCGACCCGGTTCCGCGTCGAAGGGCTCGCGGCCCGGGGCTCCAACCCCGAGCTCATCGCCGACCTCTGCCTGAAGCACCGGCCGCGGGCTCTGGCGATCACCGATTCCCGGGCCGTGGACGCGGTCGTGCGGGCGCTGCCGCACCCCCGGCCGGAGATCTTCTCGGGCGCGTCGGGGCTCGTGACGCTCGCCTCGCAGGTGGACGCCGACGTGGTCCTCTCCGCCATCGTGGGCGGGGCGGGGCTCCTGCCGACGATGGCGGCCATCCAGTCGGGCAAGGCGATCGCGCTGGCCAACAAGGAAACGCTCGTGATGGCCGGCCCCCTCATGACCCACGCGGCACGGGAGCGGCGGGTGCCGCTCTTGCCAGTGGACTCGGAGCACAGCGCCATCTTCCAGTGCCTCCAGGGGCACAACCGGTCCGAGGTGCACCGCATCCTCCTCACGGCCTCAGGGGGGCCCTTCCGACGGCAATCGAAGGCCGACTTGGCTCGCGTGACGGTGGCGGAGACCCTCGATCACCCGACATGGAAGATGGGCGCCAAGATCACGGTGGACTCGGCCACGCTCATGAACAAGGGGCTCGAGGTGATCGAGGCCCGCTGGCTCTTCGACCTCGTGCCCGGCCAGGTGCAGGTGATCGTCCACCCCCAGTCCATCGTCCACTCCATGGTCGAGTACGTGGACGGCTCGGTGATCGCCCAGCTCGGCGTGGCCGACATGGGGATCCCCATTCTCTACGCGCTGACCTACCCGAACCGTCTCCCCGGCGCCTCGGAGCGGCTCGACCTCACGCGCGTCGGGGCGCTGACCTTCGAGGAGCCCGATCTGGAGCGCTTCCCGTGCCTGGGCCTCGCGCGCCGAGCCCTCCTGGGGGGCGACTGCGCGCCCGCCATCCTGAACGCCGCCAACGAGGTGGCCGTGGCCGCCTTCCTGGAGGGACGCATCCCGTTCACGCGGATCGCCGAGCTGATAGAGGACGCGCTCGCGTGCGTGCCTGGCCGGGCGCTCACGAGCATCGAGGTGTGCGTCGAGGTGGACGGGGAAACGCGCCGGCGCGTGAGCGAATGGCTCCCGGCCGGGAGAGGTCCTGCCGTCCGCGCAGCGGCCGGCGATGGAGGGGCAGGGTTGTGACGACGATCCTGGCGTTCGTGGTGGTCATCGGGCTCCTGATCCTGATCCACGAGCTCGGCCACTTCATCGTGGCGCGGCTGTGCGGCGTGGGGGTGGAGCGCTTCTCCCTGGGCTTCGGCCCGGTTCTCTGGCGCTTCAAGGGCAAGGAGACCGAGTACTGCCTCTCGGCGATCCCGATGGGCGGATACGTGAAGATGATGGGGGACGACGAGAACCCGCTGGAAGGCGGCAAGGGGGAGATCGTCGATCCCGCCAAGTCCTTCCACCTCAAGCCCCTCCTGGCGCGCTTCGCGATCGTGTTTGCCGGGCCGGGCATGAACTTCGTGCTCGCGGCGGTGATCTTCGCCCTGGTCTTCATGGTCGTCGGGCGGCCGGTCTTCCCCGCGGTGCTGGGTCGCGTGACCGAGGGCGGGCCCGCGGCGCGGGCGGGGGTCGGCCCGGGTGATCGCGTGGTGGCAGTGGACGGCCGTCCAGTGCAGTACTGGGACGAGGTGCTGCGCGCGGTCCAGGAGGGGCGTGGCCGGCCGCTCGGGCTGACCGTCTCGGGCCCGGGGGGCCAGCGGACGGTCACGGTGACGCCTTCGCGCACTACCGTCCGGGACGTGTTCGGTGACGAGCGGGAGATGTGGGATCTCGGGGTGCGCCCCTTCACGCCGGCCACCATCGGTGACGTGATCGCCGGCTATCCGGCCGCCAAGGCCGGCCTCAGGGGCGGCGACGCGGTGATTGCCCTGGGGGGGAAGCCCGTCTCGTCCTGGGAGGACCTAGCCGAGGCGATCCACAAGCGCGCGGGTCAACCGACCCGCCTCGAGGTCCGCCGGGGACAGGAGATCCTCACGGTCACCGTCGTGCCCACCCCCGTCAAGGACCGCGGCCCGGACGGCAAGGAGGTCGAGGTCGGGCGCATCGGCATCTCGCCCGCCCCGACGGGGATCTACGTCCGCTCCAATCCTGCCATGGCCGTCTTGGAGGGCGTGAGTCGCACGGTCGAGGTGACCGCGCTCACGGCCGTCGGGCTCTACAAGATCGTCGTCGGGCAGCTATCGAGCTCCAACATCGGGGGCCCTATCCAGATCGCTCAGGCGGCGGGCGAACAGGCGCGGCAGGGGATGTCGAGCCTTGCCTTCTTCACGGCGGTGATCAGCGTGAACCTCGCACTGCTCAACCTCCTGCCGGTGCCCATGCTGGATGGCGGGCACCTGCTCTTCTTCGTGTGCGAGGCGATCCTCGGCCGCCCGCTGTCGCTCCGCAAGCGGGAGATGGCGCAGCAGGTGGGCTTCGTGCTGCTCATGCTCCTGATGGTGTACGCGGTCTACAACGACCTGGCGCGCATCGATGTCTTCAAGTTTTTCCGCTGAGCATCCGGCCCCGGCCGCTGCGGCGCCCGGCGGGCGGGAGGGAGCGCGATCCATGTTTGAACGGCGCAAGACCCGGCAGATCGAGCTGGGCACGCTCAAGGTGGGAGGCGACGCTCCCGTCACCGTGCAGTCGATGACGAAGACCGACACCCGCAACGTGGAGGCCACCCTGCTGCAGATCTGGGCCCTCGAGGCGGCGGGCTGCGACATCGTCCGCTGCGCCGTGCCGGTCAAGGAAGCGGCGGAAAAGCTCGGGGAGATCAAGCGGCAGATCCGGATCCCTCTCGTGGCCGACATCCACTTCAACTACCGGCTCGCGCTCATCGCCCTCGATCAGGGTGTGGATGGCCTGCGGCTCAACCCCGGCAACATCGGCGGCAAGCAGATCGTCATGGAGGTGGTCGCCGCCGCCAAGGAGCGGAAGATCCCGATCCGGATCGGCGTCAACGGCGGCTCTCTCGAGAAGGACCTGCTGGCCACGTATGGCGGGCCCACGGCCCAGGGCATCGTGGAGTCGGCGCTCCGCCACATCCGCATTCTGGAAGACTGCAACTACCCGGAGATGAAGGTCTCGCTGAAGGCTTCGGACCCCGCGATGATGATCGAGGCGTATCGCCTGCTGGCAGACCAGGTGGAGTATCCCTTCCACCTGGGAGTGACCGAGGCCGGCACTCCGGGCGTCGGCACCATCAAGTCCGCCGTGGGGCTCGGGACGCTCCTGGCCGAGGGGATCGGCGACACCATCCGCGTCTCCCTGTCGGCGGACCCGACGGAGGAGGTGCGTGTCGGGATCGACATCCTCAAGGCGCTGGGCCTGCGCCAGGGCGGGCTCACCTTCGTCTCGTGCCCCTCGTGCGGGCGCGCGGACGTGGACCTCGTGGCGCTGGCCAAGGCGTGCGAGGACAAGCTCCGGGGGCTCAACGAGGAGATCCACGTGGCCGTCATGGGCTGCGAGGTCAACGGCCCAGGCGAGGCGCGGGCCGCCGACATCGGCGTGGCCGGAGGCAAGGGCATCGGCCTGATCTTCCGGAAGGGCGAGGTCGTCCGGAAGGTGCCCGAGGCGCAGATCGTGGACGCTATGTGGGAAGAGGTGGAGTCGTTCATCGCGGAGAGGAAGGCCGCCGAGGGCGCGGCGGGGCCATAGGAGCGGGGTCCGTGGGACAGTACGAGCGGCACGTGTTCGTCTGCACCTCCGGGGAGACCTGCCCGACCCAGGGCGACGTGGAGCAGTACGTCAAGGCCTTGCGCACGGGTGCGGCCGCGGCCGGGAAGCGACAAGAGATCCGGATCAACAAGGCCGGGTGTTTCTCCCAGTGCGGACACGGGCCCATGATCGTCGTCTATCCCGAGAATGTCTGGTACGGGGGCGTGCAGGTGTCGGACCTCCAGGAGATCCTCGAATCCCACATCCTCGGTGGCACGCCCGTCGAGCGGCTGGTCTACGACCCCGGCGTCCCGGGGCCCAACAAGCGCGCGGAGGCCCGGTAGCGTCCATGCGGTGGAGCCGATCGCTCATTCCCACACTCAGGGAAGACCCCGCAGATGCGGAGGCCATCAGTCATAAACTCATGGTGCGCGCCGGGCTGGTGCGGCAGCTGGCGGCGGGGATTTACGTGTACCTGCCGGTGGGCCTTCGCATCCTGAACAAGGTCAACACCATTATCCGCGAGGAGATGAACGCCATCGGGGGCCAGGAGCTGACGATGCCGGTACTCCACCCAGCGGAAATCTGGCAGCAGTCCGGCCGCTGGGATGCGATCGGCGGTGAGATGTTCCGGCTCAAGGACCGCAACCAGCGGGACATGTGTCTCGGCATGACCCACGAGGAGGTCATCGCGTGGCTCGCGGCTCACGAGATCCGCTCCTATCGGAACCTCCCCCAGGTGTGGTACCAGATCCAGACCAAGGAACGCGACGAGGCCCGGCCCCGCTCGGGCGTGCTCCGAACACGCGAATTCCTGATGAAGGACTCCTACACGCTGGATCCAGACCACGCTGCGCTGGACAAGTCCTACAACGACCACAAGGGCGCGTACTGCCGCATCTTCGACCGCTGCGGCATCGAGTACGTGGTGGTGGACTCGGACCCCGGCATGATGGGTGGCTCGGGCTCCCACGAG
>Ga0209211_10004516_pt1 | contig 21553 bp, 19 predicted proteins | sample RifGroA2_FD_183992 | JGI IMG/M metagenome (GOLD analysis project Ga0209211, IMG submission 183992) | Groundwater microbial communities from Rifle, Colorado, USA - Groundwater A2 (SPAdes) (version 2) | ecosystem: Environmental > Aquatic > Deep subsurface > Groundwater | place: Rifle, Colorado...
CTCCCTTGAAGAGGAAATCAACAGCAGGGTATCTGAAAGCCAGTAAAATGTTCAAGTTCTTAAAAGACAAACTGAAAGCTTCCATAGCGAAGATTTCTAAGGCAATTGACATAGAGGCAACTTCTGCGCCAATAGAAGAATCAGCAGAAGCAAAGCCGGCAATAGAAATAAAGGAAGGCCCGACAGCAGAGGAGCTTCTTAAGGAGCTTGAAGACATGTCTCCTGAAGAATTGGAAAAATATGATGAAACGCCTGGAAAAGCCATTGAGGAAGAGAAGCCTGAAGAGGAGCTGGAGCAATTATTTGAGCAGGAAGCTTTCAAAGAAGAGCCTGTCCCGACAGAAGCGCAGGAAGAAACAGAACTGCCGATAGAGCCAGAGGCATTTGAGGGTGAAGCCGAAGGAGAAGCTGCAGCAATAGAAGAGCAGGAAGAAATTAAGGAAGCAGAAGAGCCGGTAAGTGAAGAAGAGAAAGAGCCTGCAGCTGAGGAAGAGGAAAAGCAGCTATTTAGAGAGGAGAAGCCGGAGCAGCAATTTGAGCCGGAAGAAGCAGCTGAAGAAATAAGAGAACAGAAAGATGATAAAGAGCTGGAAGAAGAAAAGCCGGTAAAAAAATCATTTTTTGCAAAAATAAAAGAAAAATTCAGGCACAGCGAAGAATTGCCGTTGGAAGGCTTTGAGGAAGTGCAGGTAAAAACAGAGCTGGATGAGCAGAGAGAGGCTGCTGCCAAAAGAAAAGCAGAGGAAGAGAGGATTTTAGCAGAAAAGAACGTAAGGGAAAAACTTGATAAAAATAAAGTGCCGACAATACAGGACCTGGCAGAAAGAAAGCCGGAAGAGAAAGTTGAGGAAATCAGGGAAAGGGTAAGAGAGCTTAAAGGAGAGATAAAGAAAGAGAGAATAAAACCAAAAGAAGGGGAAATAGAAAGAACAAGAGAAGAGATAGCTGAATTAAACAGGGATATTAAAGAAGTTGAAGAAAAGGGCTTTTTTGGCAGGCTAAAAGAAAAAATAATAAACAAAAAAATAGACGGAAACCAGTTTGAAAATTTATTCTGGGATTTGGAAATTGCTTTGCTGGAAAATAATGTTGCTGTTGAGATAATTGACAAGATAAAAAGAGACCTTAAAGATAGCCTGGTTGGCAGGCCATTAAGAAGAACGCAAATAAGCAGCATTATCTCTTCTTCATTAAAAAACAGCATTGAAGATGCCTTAAAAATCGAATCATTTGATTTATTGCAGAAAATAAAGCAGAAAAAGCCGTTTGTCATATGCTTTTTTGGCATTAACGGCTCTGGCAAAACAACAACAATAGCAAAGGTAGCAAGGCTTTTGCAGCAAAACAGGCTTTCTGTTGTTTTGGCAGCTTCTGATACATTCAGGGCAGCATCCATAGAGCAGCTGCAAAGGCATGCGGATAATTTAGGAATTAAGCTGATAAAGCATAATTACGGCTCAGACCCTGCAGCTGTTGCCTATGATGCAATAGAGCATGCGAAATCCAACCGCATAGATGCTGTTTTAATAGACACAGCCGGAAGGCAGCACAGCAATATAAATCTGATGGAAGAGATGAAAAAGATTGTCAGGGTGGCAAAGCCAAATTTGAAGATATTTATCGGAGAATCCATAACAGGCAATGACTGCGTTGAGCAGGCAAAGGCATTTGACGAGGCTATTGGCGTAGATGCTATAATACTGGCAAAGGCAGATATTGATGAGAAAGGCGGTGCAGCTGTTTCTGTAAGTTATGTCACCAAAAAGCCAATTATCTATCTTGGAGTTGGCCAGAATTATGAGGACTTGCAGAAATTTGATGTTAGTGCTATAATGCAAAACCTAGGTTTATCTGCCTGATTTTTTTCTCTAAACCTGCCAACATAATAAAACATCTGGTGGTCCTGTTATGTTCGTGCACCCTATAAAGTTGGGTGTAGTGACGAACGAATGCGAGGAGAGTAAAATTCTTACTTTTGAATAAATTCTGCGTTAGCAGACTTTAGTTTAGGGGGTTTCCGTTAAGCGGGGGCGAAGCCCTATTTAGTCAATATGTTAAGGGGAAAATCTCTTACTCTAGTTTATCCCATAGAAAGTCAAATATTTTAGAATATCCTTCGAAAATCTCTTTATTCTCTATTTTTATTATGAATGGTTTGTCTTTTACAATCTGAAATATTAGTTTTCCATCGAATAATAGGGTTGTAGCATAGTTATCAAATCCGTTTGGGAGAAATCTAATATTTGTACTTTTAAAATGCTTAGGAAGTTTTGTTTTTTTGGCAGATTGAGTGGCAATAACTTTGTAATCTTTCTTCTCGCTTAGGTCCTTTATTAGGTGATAAGCAGAATATTTTAAATGCTGGAATATTAATCCTGTTGAATTAAGGACTTTTGGATTTTTTGCCTTAATCATTTCCTCATGGACAATTCTTAATGCTTCATTTCCTTCATAAACTTCAACTTTTTGAGTAACTTTCTCAGCAGGCTTAAATTTCTTAATATCTTCAACTAATTCTTTTGCTATTTTCTCTTTTTCTTTTATTGAGCTAAGCAAGTTTTCTGGGTTGGAAATAATGTAAAATCTTTTGTTGTTTTTAATAAAATAAGATACAAACCCTTTATTTACCAGGCTTTGCAGAACATTATAAGTAAATGTTCTATTTGTGTTAGTTGCCTGTGCTAATTCGTTTGCTAAAGCTTGTTTTTTCTTTAACAATTCGAAATAAACAAAAGCTTCTTTTTCTGATAAACCATATCTTTGAAGTTTTTCTATCATAGATTATGGAAATGAAGCGCTATATTTAAATGTTGTCTTTTTATGAGACAACTTAAATTTATGAATACCAGTGGATTTACGAGAGAGTGGTTAAAATGATAATTGCTAATCAAGGTATACCTTTAGAAACACTATTAAGGTTTCCAGAAGCATTCGAAGAAGGGTTAAGAGAAGAAGATAGTATTATAAAAGTTTTAGATATAGATATTATAAGAGCATTAGTTCCATATGTACAAGTACAAGATACAAAAATAATTCAAGATGGAATAGAAAAAATAAGGCATACTCATATTGATGCCACCCAATATCAGCGAGACCAAGTTCTAAGGTTTAAAAATAATTATCACATTGATAGAGCTCTTCGTGGAATCCAGACTGTTGCGCAGGGCTATGATGAACTATCAAGACATAGAAGAGGATGGAGAGCGTTGATTCCCCATAGGAGAGATAATATTCATAATGAAAGAGTCAAAGAGATGGAAGCACTTATAGGAGATACGTCTTACTTAGAAAAAGGTGATTTTTTGAGTTTGTTTTCTCCTTCTGCTCCACCTAATACATTTGTTTATAGCACTGTAGCAACACATTTTTTACTCAGGGGTTTATTGACGCCAAATATGCCCAATAGTCAAGTGCTTAAGCTTGCCCTATCTGCGGCTATAGTTCCTACGATAATAGCTTTATTTTGTAGGTATGATTTAATTGGTTGCTACAAAGAAGGACCAAGATATATTGACGATAAGATTAGTGAGTTAAAATATCAAAGGTTGTTGTAAGTAGTAAAATTAGAGATTTTCCCCTTTCTATCGTTACGGAAACCCCCGTACGTCAAGTAAAAGTAAGAATTTTATTTAACATAACTAGTATTTGCTCTTAAACGCTTCTTCCAATTCTCTTAATTTTATATGTTTTTTAGACTTGTAAAAGAAATACCCTATCGCAGAAAAGGTGGCCACTGGAGAAAGCCATGCAGGTATGTGAAAGCCAAAGCTGTCCAAAACCATTATCAGCCCTAAAAACAAAATTGAGTACATTGCCCCGTTTTTAATATAGATATACTTCTTTATCCTCTCCACATTGCCGACAGTTAATTGCCTGACTACAAATGCCCCCAGGCCATTCCCAGCTAGTATTAACGGGACAGAAAGCGTGAATGCAAATGCGCCCAAAACCCCATCAATGGAGAAAGTTGCATCAATTACCTCCAAATAAAATATCTTGCTGATGTCTGAAAGGTGCTTCTTCATCAAATTCTTCTCGCTCTCTTCAGCATTCTGCTTGAAGCCATGCGTTATAAAGAAAGCAGTTGATCCTACAACAGCCCCAAAAGCCATCAATGGGTTAATCTTCAAAGCAAGCCACACTATACCTGCCAAAAGAGCGGAAACAATTGCAAAAAACCAAACTCCCTGCGATAAAAAGAATTTTTCGCCCACCAGCCCGAAATTTTTCTCTTCCAAAAAAAGCCAGTGCAAAAAAAGGAACAAAAGAAAAACTCCTCCCCCAATCAGCAATATCGGCGATGAAGATTCAATTGCAGCTATAACTGCCGGGTCGCTGCTGAATGTGGATGTTAATGCCCCTATCGGGCCAAGCTTGGGGGTTGTAGCCCAGACTATCAGCCATGGAAGCAGGCCGCGGATTAAAAAAACAGCGATTATAATCCCCCACAAAAGAAACCATTTCCTTGCCTTCTCCTGCATTGTGGAAAGGACCTGAGCATTGATTATCGCATTGTCAACGCTGCTTATTGTTTCAAATAAGCCAAGCCCTAAGACAATTACCACCATTGATATAATATCCATTTTTGTTTATCTGTTTTAGCCGGAGTCTATTAATTTATCTGGAATTTTGCTGATTATTAAATGTGTAAACTAATTACCAAATTGAACACCTCATCTCAAAAACAGAAAATATTAAAAAGGCGTGGTTATTATACAGGCTAAGGTGAAGCTTATGGATAGAAGAAAAGTGCTTAAAATAATTGTTGCAAGACTAAAAAAGGAAGGGGCTAAGAGGATAGCGCTTTTTGGCTCCTATTCCCGGGGAGAAGAGAGAAAGGACAGCGACGTAGATATCATTGTAGAGTTCTCTAAACCAAAATCCCTTTTGGAGTTTGTAGGAATAGAGCAGGAGCTGTCTGAAAAAACCGGTAAAAAAATAGATCTTCTTACTGAAAATTCTATAAGCCCATACCTCATCGATAGGGTAAAAAAGGAAATGGTGGATATCACTTGATGGAAAAGGACAATTCCGTTTATCTGAGGCATATTCTTGATTCAATCGAGAGAATTGGGGAGTACACAAAAGAGGTTAGCAAGGAACAATTTATGTCCAAAAATATAATCCATGCAGCAGTAATACGGGAGATAGAAATAATAGGGGAAGCAACCAAGATGTTGGATAATAAATTTAAGGAAACGCATAACGCTATACCTTGGAAGAGTGTTGTTGGTATGAGGGATAAGCTTATTCACGGCTATTTTGGAGTGGATTTAGAGACTATTTGGAAGACTATTAAAGAAGATATTCCTTACCTAAAGAAAGAGCTGACCAAATTAAGCAAATGATTCTATTATTTTTAATTTTGGGTTTATGTTAATTGCTTTAGAAAATTATTTAAACACCAAGTCCGAAAGCAATAAATAATCAGGATAAAGGAGGTTAGCAGGATGGAAAAAAAAGCTGAAAAAAAGGAAATTAGAGCAGGGCAAAAGAAAGGAATAGCAATAGCTGGTATGGTTCTGGGGATATTGAGCATCATTTTGTTCTTCACAAGCTGGGTTGCAATGATTATCGGAATTGCTGGTATAATATTATCAATAATTGCGTTAAAGAAGGTAAATAAAGACCCAAAGAATTATGGCGGCAGAGGAATGGCAATAACTGGTATAATATGCGGAGCAGTTGGTTTGGTATTAGCTGCTGTTGCACTGGTTATAACCATTATTTTTATAAGCTACCTTGGCCAAATGATGCCAACTGCCTAACCTCTTATTTTTCTTTTTTAAAACTCAACCTCTCCTTTAAAATAAATCCCTTTATGCAGCTTTACCGGCCTCCAGCTGTCTATGACTAAATTGGCATTCAGCCACTCTGCCAGCTCTTTTGGATTTCCAATTGTGGCGGACAAAGCAATCATCTGGGCATTCTTTAGGAGGCGCCTTAAGATTGTAATCAATATCTCTACAGTTGGCCCCCTTTCCACGTCATTCATTAAATGTATCTCGTCTATTATGATTGTTGCAACTGAATTAAGCCATGGTGTATGGTGCCTGATAAGGGAATCTAACTTTTCTGCTGTGCATACTATAATGTCATACTCTGCCAGATAAGGGTCTGCTGAATCCAAATCTCCTATAGACAAGGCAATTCTGGCTATTTGGCCATACCTCTTTTTAAAATCCCGGTATTTTTCATTTGCCAAGGCCTTTAAAGGAACAATATAGATTGCTTTCCCCTTGCCCTCAATTATTGACTTTAACGCAGCTAACTCCGCTATAAGTGTTTTTCCGCTTGCAGTTGGTGTGCATACAAGCAAATTCTTTCTTTCAAGCAAACCTTTTTCTATAGCCTTAACCTGCGCCGGCCTTAACTCCTTGATCTCCTTCTCAAGAATGCTGTAAAGCTCTTCAGGTATTTTTGATTTTATTTTGGCTATCTCCATATTTAACTGAAGTAAGACAAAGATATTTAAATATGTTAGTTTTTTAGTTCGGGAATGGGGCGTGTAATCGGAGTAGACATTGGCGGCACAACAATAAAAGCAGGCATAGTAAGCAATAATAAGCTAATCAAAAAAATAGAAATAAAAACCAGGGCTGAAAAAGGCAAAGCTGCTGTAATAAAAAATATAATAACTGCCGTAAGCAGATTAATAAGCAGGGATATATCTGCTGTCTGCCTTGGCTGCCCCGGGCCAGTTGATTACAGAACAGGTGTGATTTATAAAACCCCCAATCTGCCATTAAATAAAGTCAATCTTAAAAAAATAATTGAAAATAAGTTTAAAAAGCCGGTTTTTATTGACAACGATGCAAATTGCTTTGCATTGGCAGAGGCAATTCTTGGCCATGGAAAAAAATATAATAATGTTATTGGCTTGACAATAGGCACTGGCTTTGGCTCCGGTTTTGTTATCAATAAGAAAATATACCATGGCAGATGCTTTGCTGCTGAAATAGGCCATACAACAATTAACTTCAACGGCCCAAAATCAAAATGCGGGAATAATGGCTGCCTGGAAAGCTATGTAAGCATAAAAGGCATTTTATCAAGAGCAAAAGGGCTTTATATCTGTAATCCAAAAGAGTTATTTGAGCTGGCAGAGCAAGGCTCTAAAAAAGCAATTGGGATATGGGAAGAAACAGGCTTTTACCTTGGCATCGGCTGTGCAAATATAATAAACACCCTTAACCCAGATATTATAACTGTAGGCGGCCAGATAGCAAATGCATGGAAATTTTTTAATAAAAAAATAAAAGAAACAGTTAATAAGAGGGCATTATTCAGCTGCAAAATAGCCAAGAGCAGTTTAAAAGATGCTGGAATTTTAGGGGCTGCTTTGCTGGCAAGAAATTAGGCAATCATCTATCTACTCTTTTGGGGCTCTATCCTACAAACTCAACATTGGCTACTCCATTAAATTCCTTGTCCCCTGTCAAAAAAGGCATATTTAATTTCAATGCAAGGCTATAGCCCAAGCAGTCTATAAAAGAAAAACTCTTTTTCTTATGCTTGTATTTGAATTTAACAGCGGCAATTATAGTTTCAATATCTATTGTGTTAATTACTAGCTTTATCTTATTTTTCCATTCTTCTATTAGGTGTTCTTTATTTTCTTTTAAAAATCCGTAAAATAATTCAGCTAGATTTAAAGTAGAGGTTATAATATCCTCTTCAAAATATTTTTTGTATTTCTCGTTTTTGTTGGTTATCTCTACTAAAGCATAAGTGTCAAAGAAATACGGCATTTTTATTCAAACTCCTTGTCTATTTCCCTAAGCAGCTTCTCTGTTTTGGTTTTCCATTTGATAGTCCCAAAAATATCCTTAACCTTTAGGCTGTCTTTCTCTTTTGTTATCAGAACTTTAATTTTATCTTTTGGCCCTATGCCTTCCTTTACTATCTCTTCTTTGGGTATCACAATACCAAAGCTGTTTCCCCATTCCTTTACATTTGTTTTAATCTCAATCATACTGTATAATTATATTGTATAACTTATATTTAAATCTTTTGGTTATCTAGTAGCATTTTAGGTTATTTTTACCTGCTCCTTTTAACCCCAATCCGTGGGCAGTACCTATTTATCGGGCATTTAGAGCAGAAAGGGCTTACTGGAACACACACATTCTGTCCGAACTGGACAAATAATTCATTCATGTCATGCCAGTATTTTCTAGGTATTATTTTTTCCAGCTCTGTCTGTGTTTTTTCTGGTGCTTTAGTTTTAACCCATCCTAATCTGTTAGATATTTGATGTACGTGGGTGTCTGTTGGTATATGATACGGTTTATTGAACCCATAAACAACAGTAATAGAAGCTGTTTTAGGCCCCACCCCCTTTAATTTTATCAGCTCATCAAATGTATCTGGAACTTTGCTGTTATATTTTTCAATCAGAACCCTGCAAATCTCCTTAATCCTCTTTGCCTTTGTCCTGTAAAAGCCAACAGGGTAAATTAATTTCTCAATCTGCTTGTTTGTTAATTTTAATATTTTTTCAGGTGAATTATATTTTTTTAACAGCCTTATAGAAGCCTTTGCTGTTGTTTCATCCTTTGTCCTTAATGATAAGATGCAGGAGATTAAGGTTGTAAAAGGGCTTTTAACTACCCTCTGCCATCCGGAAACAAAAGGGTATTTCCAGTTTTTGGATTCTTTTTTTAATAATTCTATTATGATGTTGATGTTTTTCATTTCCCAAGATAAGACTTTCTTTTGTTTTCACTAAATCTTTCAATAGCGTACCTTAACATAGTTCTAGGCATTTTTTTGTAATATTTTTTCAGGAACTTCTCTTCTATTGCTTGGTTTCTTTTTCCCAGCTCCCTCAACATCCATCCAACAGCTTTATGGATTAGGTCATGTTCATCTTCCAATAAAATTTCTGAAATCTTCAATGTAGCATCAAATCCATTATTTCTTATAAAGCTAAAAGTAGCCATAATTGCAATCCTTTTTTCCCATATATTTTTTGATTTTGCAAGTTTATATAAAATGGATTTATCTTTGTTTAACAAATAATCACCAACAATATTTGGTGCAGACACATCAACCAAATCCCAGTTGTTTATGTTTTTTGCATTTTTTAGATAGAAGTTAAATATTTTCTTTTTGGTTTGTTTGTCTGCTTTTTGGTATTGGTTTGCTAGTATGAACAAAGAGACTAGCCTATGTTCGTGTATTTTGCTGGAAAGCAATTTTTTAATCTCCCCTAAATTAAGATTAGAATATTTCTTAGCTACTTTTCTTTGCTCTGGAACAACTATGCCTAGGAAGATATCATCTTCTCCATACTGGCCTTTGCCTGTTTTGAAGAATCCTTGGAGTATCTTAGCTTTTTCTGGGTTTGCAAGTTTTTTCAAATCCTTTTGAATATTTTCTACGTTCATTTTTTCTTAATAAAAATTATTAAAAGAATAGCTGAAATTAATGATAAAACAGCAGCATACACAAAAGGAGCCTGAACATTAATCTTCTGCCATAACAAACCCCCAATTAAATTAGCAGGCAATACAGTTATTCCGACAATTGTATGGTATGCTCCCAAAGCAGTCCCTCTTTTTTCTTCAGCAGCCAAATCAGAAACATAAGCCCTTGAAACGCCGTCAGTTACTGCCATAAACAGGCCGTACAAGGCAAACAAAACCCATATTGTAGCTGTATCAGCAAAAAAAGCAAAGCCCAGCGCAGTTAAAGCAAATAACATTAAGCCAGAAACCAGAACCTTTTTCCTTCCAATCTTGTCAGATACCTTTCCAGCAGGGATTGAGAAAAACGCGTAAAATACATTATAAACCAGATAAACTAGAGGTATTAAAGCAATCAATAAGCCAACATCTTTCGCCCTTAAAATAAAAAACGCATAGCTGAAATTTGCCAAGCTGAAAAATGCAATCACCAATAAAAACTTTTTAAGGTCTGGATTTAAATTTTTGAAATCAAAAGCAAATTTTTTATTGGCTTTTCCCCCTACTTCTTTAACGCCAAATATCAATATCAAAACAGCAATCAAGCCGGGAATGAAAGAGAGCCAGAATATAAGCCTTAATGCGTCAGCTGTATTCCCGAAAAATCTCTGCAGTATAAAAAAAGCGATTAAAGTTCCAAAAATGGCTCCTGCGCTGTCTAATGCCCTGTGCAGGCCAAAGCTTTTGCCCCTGTCTTTTTTATTAACAGAAGCAGCAATTAAAGCATCCCTTGGCGTTGTCCTTATTCCCTTGCCAACCCTGTCAAAGAACCTTACCCCTAAAACATGAGTCCAATTTGTTGCTATTGCCAATACTGGCTTGGTTATGGCTGATAGGGAATAGCCCAGTATAATTAATGGCTTTTTCTTTCCAAGCTTGTCTGAAACCCATCCTGAAATAAGCTTTAGCAATGCAGAAGCGCTTTCAGCAACTCCCTCAATTAATCCGACAACAGCCATGTTTGCATTTAGGACGGTTGTTAAAAATAGAGGCAAAATAGGAAAAATCATCTCTGAGCTGACATCTGTAAAAAAAGAGGTTAAGCCCATGTACCATATGTTTTTTTTGTTTTGTTTCATCTTTCATGCTTAAAATGTAGAGTTATTTATTTATTTTGTTGTAAATGATGGTTTTCTTGTTATTATTCTACTATAGTAAAAATAAGAAAATTTATATACCACTAACGGTTTTTTCATTGAAGTTGGGGAAATGCCAAAAAAAGGTACCATTGCTGATAAAACTGAGAAAGAGTTTGGAGAGCTTATCATAAAGTTAGAAAGAGCTATTCCTCAAGGAGACTACAATCTGAATAGTCTTGAAAGATTCCTTACCAATTGCCAAAACACCTCAGAAAAATTAAAAGTGGCAGGTGGAATAAAAAATATCCAATTTCATAGCGAAAAGATAAAAGAAGCATACAAAGAAGTTACATCTGCCTTAGTTGGTTTTCAAATAGAGCAACTAAAGGCACTGGATGATATTAGTCTTGGAGAACAAGATGATATTTCTTTCCTAAGAGAAGCTAAAGAGTATATGTTAAGAAGCTATGCCTTAACAGGGTCAGCCTCTAATATTAAGGAGATTGTAGGGATTATACCAAAAGAAATATACGCAGATTTATACGAGACTAATAAAAAAACGTTAGATAGGGTTTCAGATTTCTTACTAAGCAAAAATCAAGGGATACTCAACCTTATAAAAAGAAATAAAATAAAAGACAACCCCCTGAATTATTTGGATGAATATGCTGAACATATTGCTGGAAAACAAAATGAAGTTGTAACTGAGTTTTTTAACAGGGCAAAAAGGGTTTTAAAAGGGGAAATAAAGATTTTAGAAGGAAGGGCCATAAAAATAAATACAAATCTGATTAAAGAAGGAAGCGACTTAGCAAGCAAAATTGTTTATGGCTCAGCTTACAGCAATGGGATTTATGATCTTATTGAAAAGTATAACAAAAGATGCAAAGATGAAGAAGATATATATTCAAAATTAGAGGCTGTTAAAAGCAAAGCACATAACCTTAGTTTGAATGTGGTAGATTCAATTCATTCTCTAATATACGAGCAACTCCCTAAGAAAAGAGTTTATGGATTATCTGAACAATGCAGGGAATACCAGCAAGACATCGAAAAACTTAAAGAAGTTGCACAGCAAATACCACCATCAAGAAAGGAAGGAGAGGGCTATAAACAGGTTCTGGAAGGGCTAAACGAGCTGGTTGGAATAGCAATGCAAAAATTACAACAGGCGCCAGAGTTAGTTGATGGTGTAAATAAATTAAATCAAATGATTCAAGATTACTCTTATTTTGTTAAAAGGGGAGAGATAGAACTTTTAGAACAAGATCAAACTTCAAAAATTGTTGGCTTGATTGATAAAATAGACAAAACCTTGGGTAAATCAACTATAGAAGAAGAGTTAGTTAAAAGTGGCAACTCAGCACTCGCATTAAAAGATATAGAAGCTATTAAACAAAATTTAGAAAGCGGCTTTATAAACGAACCACTAAGGCAAACATTTACAGGAATAAAAAACAAATTTTACGAGTGCCTTAAGCCAATTTATGCAAAAGCAGAGGAAGTTGAGGGAAAATTAGTCTCTTACCTTAATACTGGCAAGGGAATCAATTTAGAATCTATTGAAAAATTCAGAGAAGATGCAGGGTTATTTGCTAGAATTCTTTCATTGGTAAATGTTGCTAAAGATAGGTATAGCGATGAAGAAAAAATAATAATTAACAGCTGGAATAAAAAATACTCTCATTTAGAAAAGGATGTTGATGCTGCTATTCATTATTTGCGCATTTTAGAAGAGGCAGCTAAAGAGCATAGCAGAGTAAGGGCAGAGTTCAAAGATGTTGAAAACAAAGAATATCTTGATGAATATACAAACTGGTTTGTAAGTGCGGGTAATCTATTAAACCAGCTAGAAGCTCGACTGGGGTATAAAAGAGAATGTGGATTTTTTGAAGGCTATATCAAAAATAGATTAAACAATGTTAAAGAAGAGATAGTTGCTTCAAGAACAGATATTCAAAATTATATCAGTAATATGGTTGTTGGAGAGAGGGTAGAATCAGTAAAGGGGGATTTTTTTAAATTAATAGCTGCATTAAGAGGAAGCTAAAATGGAGCATTTGGAAAAAGCTGAAGAGCTGATTAATAGCATTAAGGAAACTTATGAAGAATTAGGGTATTTTAAAGGCTTTAAGTTTCCAACGCCTTCTGGGGAGTTGCCTTTTGTCCCAGACATAACAGATTTAGGCGCGATGGCCAAATACGCAGAAAAGATTCAAGAAAAAATACCCGCCTTAGCAAAACTTGATGAAAAACGCTTTGGAATTGAAGAAGCGATAAGCAGAGCGGAAAAGGAGCTAGAAAAAGCAAGAGAGCTTAGTGATACTGCTGCTATCAGGAAAGAGTTAAAATCCGGCTGCGATATTCTAGCTTTTATCGACGAAAAAGAACGTTACTGCACATTTGTTTACCCAAGCGAAGTTGGGCTTGATGCAAATGACCTTCCCAAGCATAATGTTTTGTCTCAAAACAATTTAAAATCATTGTTTAGTGGCTTTCTTTACACAAAAGGATTAGAGGTATTGATTGTGAAAGTTGATGAAGAACAGCACTATTTTACCTCATTTTTAGAAATTTTAGGAGAATTGAGCAGCAACATAAAAGTAATCAGGTCAGGCAATAAAGATTACTCTATCTACAAAGGTGTGTTTAGAACCGAAGTTGGTAATGATTTAATAGAAGATATGCATATTTATATCAAAAAATATATCCCTCAATGTTTAACGGGGGGAGATTGGGGATTAGTGGATATAATTAAAAGATTGCCTGCGGCTAATTTAGTTAGCTTTTTAGGCAGGGATTATCTAGCTTTGGGATTAAAACCGCTAACAGAAGAAATTTTTGATTTGGACAAATTTTATCAGGAAAAATGCAAAGAATTGGAAACTAGAACAAAGACTATATACTCCTCTTTTAGAGACTTTTTGTGCAAGGCCCAAAATATGCTTTATGATGATGCAATTAAAAAGATGGAGGAACCAACAAACAAAAACGGGATTGAAGGCGTTGTGGAATTAAAAAAACAAAAAGAAGCTATTTATGGGGCGCTAGGCAGCTTTAGTGGAATCTTAAGAGAAATTGAAAAACATTTTTCTGCACAATCAAAGGCATTTGGGATTGAGTTAATTGATGTTTTTAAGGAACTGGTCAAATATAAAGAAGGCATATTCTCTAGAATTGATGATTATAACGCAAAGTATGATGAAAGGTTAAAAGAGTGTCGTGAAGAAGCTGTTAATATCCTAACAGAAGAAGTTGATGGTTTTATACAAAGGCTGCAAAGTTTAAAGCCAAATCCACTAAAAATTTCTTCTTATCTAAATGAAGTTAATGGAATGATAACTGAATTTAAGGGTGTGTCTAAGAGATATGAGATGCTTAGACAAGAAGAAATTTACTCAGACGACTTAGTTAAAAAAATGTATGGACTTAATAGAGAACTGCCTCAATTATCAAGAGACCAAAAAGAGGGGGATTGTTTTGTAAGGGCAGCTTTATTTGCTTGTGATACTGTTACTAGAATGCCAAATCCACCTACTTATGATAAAGCTACTAAATATAAATGTGATAAATACCTAAATCTTACCAACCCGAGAGAGGAGGTTTATATTAAGGATTTAACTGATTTATCTGAGAGGCTAAAAGAACTCAGAAGTTATGTTCAATTTTTTTATGGTTTAGACTTAAAAATAACAGAAAAGGCTGTTCAAGGAGCTATAGATTATTACAAAAATAAAACCAGTGAAATGGAAGACAGGATTAATGAGCTAATTGCTAGTTTTGTAAAACCAAAAATAAATGAGATTGATAGCTATCTAACAAAAACAAAATATACTGATGCTAACACAGCTAAAACTCATATGCGTTCAGCAAAAGAGCGTTTAGCTTCTCTAAAGAAAAATTTAGAGAGTTTAGCTAATTTACCTGATCAATTACAGGACTCAATTGAAGGAACAGATAGAAATGTTGAACAATTAAGTAAAGATTTAGGTATTTCACAGTGCGATATTGTTGCTTTTGTTTGCGGTGGGGATGCTAATTATTATACGCTCGTCTATAAAAAATCAGTTGAAAAAGAATTAATCTCTTTTAGGGATGGCAGGGATAATTTTGTCTTTCCTTGGACATATCTAAAAAAAAGCTTAGTAGAGTCAAATCTCTATGGTGATAAGAGCCGTGCGGGGGATTTGGTGATGGAAGTAGTAATTTCATCTATGGAAAGAGATACTGTTAACTCATTACTGGAAGAGAAATTTGGTAGTAGAATTAATCTAATCTTCCCACAAGGTACGAACTACAAGATATTTGATAAAACGGGGGGTAATAGAGGAACATTTGAATTTTCAATTGGCCTCGTGAATGACATCAATAATCTTGTTCCAAAATATCTAGGGTAATTTTTATAATACAAATCATTTAAACACCTTCCCTGTCTCCATTGACCAAAACAACAAATCTAGTTCATCCATTGGTATATCAATCTTTTTGGAAAATTTATAAAACTTCTCTTCTATTGATAAATAATTCTTTTTGTTTAAATGTTTTGGAACTTTATTAATAACCTTAAATTTCTGCAGGTTTTTTAATATATGCCTGTCTAAAATTGCCAAATTTTTATAGCCAATATTCCTCAAAAAATGCGAAGCCTCCTTGTAGCCAAGGCCTTTGATATTTTTTACCAGGAATTCCCTTATTTTTTTGTTTTTTATTATATCTTTTTTATTTTTATTGATGATTATCTTTTTAATATTGTTATATTGGTCTTTTGATAATTTTAAATAATTTGATTTATTCTTATAAAATCTGGTCTTATCCCTCAATATTTTTTTTAATTCCATTAATGGAATTTTATTATTGATAAAATCCTTATTTTTTAAGATCCCAACGCAATCCCAGCATTTATGGGCGTTTGACTGCGGGGTTAACAGGCAGAAGCACAGCTCGTAGAATATGGCATCGCCCCTAACAGCAGAAAACTCTTTTAGCCTTTTTTTAATTATATTTTTATTTCTCTTGTAGTTATTTTTAAGCTCCTCAATATCCATAAAAGGAGTGGTAAGATTGGTGTATTTAAAGCTATCCTTTGGCTTGCATAGTTGCTGCCAGCCTTTTTTACTTTATTGCAAGCTACAGAAAAGTTTAAATACATATTGACATTTATCAATATGAAAATGGAGAGATATAATAATATTTTCAAGGCATTGTCTGACCCAACAAGATTAAAGATTGTGGAATTCCTTATGAGCGGCGAAAAATGCGTATGTGAATTATACCCTCATGTTAAGAGAACACAGTCAACTACCTCTATTCAGCTGAAAAAATTAGAAAAGTTGGGAATTATCGCATCCAGAAGAGAGGGCAAATATGTTTTCTACAGGATAAGGGATTTTAGGGTTTGTGATATCTTCAAAGCATTGGGCCACAAAGGAGGGTTTGCATGCCAAAGGAGAAGGAAGAAATGTTAGGATTAAAAAAGCTTGAAAAATTAGAGGGCAGGGTTATCGAAGAAGAGAGGGCTTTGAATTTTTTTGATAAATACATTTCATTATGGGTTGCCGTTTGCATAATACTCGGCACTGCTATCGGATATTTTTTTCCAAAGGCAGCCTCAGCATTAGGAAGATTTGAAATTGCAAATGTGTCAATTCCTGTTGCTGTTGTGCTTCTGGCCATGATGTACCCAATTATGCTGAAAATCAGCATAAAAGAGGCATTGGATGTTAGAAGAAACCCCAAGCCTTTGGTGCTCACATTAATTGTGAACTGGGCAGTAAAGCCTTTTACAATGGCATTTATTGCATGGCTGTTTATGAGATTTTTTTATTCAGCGCTGATTCCTGCTTCCCTGCAAAGCGAGTATATCGCCGGGATGATACTGCTGGGGTTAGCGCCCTGCACAGCAATGGTTTTAGTGTGGACCTACCTTTCAAAAGCGAACATACATTACGCGCTTATCCAGGTGTCTGTGAATGACCTAGTAATCCTGGTTTTGTTTGCGCCGCTTGGAAAATTTTTGTTGGGCGTAACAACAGATTTCCCTGTGCCTTTGGCAACCATCTTCTTTTCAGTGCTTTTTTATGTAGCAATACCCCTGATACTTGCCGGAATCACAAGGTATGTGGCAATTAAGAAAAAAGGGATTGAATGGCTTGAAAGAAAAATTATTAAAAAGCTGGACTGGGTTACTCCGGTAGGACTGCTTATAACTCTAGTCCTTATTTTTGTCTTTCAGGGAGACAAGATAATCAATTACCCACTGCATATACTGCTGATAGCAATCCCTTTGATACTGCAAACTTATTTAATCTTTTATATTGGATATTTCGGAGCAAAGAAATTAAAAATTCCTTTTAAAGAAGCAGCGCCCTCAGCATTTATTGGAGCAAGCAATTTCTTTGAGCTTTCGGTTGCTGTGGCGCTGATACTCTTTGGCATGGACTCGGGGGCAACATTAGCCACAGTTGTCGGTGTTTTAGTAGAAGTTCCTGTTATGCTTTCCCTTGTTAAAATAATGAAGATAAATAAGAATAAGTTTAGCTTTTAGATTATCTACCCGAATAAGCTCCTGAGCCAATCTATTACTCTCTGTATAAGGCCAGAGCCAATGCATCTTCCGTCAACACAGACGTTTGTTGAGCACTCAAAATTATTCTCGCAGGCTGTATCATCTGTTAATTGCTCTACAAACAGCCCTTCATCAGAGCAGAATTTTCCTTCTTTTCTGTAGCCAAAAACATAGCATTTCCCTTCAAAAGGGCATGAGTCCTTGCAGAACAGGAATTCCTCTTTTTCCTCTGGTTTTTTTGGTTCTTCAGGCTTTTCTTTTTTAAGCTCTTCTTCTTTATCTTTCTTTTCCTTCTCCTTTTCCAATTCTTTTTGCTCAACAGGAGAAGGTATAGGCTCTTCTTTTGGCTCAGCATAGCATTCTCCTGCAACGCTGAATTCATCCAAGCCGCACAGCATGCTGTTTTTGAAGCACTTACCACTGCAAAATGCGCTGGCTTCTCCCTTCCACTCTTCTGTTGTTTTGCAGACAGTTGCGCCTTCTGCGCTTTTTTGCTCAGTTCCATCCTGGCATTTCCAGTATGCGTGCAGGAATCCCTTTCCGCTTATATCTTCCGGAGTTATATTTGCTGATTGAACGCATTTAAATTCAGCATAATCTGAAAAACTATCAATTAGTGTAGTAGCATATCCGCCGCATGAGCTTTTCCATCTAAAATTTGTTGTTGTATTTTCAGGAGCTGCAGTCCTAGCTATGCAATAAGCATATTTTCTTCCATCCTCGCTTGCAACTATGCCTCCATCCCATTTGCAGCCAAACTCATTGTTCTCTGTATAGCATTCCCTTACTGTGTTTGAGCATTCCGGGATATCATAATTTTCAGTGCATTTCTTAACCAGCTCGGGATCATCAAACAGGCACCATGTACCTACACGAGTATACCTTTCATAATTTTTCTCAACAAAAATCTCCTGCTTGGAGCGGAAAGGATTTGGGCAATCGCCATGCTCAACACAGATTCGTATCATAAAATCCAGATCATCCATATACCTCTTATCATATCTCATTGAAGAAGCAGTAGCCCCTGCCATAAAAAGAACAGGCAGATATTCCGGGCCTACTCCGCGGTTAAAAAATATATTTGAGAATAATTCTTCGTTTTCAGGAATTGCCATGTCAAATGCCTTGACTTCAAGCTGAGGGTATTTCTCCTTATATCCCAGCAGGCCTTTCTCAATCTTTTTGCAGTCTTTGCTGCATTCTCCCCTATAAAAAAGATAGGCGTAAATCTTGCCGCTGTTAAGTATAATGTTTGGAAGCGGCCTGCAGATGAATTCAACATGCTCAGGATTCCCGTCCATCACTGTATATTGAATAGCTCGAAATAAATAGTCATACCTGTCGCAGCTGCTCTGCCATCTGACTATTTTTCCTTTATCCTCTGAAATCCTGACAGCGCATTCCTCTGTTCCAGAGCAGGAAACCTTGCCCATAAGAGGATAGCACATTTTGTCTGAAGTTGAATTCGCAAATATGCATCTTACATCTTCTTCTATAATCTCATAAACATAAGGCTCTTTAATTTCCTGGCAATTGAATTCTATAGTTTTGTTCGTTTGATTAAGAGTTGTATATGCAAACCCGCCACAAGTGCTTTTCCATATAATCCTTTGGCCATAGCCAGGCGCAGCAATATCAATTGTACAGGAGCCTATTTCTGAGCAGCTAAATCTGTTGTCATCGCTATAGCATTTCTGCTCTGAGTCGGAATCTGCAAAAACGCATTTGACCTGCTCTTCAAAAAGCATTAGTTTTGGTGGAGCTGCCCGCAGAAAGTCGTATTTCTCCTCGCATTTAAATTCCGCAATTTCATGAATCCCATCAATCTTAGTGGTTATTTCCCTATCCTCACAGATGCTTTTCCATTTTAGCTTTTGGCCTTTTTCCCCTGAAACATTTACTATACAGCTGTCTATTCCTGAACAGCTAAACTGCTTGTCGTCACTATAGCACCCTTGCTCCAGCTTTGTGTCTTTAAACACGCACTTGACTTCTTCATTAATTGTCTCTGTTTCTTCTGCAGCTTTCCCGGTTATGCCATCAAAAATTGATGCAGAAGCAGAAAGGGAAACTAACAGAACAAGTATGATTGACAATACAGCTCTTTTCATATTATCACTTTTTGTATAATAGGTATATCAGCTTAATAAACCTTTCTGGAAAGTTTAGTTAGATATAACTAATTTTGGAGGTACAGGTGTTTGGTTAACAGAAACTAAGAAAAAAGAAAAAGACGAATAGCATAGAAAAATATATATAGAAGCGCATTAGAAAGCTATTTGGGAGTTAGTTATAAACCAATGCCCTATAAGGCAAAATTTTAAATTCCGTTTGGATGCGTTTCAAAATGTTAAATAAAAGAAGCAGGTTCCTGAGCATTTTGGTTTTAATTTTTTTGGTTCTTCTTACAGTCGCTTATGCTGGCCAGGCTGCAATCAATTCTGGCAATGGCAGCAAATGCAGTATAAAGGATTTTCCAGGGCTATTCAAATACGATGAAAGTAAAAACAAGAACTTAGCAACCGCGTTATATTCGATTAGCCTCTCTTTCGAAGAACAAAATGTAAAAATCACTCCGAAATTATTGGCTGCGGTAATGGCAACGCTTGAAAAGGAAGTTGGCGCGGAAAACTTTCTGCCGGTTGAGGAAAATGGAGATTATGGGCAAGGAGGCGACTGCACTTATAAGATAAGCGGAAAATGCAGAAAAACGCCTTACGATGGAGGCGTGGATTATAAGGGAAGAGGTTATATTCAGATAACGCACAAGGAGAATTATGCAAAGTACTGCGGCAAGGAGTGTGTTGGAACTTCGACTCCGGAACTGGATGTATGCGGCTGCAAAAACAAGAAGCACTGCTCCCAAACTGACGAGAGTGTATGCCCGCAGCTCAAGGCGCTGCGTCCAGAGTATGCTGGAAAAATATTTGCCTCATATTATATTGGAACTAAATACAAAAACAGCAATCTTGTCCAGTTGGCAGAAAAAGAGGATTACCGGACGGTTGGCGAAAAGATAAATGGGGGGCAGGGCTACGCTGATGACTTTGCCAAGAAAGCAGGCGATTATCTCCAGCTATTTAAATCAGACAAGAAAACCTCACAGTTGCTGGGTTGCCTGGACATCAGCACAGAAGGATACTGCGGTGAGAATTCAAATTGCGAGCCAGGAAAAGAATGCAACTTGAGCACCCACACATGCCAATACAAGCAAGCGCCTGAAGTGCCAGGCCCAATAGGATGCCCAAACGCATATTTATTTTCGTGCAATGACCCAGTGAGTTCTGTTATCAAAAAAATTATGCCTGTCATTTTCAAGAAAATTGTGCGTGAATGCTCTGAAGGGTACATTTACGGAAAAGACAGGCGTTGTCATCCAGAATGCGGCACTGGCGGAACATACTGTGCAGGAAATTCAGAATGCTTTAATGGCAATTGCTTTGATTGCGATATAGGCTATTACCTCGAAACAGATGGGTATTGTTATCCAGAACTCGCAACCACCTGTGACCCAGGATATATTTTAGGCGACGATGGCTTCTGTCACCCAGAATGCGGCAACAGCGGAACATACTGCATAGGAAATTCACAATGCTACAGCGGGCAATGCGTAGGCTGCGACCCAGGATACTACCTTGCAACAGACGGATACTGCTATCCTGAAAATGGAGGCGAAGATACAATCTGCCCTAAAAGCTACATCTACGGAGATGATGGATTATGCTATCCTGAAGGAGGTACTTGCGAACCAGGATATTACCTAGCAATAGACGGATTATGCTACCCTGAAGATGGAGGTACTTGCGAACCAGGATATTACCTAGCAATAGATGGATTATGCTATCCTGAAGATGGAGTATCAAGCTGCGAACCAGGATACATCCCGGGAGCAGATGATTACTGCCACCTAGAATGCGGCAACAGCGGAACATACTGCCTTGGAAATTCAGAATGCTTCAACAACCAATGCACAGCCTGCGACCCAGGATATTACCTAGCAATAGATGGATTATGCTATCCTGAAGGAGGTACTTGCGAACCAGGATATTACTTTGCAATAGATGGATTATGTTATCCTGAAGATGGAGGTGATTGCGAACCAGGATATTACCTAGCAATAGACGGATTATGCTACCCAGATACTTCTTGTAATTTTGGATATATTTTAGGCGAGGACGGGTTATGCCACAAAGAATGCGGGATTAGCGACACATACTGCATAGGCGATTCCACGTGCTACATGGGGCAATGCATTTCTTGTGAACCTGGTTATTATCTTGCAACAGATGGGTATTGTTATCCTGAAGGAGGCTCTTGTGAACCTGGTTATTATCTTGCAACAGATGGGTATTGTTATCCTGAAGGAGGCTCTTGTGAACCTGGTTATTATCTTGCAACAGATGGGTATTGTTATCCTGAAGGAGGCTCTTGTGAACCTG
>Ga0209211_10004518_pt1 | contig 21551 bp, 20 predicted proteins | sample RifGroA2_FD_183992 | JGI IMG/M metagenome (GOLD analysis project Ga0209211, IMG submission 183992) | Groundwater microbial communities from Rifle, Colorado, USA - Groundwater A2 (SPAdes) (version 2) | ecosystem: Environmental > Aquatic > Deep subsurface > Groundwater | place: Rifle, Colorado...
TAGCAAAAGCGAGCTAGAAGTAGTATCAATTAGCTGTTTTAATCCTGTTGTTGTTGACCACCCGCAAACCTGTTCTGTTGAAGTAAAAGCAAACAGTTTGCCAGTTTCATTCGCAACAGCTAAACTATATTATATTAATGGTCAGTACCTTGGCTCATGTCAAACCTCTTTGGCAGGAAAGTGCCAGGTAAAGTTTACTGAATCATCAGTTGGCATGAAAAAAGTTACTGCAACCTCAGAAAAACAAAATTATTTACCTGACTTTTCTAAGAGCGTAGTTTCCACTTATGTTGTTCTTGACGAGAAATATGACATACTTAACTTAGAAACTTATGCTTCATTTTCAGATATGGCAGCTAACAATCCAGATCATACCTTTTACAGAGGAGAACCAATATATATTAAATTCCAAGTAGAAGATATGAACACAAATGCTTGGGTAACAGATCCTAATGTTATAACAGAAGCATGGTTAGTTAGCTCAGCAGGCGGCAAAGCATCTTTAACAAAGTTACAAGCTCCAGCAAACTGGTATTATTATAAGCTAGACCTTATTCCATTGAACCACGAGTTTTTTGGAGAAAGCCAGGCATTTGCATTTGCATTCAACTTTGTTGATCAAACAGGCGGGGAAGAATATGTTGACTTAACTATTTTAAACAATCCGCCACAAATATTTGGAATGCCTACTTTAATTAAAGTGCCACCAACAACCTTACTTAACCTTGAACCATTTGAATCTGATAAAGAAGACAATTTAGCAGTCGGAGCAGATGGTATGAGTTGGGAAATTTTGGGTGTAACAGGCACATTATTCACAGCAGATGTTGTCGGCAAAGAATTACATATTCAGCCAATTGCAGGAGCATCTGGACATGAGCAAGTAACATTAAGGCTTCATGATTTAGACACATTAAATGGATTAGACATGAATTATGCTGAGCAGTTAGTTACTGTTTCAGTAAATGAAGATTCCTTATTTGAAACAGCTATTATTGCTAGCCCATTAACAGGCGATGCACCATTAACAGTTGCATTTACAACTCACACAGAAGGTGGAGTTGCGCCATTTACATATGAATGGAATTTAGGGGATAACAGCGGTGTTGTTACAGATAAGAGTACTGTACATACATATCAGTTCCCTGGTGTATATTTAGTTAGCCTAAAAATTACAGATCTCTTAGGCAATATTGCCGAGGACACAGCAGTTATAACTGTAATTTCACCAACACTAACAACTGACATTTTAATAAATGGTGTAAGTCAGGATTCAGTTTCAGGCAATGCGCCATTAAATGTTGGATTCAGCTCACTTGTAAACGGTGCAATAGGTACTGTAACTTATCAATGGACAGTTGCTAATAGTGTCCAGACAGTTTACACTTCACCTGCGTCAACAGCTTTGTCATCTTTAAATTATATTTTCGGCGCTGCAGGAACATATACAGTAACATTGCAAGTAACAGATTCAACTGGAAAATCAGCAAATGATTTTGTTACAGTCAATGTTGATCCATCTTCAACTGTATTTTCAGTAAACATTGTTGCAACCACAACAGGTGGCGGAGCGCCATTGACTGTTGGTTTTGTTGCAGATGTAAGCGGTGCAGCAGGACAAGTAACATATGACTGGTCAATTATGGGTCCAAGCGGACAATCAATTTTCCCAGCTGATCAAGGCGAAGAAATGGTTTCAAAACTGCCAGGATTCACATATACATTCACAGAACTTGGCAATTATATTGTAAGTATTGTAGTTACAGACGAGTTTGGCAATATGGTAAGTGACCATTTAGTTATCCACGTCGATACAGAACAAGGTGTTTCTGTTGCAATAAAAGCAGTTCCTCAATCAGGTCATGCACCTTTGGAAGTAGAGTTTACTGCTGAAGTGCTTTCAGGCAATGCACCTTTTACCTATTCATGGGATTTGGACGACGGAGCAGCTTCAGATAAATCATCTTTTAAACATATTTTCGAGAAAGAAGGTGTTTACGAAGTAACTTTAACAGTAACAGATGGTGACGGCGACAGTGGAATAGCAACAGTAACAATAAATGTCAAAGACACAAAGACACCAGTGACCTCAAGAAAAGTAGTTGAATGGACCAATTTGAAATTACTTGGAGGAGAGACATACACACCTGGCGATATGATAGAGCTTTTAGTCAATTTCAAGAACCAGGCAAACTGGGATTTAGAGAATGTAAAGATTACATCTATTATTCCAGAATTGGGTGTAAAGAAAAGCGCAGGTCCGTTTGATTTGGATCAAGGCGATGAGACAACAAAAATATTATACCTTCAGCTGCCATACGACGCTCCTCAGGGCGAGTATGACATAAGGGTTGTAATAAATAATGACGGCGACGACAAAATACACAGAATCAAGCACAGAAAAATAACAATCGAATAAATAAACAACAATTAAATGTGTTGTAAACAAAAACCCTTTTTAAAACATTTTTTTGTTTTAAGTTTTTTAGGTGTTGTTTGCCTCATTTGTTTATATTTATTTGTTAATTGTTTGTTATGTTTTTTGTTATGTTTATTTGTTTCAAAAAAAGAGTTGATTAAGCGGAAATTACCGAAAGATTTAAATATCACTAGGTATTTCTCCACTTAATAATAGTCATTTATAATTTTCACTTAACTGAAGTGTTGTTATAAAAATTTAGAAAAAACAGAGACAGAATTAGGATAATAAAAAATTGTATGGGGGTAAATTAAAATGGATTTTAAGAAAATGTTTAGTGCTTTGTTTGTGATTTTGGTTACCTTAGTAACTATCGCAGGCGCAAGCGCAAAGGAAGTAGCTCCAGGACAATTGCCTGTGAGTGTTGAAATTAAGTTTGACGGCGATTTATTGGATGCAAGCAATGTCGTAAACGACATAAATAAAAATGCAGACTACAAAGTTGAAGTAAAAGTAGTTGCTATACATGATCCAGAGGAGTCAGACTTAACAAAATTAACCCTATTAAAAGATTTATCTGTTGAAGCAGAAATCAATGGTTATGACCACAATGGACAAGTATACGCAATTGATTTCGAAACAATTGGCGATCTTGCAGAAGACCATTCAGAAAAAGTAACCCTTAACCTAAACTTACCATACAAATTAGACGAGGGCGAATACAGCTTAACAGTTAGAGTTTCTGACAAATTAAATGATTACACAAAGAAATACATCTTATACATTGAGCCACAAGAGAACAGCATGATAATTAAAGATGTTGTATTCTCACCATCTAACACTGTTTTAGCAGGAAAGAGTTTACTAGCAACAGTTTACATGAAAAACATTGGAAACAATGATGAATCTGATGGCTTAAAAGTAAACATAAATCTTCCAGCTTTGGGCGTATCAGCTACTGACTATGTTGATAGCTTAGACGAGAATGAAGCAACAAGTTCAGAAGAACTTTGGATAGTTGTTCCAAAATGCACTCCACAAGGAGAATATGATGCTGTTGTTTCAGTTGGCTTCAAAGACGGAGACAAAGAAGTTTCCTCAACCCAAACAATCACTGTTTTAAGCGATGTTAATGACAAATCATGCCAGGGAACTGCTCAAACACAAAAGACAATCATAGCAGTTGCATCTGAGCCACAGGATGTTGTACAAGGAGAAGGTGTTGCAATCTTCCCATTGACAATGACAAACGCAGGCACAGAAAGCAAGACATATGTTGTTGAAGTTGACGGTTACCAAGATTGGGCAAAGGTCAGCATGAGTCCATCTAGTGTAGTTGTTGTTCAGCCAAGCGAAGCAAAAGCAGTTTATGCTTATGTTAGCGCATTGGACACAGCTGCTTTAGGAGAGCACATGTTCTCATTAACTGTTAAATCAAACAGCGAGACATTAAAGCAAATCCCATTAAAAGCAAATGTAGTTGCAGGTCAAACAACCACTCAGCCAGCATCCACTTCAGGCAAGTGGGACGGCGTCAAGAAAGGACTTGAAGTTGGTTTAATTGTCTTGATAGTTTTGCTTGTTATCTTGGGTTTGATAATCGGATTTAACAAGTTAAAAGGCAGTGATGAAGACGACTTAGACGAAGAAGACAAGAACTATTACTAAGTAAGTTTTTGTTTTTATTTATTTTTTATTTTATTTAATATTATTCAATACTTACTTTTTAATTTTGATTTGTATTTTTAATTTTTGGTTGAATGTGGTTTAAGATGCCGCAGAAACCAGATGTTTATTGGGGTGTGTTAAGTGAAAAAAGAAGGAGTAAAGAGTGTGTTAACTAAATTAATTATTTCTTTAATACTTTTAACTATAATATTCATCTCAGTTTCTTCAATAAGTCTTTCAGATACTTACGTTTCAGATCAACCTTTAACCTCTAATAATGAAACAGTTGTATTTATCTCATCTGAAAATGCAGACAAAGTAGAATATGTTGTTTATACTGATAATAATGATGGAAACGAAGGAGATGCCTCTTCAGCATCTAATATTTATGCAACATTTGCCAAGACAGGCACAAAAGAATCACAAGAATCAGTTGATGTAGTTGATATTGCTCCTATTTATGGCAAGGCAATTGAGAATTTTAATGCATACAGCCATAAAAAGAATATTGATATTTGCACTTGTGGGCGTTTTACAGACACATTAAAGGTAACTAATACTGGCTCGACAACAACCCATTATATTATAAAAAAAGGCGGTAGTGCTGCTAAATTTGTTTCTTATCTTCCAACAGAATTACTGCTAAACCCAAGCGAGACTCAAAGCATAAACATGGTTGGCAATGTTCCTTGTTTAGGTGCAGCTGGCAGTTATACTTTACAAACCTATTTTGAGACATTGGCAGGCAGCTCAAAAATACTCACACAGCAATTAAACATAATAGAATGCGATTCATTTAAAGCATATCCTGCTTATCCGAGCTATAAAAATGCGCCGTGCACACCCACTTCTTACAATATTAATATACAAAATCTGAAAAACATCCCAGACACATTTAAATTAAGCTTTGACAATAACGTCGGTAAAGCATATTATTTCAACAAAGCAGATAATATCAACAAAGCATATTATAAATTCACAGAATCATTTGTGCTTCTTGCACCCAAAGAACAAAAAACAACCTCTTTAATAATAAACCTGCCATGCGAATTTTCTGAAACATATAAGTTTAATGTTAAAGTCTCGTCTACAATAACAAGAAAAGAACAGACATTTCCATTATACCTTACAATAGACAAGAATGGATATTCTTTTGGTCTTGATCTTGGCTATCCTGTTAAAATAGAAAATTATACAAAAAAAGTTTCTTTTGCAGTTAAACCAAACAATTTCTTTAGTTTTTGCAGCAGTGATGTTCAGCTTATCCCTGTCAGATTAACTAATCTTGCTGATTTTTCAAACACATACAAAATTTCATTAATCAGCAAAAGCGACGACGATGTTTTTAAGACACCGGTAAGTGTGGCACTTTTACCAAAACAATCTGCATTGTTAAATAACTATTATTATGCTGCAGAAGAAGAGCTGGGCAATCATACTTATGCACTGCAGGTTATATCTGAAAAAGGAAAGTTGATAGGAAAACTGCCAATTACTGTTGAGGTCAAGGACTGCGCTAAAGTTGATAATGTTGGTTTAGAACAACCAGAACCAAAAAAATATACTGCATTAATCTTATTGCTCTTTGTCTTTATCCTCATAATTATCCTTCTCTTGCTATTTTTCATATTCCTATTAAAACCAAAAAAAACCTTATTTGACGAGTTAGATCAGCATCTTAAAGAAAAAGAATCCCCAGAAGACAAAGCTGGCGAGGAATCTGACGAGGAAAAAATAAAACTTGCTGTTGAAAAAGTAAAGGCTGACCTAAAAAAGGAATCGGAAAAAGAAACCAAACTAACATCAGAAAAAGAAGATAAAGAAGAGATTATTGACACATTCCAAGACGAAGAATCTTCTTCATGGTGGAAGCCATTATTGGTATTCTTGATATTTATTATTGGTTTATTAATTCTCTATTTTATATGGCCTTATCTTATTGGTCAAAGTGATAATAATGCTTTAAATCAAACTTCAGATCTTACTTCAAATCTTACTATAAATGAAACATTAAAAGAAGTGTCAGCATCATCATCAACTGAAAAACCACAAAAAGAATTGTCAGAAGAATCAGTTGCATCAGTAACGGATAAGACGCTGAAAGATAAATTAGATAAACCATTCATTGAAGCTGAAAAATCATCTACTGACGCTGAAAATCTAACTGAAATGGAAGTCGCAGGAATATCTAATGATTCATGGTGGTCTAAATTTTTGAGCTGGTTCAATTGGTTAACCCCAAACCAATTATCTGATGTTACAATTCTGAATGAGACTGTTCAAACCAAAAATGAAACTGAAATTTCTTCATTAGTGTCATTAGATCAATCTAATCTCCCCCAGGAATCTAAAGAATCTAAACCAACTCAAGAGCTCCAGCCAGTTGTTTTTGATTCCAAGGCATTTATAACACAGAAAGAGATAGACTTTACTTATCGTTATTGGGACGAAGATACTGCTTTAACAATAGACATAAGCAAATATTTTGTGGATATTGATAATGATGAACTTACATTTACTAATTCAAAAGCTCCTTATATTGATGTAGAATACAACGGCACAACAGCATATTTGATACCTCATCGAGATTGGTTTGGCGAGAGCAGCATTGTTTTCACAGCAAGCGATGGCAAAGGTGGCACAGCCTCAACACCAGAAATAGTGCTTGTTGTAAGGCAAGCGCCAGAATGGTTTAAATGGCTGAAGCATTATGCTTGGTATGTTGGTGTTGGCGCAGGTTTAGTAATCCTTTTAATAATAATCTTAATTTCTTATGGTGTACATACAAAAAGAAAGCCAAAGAAGATATTGTTGAAGAGGAAGTGAATAATCAATAGTTAAAGTTTAATTAGAAAAGATTTAAATATCCTCTCTTTCTTCTTTAAGTAAAAACAGGAATATATAGATACAGACATTAATAATTATACATTGGTAACCGCATCTATATACGTGGACTTTAACTAAATAGATATCAATATTAAGTCCATTACTATGATTTGACCTAGCGATCTTTTGCGCAAGACAAAACCACTTTAACATCTTTCCATTTCGTTTAACATTAAAAATTACGGGGACGTAGTATAAGCCAATTTGCTGAAAAGCAATGTGGGTACATCCTGGCTAGAATAGTCGGCTCCAGACCGTCGGATGAGGGTTCAAATCCCTCCGTCCCCATATTTAATATTAGTTTATGTTTGAATTCCACTATTGTGAAAGTGGAGCTGAGCGAAGCGAATGCTCCACCGATGATATTTTCCGAGGTTTTTTTCTTACAAAAAAGCTCGTGGTAATCCCTCCGTCCCCATTTTTAGTAATTTTATAATGTTAATAATACTTATTATCTTCTGTTGGTTTAGCTAATTTTTGTTCATCGACCTCTTTTCTTGCTCTCAATTCAGTTTACCGCTCTCAATCCGTTTTTGGGACGCAGTCCCCCGTTACATGAAAAATTAAAATGGGTGCTGGGTGCTAGTGGCTAAGTGCTAGCGGCGATAATTCATCGTAACTAGCACCCAGCACCTAGAACCCAGCACCCACTTAAAACCTAGCACCTAGTTTTCATAGTGAACGTGTCCAATCAGGTAGGAAATAAAGAAATAAATAATAGTAAGACTGATGGCTGCGCTTAGGAACTGAACAAAAACAAGATTTTTATATCTAACCCCTTTTCTTTCATATTCAATGGGGTCGTAGTGTAACTCGGCGAGCTTTTTGGCAAGCAAAAACCTCGGAAAATACCATCTGTGGTATTTCACTCCGTTCAATACCACTTTCAACTATAATTATGGGGTCGTAGTGTAACTCGGCGAGCCTTTTTGGTGTAACAAAAAGCCTCGGGAAAAATCAGCTTGCATGACATTTTCCTGCGGAAAAGTCATGCTAACAAAACGAAAGATTATAACTCATACTCATTGGGGTCGTAGTGTAACTCGGCGAGCTTTTTGGCAAGCAAAAACCTCGGAAAATACCATCTGTGGTATTTCACTCCGTTCAATACCACTTTCAACTATAATTATGGGGTCGTAGTGTAACTTGGCTTAGCATTCAAGCTTCGGGAGCTTGTGGTTCTGGGTTCAAAATATGTTGAATTTTTGTTCAAAAGGAAATTCAATAATGAAAGTCCCAGCGACCCCATTCTTTTTGACAATTTTTATATAATAGTTGTGCTTCTTAAATTACATGAAGCGTTCAGTAAAAGAAAGGAATATTTTGGACAAGTTTTGCAATAAATTTTGCAATATTATTGAAAAATACACGACTTATATTATAGTGTCTGGTTTTGTAGCAATATCTTCTGGAAGAGCAAGAGGAACAGAAGATATTGATATGATTATTCCTAAAATAGACAAAGAACTGTTCTTAAAAATTCATAAAGATTTAATTAAAAATGAATTTGTTTGCACACAAACAGATAATCCTGAATCAATATATGATGATTACCTTAAAGATAATTCTTCTGTTAGATATGTGTTAAAAGATAAACCCTTGCCCGAAATGGAGATTAAATTTGCAAAAGATGAATTAGACACATATCAGTTGAAGACAAGAATCAAATTACCTTTAACAGGGCTGGACATTTGGTTTAGCTCAATTAATATGAACATTTCTTTCAAAGAAGAACTACTAAAATCTGATAAAGATTTGGAAGATGCAAGGTATTTAAGGATAGTATACCCTGAATTAATTAATGAAAAAGAAATTAACAAGATAAAATATATGATTAAAAAATTGAGATTGAGCTAATCAAAAATAAAGAGATTAAATAGGTAAGAAATGGGTTTGGTGTTATATGACGAGAGCATTACACATGCAAAGTCTTGAAAAATGGGCGCATTTTGTCAGAAACAATCCTACTAAATGGAAAAAGATTCATACTAAATTTATTAACGCACAATTTGAAAAGGCATATGCGTTTATAGATAGATTACTTAAACAACCAAATGGTCGTGAGAAAATAATTAAGTTGTATAAAATAGGAAATTTAAATGGTTATCCCAATCTGTTAAGAACAAACCAAGTGTTGGCCAGAGTTAATCGGACAAACCAAAAACTTAATAAATAACATTTCTAATAAGTATTCTTGTGAAGACATTATGAAAATAACCTTTTATTTCATGGCTGCGTTTATTGCATTGATTTTTCTATTTGGCGGAGTACTAAACTCACCAAATGATATAAACCTAAACAAAGAACTGCATGGCGCAGCAATAGAAAAAATAAATACGCAAGAAGAACAGCTTCAAATGAATGAAACCATTGACTTAAACAATCCAGATATTATTATAGTATATCCAAACTAATTTTCAAGTTCATTTTTCACAATAAATATAATTCACAATGAATAAGACTAAAATTCTGTCATTTTTTAATAATCTGAAGAAGATACCTAATCTTATAACATTTTCAAGAATTATTTTAGTTCCTTTTTTGTTTTATTTTGCTTATACACAGCAAAAATACATTTTTGTTATTCTGTTCCTAACCGCTGGATTAACAGATATATTGGACGGCTATTTTGCCAGAAGATTAAACCAAACGTCATTATTTGGCGCAAGATTAGACAGCATTGCTGATGATGTTATCCTATTGTCATTAGTGTTTTGGCTGTATTGGCTGCTGCCAGAATTTTTAATCAAGAATTGGTACTTATTTGTATTAATTTACTTGACATTTTTGATTAGTTTGTATATACAATATATCCTCTCAACCAAAAAGACAGGCCTTCATTTGTGGTCTGCTAAATTCTCTTTTTTCATGATTTTTGTAGTAATTACTTTATTTGTGCTTTACAAGCCGTATGAATGGATGCTATATCTCTTAACATTTCTTATACTATCCACAATCATTGAGACTAGCATAAAACTACTTAAAAACAAAAAACCAGACACAACTTCTTTTTTTGCAGCATTTTCTAAGAATAAGAAGAATTAAATGAGATTATATACTAAATGGAATTAGTTTGTTCGAAAACTAATTTCATTTAGTATATACAAAAGTCCTTGAGGTTTGTTCGAACCTCAAGGACTTTTAGTATATCATTAACCTCTATTTTGCAATCTTTAACAGCGCCGTTATGCAGTTCTAGAACATAAGTTGCTTTATTATTCGAATTAAACAACGTAAACGGCTTAAACTTTTCCTTTATCTCAACAACTTTCTTATCTTTGTTTAATAACACAACATCAATAGGGAAAAATACAAACCACATGTGCAGATTAATATATTGCTCTTTATCAAATATAAAAACAAGAGATTTCTGTCTAGAAAACATTAATCCTCTTAATTTTGAGAAGAAAGAATCGCAAAGAACATATTCTTCCGCTATTATTTTATTCTTAGTAATATTTTTTATCATTGCAAAAATAAAAATAACATAAAACAAAAACTGCCTTATTAATCTATTTCAGTAATCTATCTTAACAATAATTTTTCATAATCCCATTCATCTTGATTTTCAACCTTCTGAGAGCACTCTTTCTTTTCATGCCAAAATACCCAGCATTTCTCCTGAAATTGGTTCCATTTGAGACATTTCTCACAGCAGGGTGCTAGTAGTGTATTAGTCTTTATTTGTTCTTTTTCAGCCATCTTTTTCACCAATCTGAATGAATAGTATTACTTATATTTATTTTTTTGCTAATCGTATGTGTATAAGCTCTTTTAAGGATAATGCTACTTTCCTAATTTGTGCTTATTCAATCATTCAATCGCTACTACTTTTATCTTAAAATTTAAAGCTTTCCCAGCTAAAGGATGATTAAGGTCAATCTTGAACGTATCATTGTTTACTTCGCAGATTCTTGCGCCAAATGTTTTTCCTTCAGGAGATTGCAGGCTTAAAACCATTCCGACCTTAGGTTCAAGATTTTCAGGCAGCTTATTTTTAGGAACATCTCTGACAAGAGCAGGATTAGAAATGCCATAACCCTCTTTTGGCTCAATTCTGATTGTCTTTTCTTCATTAAGCTTCATACCTTTGATTGCATCATTAAACCCTTTTATAACTTGTTTGGCATCAACCTCAAATTTCAAAGGTTCTCTGCCTTCAGAACTGTCAAATTTTTCGTCATTATCAAATGTGCCCGTATATTCAACGCTGACTTTTGAGCCAGCTTCAACAATTTTATTGTTTGCACTTTTATTATCTGTATTATTCTCATTTTTTTTTGCCATTAAATTCAACTCCTTAATAGTTTAAACTTAACTTTTTTTTCATTATAACTTGGTTTAGTGACTTAACTTATAAAACAATAAATAAGCCATCTTCAACAAGTTTTTAACAAGAGAATTAATAATAATTTATAAAGTTTTATATATCTCCTCATTACAAGGAAATCTTATGATAACCACAATTATCTTTGACATGGATGGTGTGCTTGTTGACACCATGAAACTGCATTATACTGCATGGAAAAAGCTCTTAGAAGAAAAAGGGTTTAAAGGGTTTAATAAAAAGATATATCTTTCTTTTGCAGGTATGAAAACTGTTGAAATCCTTCAAATGTTCAAGAAAAAACATAACCTTAAAATAAACCCAGAGCAAGATGCAAAGAGAAAAGAAGAGTTAGTTAACTTTTCTAAGATGGCTCTTTTTTCAGGAGTTAAACCTACGCTAAAAGAATTAAGAAAAAGCGGGTTTAAAATAGGTATCGCGACCTCTGCAAGTCACCATATTATGAAAAGAAATTTATCTCTGTTTGGCATATCTGCTTATTTTGATTCATTTACCACAGCAAATGATGTTGTACATTCAAAACCAAACCCGCAAATCTATCTTCTTTCTGCAAAAAAATTAAACAGTTCTCCTAAAGAATGTGTTGTAATTGAAGATGCAGTTAATGGTGTTATAGCAGCAAAAAAAGCAGGAATGAAATGTATGGGGATAACAAATACTTTTCCTAAACAAACATTGAAAGAAGCAGGGGCAGATTATGTTGTTGAAAATGTAACTGAACTTCTAACCCTTCTCGAAAAAATTAATAAAATATAACTTAATTAATGTGTACATCTTTTACATATCCTCAATACAATATCTCTGAAAATTAACACTAACCTTTAAAAACCCATATAATCTTCTTTCTAAAATGACACGAATTTGCATCCTAACCTTTGGATGTTCATTAAACATTTCAGACTCTGAAGTAATGTCTGGCTTATTGGAAAAGCACAAGTTTAAGATAGTTAACTCAATAGATGAAGCTGATTTAGTAATCGTCAATTCCTGCACAGTCAAACATGCCACAGAAGCGCATTTCTGGAATTTATTAAGCAAATTAAAAGAAAAGAATAAGCTGGTTGTTATCGCAGGATGTATTGCCCAGACAGACCCTGAAAAATTAAGCGAGTATAGTTTAATCGGTACAACACAGTTAACTCATATCCATGAAATTGTTGAAGAAACTTTGTCTGGCAACATTGTCAAGTTAATTGCAAAAGAAATTAATCCAAGATTAAATCTGCCGAAGATAAGAAAAAACCACATTATAGAAATTATACCTATCTGCCAAGGATGTTTAGGCAACTGCACTTATTGCAAAACAAAGGCAGCAAGGTTTGAGTTAATCAGCTATGAAAAAGATGCAATCATCTGTCAAGCTAAACAGGCAATAAAAGAAGGTGTTAAAGAAATATGGTTAACTGCGCAGGATACAGCTGTTTATGGCAAAGATATTGTTGACAATGATATATGTAACGACACAGGTAAAGACGCCGGTAAATATGTTGGTAAAGATAAAGACGCTGGCAAATATGCTAGTAAAAATGAAGGAGTTACAATAATTGATTTGCTTAAGGAGCTTATTGAATTAAAAGGAAATTTTAAGATACGTTTAGGCATGGGGAATCCTGATCATATTAAATCATATATAACTCAGTTAATCCCTATTTTTCAAAACGAAAAAATGTTTCAGTTCATTCATATCCCTGTTCAATCAGGCAACAATTTCATTCTAAAAGATATGAACAGAAAATACACCATCGAGGAATTCAAAGAAATAATTACTAAATTAAGAAACTCAATACCTAACATTACATTAGCAACAGATATCATTGTTGGTTATCCCAGCGAGACAGAGGAGCAGTTTGAGGATTCAATAAAATTAATCAAAGAAATCAAGCCCGACGTGTTAAACCGCTCAAAATACTGCGCAAGACCAAAGACAGTTGCAGCATCACTGCCGCAATTGCCAGGCAGTTTAATAAAAGACAGGTCCAGAAAACTTAGCCAAGTGTTTGATTTTATTGGCTATGAACATAACAAATCTTGGCTGAAATGGCAGGGTGAAATCTTAATTGATGAGATTGGCAAAGAAGAAACAGAATCAGTTGTGGGGAGAAATTTTGCATACAAGCCAGTTGTTGTCGAGAACAAGGATGGAAAGCTTAAGATTGGCGACGTCGTCAAAGTAAAAATATTTAAAGTAACTAAATATGATTTAAGAGGAGAAATACTAAAACAAAAACATAACTAACACATAACTATTTGTTTAATTGATATTCTCTATTTCTCAACGGTTTTTTCCGATCACAATAAGTTCTAAGCTCCTAACTCGTTTGTGGGACGAAGTCCACAGTCTCATGAAAAGTTTTTTACGCTTTTTTAAGCGTTATATAAACATTTCAAATTTAATATAATAACAAATAAACTAAATATCATCATGAGACGTGTGGCTTCGCCCAGGAACTAAAGAAATATACTAAAAGTGATTAATTTTCGAACAAATTAATCACTTTTAGTATATACAAAAGTGCAAAATAATGTTCGATTATTTTGCACTTTTAGTATACTAAACCATTTATCCCCTTTCTTTCAATCCAAGGGTTCTATTAGTTATTCTTATACTCTCTTCACCATCCTCAAATCCCATTGCAGCCCTTATTGCATCAATGTTCTCTGGAACAATATTGCTTTCTTGGTGAACTGCCTGTGCATAAAATAATTCTTTTCCGTGTATTCCTAAACCTTTTTCCCAGACACAAATATCCATCATGTCGCCTCTATGATTTCCTAAATCTTTTGCATATTCCATTATTTCTGCTGTGGAAATTATTCCTGACGAGCTTTTTACAACCCTTATCCTTGGCGCTTTCTTAAAGACTTCAATAACATCATCTGCAGTAGGCATTTTTCCTTTTGTATCTTCTCCAACCTCTTTAAGGTCAACACTCAAATTATGCATATGCATCAAAGTAGTTGGAACAACAACTGCTGTTGTGAAAACTTCTATGTTTGGAAGAACAGTCCTTACATCTGGCCCATGATGAGAAGGCAATTCAAGAGAAGGCACAATTGCATTGATTGGTCCTCTGTCAGAATCTGCAGGATCAGTTCCTCGTCTTATCAATGTTGCCCTTACTCTTTGGATCGGCCAATGTGTATCAATAGTATGCAATGTTCTTGCTAACCCTGTTGTATTGCAGCTTACAACCCTTACATGTTTTTGTCCAATGCTTTCATTGTAATTGCACTGTGCGACAAAACTTTTTCCAATCTCTGCTTTTTCTCCGCCTTGGTAAATTGCTTTTAAGTTAGGGTAATTTACATAATAATTTTCTTTGTTGGCTTTGCCAATCTTTTTAGGTGTGCAGTCAACAACAACATCAATATTACTTAGAAGATTTTTTATGCTCCCTTTTACCTGAATACCATTTCCACTAAGTTCTGTGATATCATTCATTGCATAAATAGGAATGCCTTTCTGGTTCGCAACATCAATTCTGTAATTGTAACTGTGTGCGCTTATGCCAACAAGCTCCATATCCGGTTGCCTTAAAACAGCGTCAGTAACTCTTTTTCCAACAGTTCCATATCCTATAATTCCTACTCTGTACATCGTTATCACCTTTTTCTTAGGTGCTGGGTGATAGGTGCTAACGGCGATAATTCATCGTAACTAGCACCCAGCACCCCCTTAAAACTTAGCACCCAACATCTAGCACCTTATTTACTCTTCACTTTATCCCAATCTTCAAGGAATTTCTTTATGCCTTTGTCAGTTAATTCGTGTTTGAACATCTCATCAATTATTTGAGGTGGTATTGTTGCAATATCTGCTCCGAGCAATCCTGCTTCTTTTACATGCTCAAGATTTCTTACACTTGCAACAATTATTTCAGTTTTGAAATCATAATTCTTGTAAGTTTCAATAATATCTTTGACAACATCCATTCCTTTCTTACCAATGTCGTCTATTCTCCCGACAAATGGGCTTACAAAACTAGCGCCTGCTTTTGCGGCAAGCAAAGCTTGTGTGACAGAAAAAACAAGAGTAACATTACATTTTATACCCTCTTTCTCCAATACTCTTACAGCCTTAATGCCTTCGCTGGTCATTGGAATTTTTACAACAATATTTTTGTGTATCTTTGAAAGTTTTTTTGCTTCAGTTATCATTCCTTCTGCATCTAAGCTAATTGCTTCAGCGCTTATTGGCCCGTTGACAATAGATGTTATTTCTTTTACAACCTGCTCGAAATTTCTGCCTTCTTTTGCTATTAAGCTGGGATTGGTTGTAATGCCGTCTATAATTCCTATACTGTTTAATCTTTTTATTTCCTTTACATCTGCAGTGTCAATAAAAATTTTCATTATTTCATCGCCTCATTATTATTTATTATTAGTATCATTGTTATTTATATTTATTAATAGGTTAAATTTAAACACCAATGCTTTCCACATACTCTCTTACAATCTTTGCGCTGCCTTTTGCTTTGAAAGCATCGAAAAATTTCAGAGCTTCCTCACAGGTTTTGTTTTCAATCTTTTTAATTGTGTTCTTGTCAAGATCGTAAATCCTCTCAAAAAATTGTTTTGTTGCAAATTTGCCGTATGTTCCCCAAATTTCAACATCTGATTTCATACCTTTTTTTACTGCTTCATCCTTGTAAGTTTTCATAACCCAATTATAAGCATCTTGATAGAGTTCAGGCTTTTCTTTTTCAATCACTTCCCAGAACAAATTTTGCCAGAATGTTCCAACATTTCCTTTTATAATATCTCCGTGCGGAAATAATTCTTTAATAAACTTTAAAGGTGTTCCTGTTATACCATGCTGTGCAATTCTTACATAGCTTTCAATTTTTCGTAATGCCTTTGCAACTTTTTTTGTTTGAGGAATATCTATTGTTACCTGTTCAATCGGCTTTCCTTCCTTGTCATAAATATTGCCGTGCGTTGAGCCATTTGCAATCGCTAATACCTGAGGAAAAACATTATTTTTGTTGAGCGCTTTTATATACGCTGCTGCCTCTTCTGGTTTAGTTAATATCATTCCACCAGTATTTTTTCTGCCAATCTCGCCTACTTCTACTTCTAATCCAAATTCTTTGCCTTCTTTTGCGCCATATTTTTTAGTATATTCTTTTTTGATATGATTGGCGCATTCTGTTGTGCATCTTATATTATCTGCAAGTTCCTCCTCGACATTTTTGCCCTGAAAATTGAATAAATGAGAAGCATCCATTGCAAAGCTTGTATATCCAGCATCAATGCACACACTTAACAGTTTTTTTACTTCTTCCAATTCTTCAGGCGTGCCTTTTTTTACAGCAGTATGATCAGCGTGCAGTGCCCATTCTTCAAATCCAACCTCTGCAGCATATTTGCATGCAAGCTCAGACAATTTTTTAGGCGTCAATCCTGTATAACCGCCATTGACGTCGCATTCGGATTTAGCAAGCTCTAGAATTAATGCACTATCACTATCTTTTGCTGCTCTGAAAAGGCCTTTCATTGTTCCTGGCGCGATTCTTGTATTGCACGCCATGATTATACATCCTTTATCCTTCAATGCCTTAAACAAGTATGCTCCATGCATTGGTTTCATAATTTCACCTTCTTTGTTTTCTTTTTTTTATAATTTTTAATTCTTTTTTGATTTAATATACTCTTAACCATTCACATCAAATAATCTTTTGCTAAATTAACTTCATGTTTACTGCCAATATAAATTGGGCTTCTTTGATGTAATGTTTCAGGTTTAATATCTAAAATCCTGTTTTTGCCGTCTATTGCAGCACCGCCTGCTTGTTCAATAATGAATGATAATGGCTGTAACTCAAACAATAATCTTAATTTACCATTTTTAGCATTAATAAGCGCAGGATATGTAAATAACCCGCCATTTTTCAGTAAAATTTGATTAACATCAGGAACTAATCCGCCTGAATATCTTAATTTGTAGCCTTCATCTTCTAAATGTTCAATATATCTTTTATGTTTCTCTGTCCATTCTTTTTTTACGCCGCCGATAGAATAAATATTCCCTTTTTCTTTCATCTTTATATTTTCGCAGGCTAAAACAAACTCTCCTTCGGGGTTAAGTACAAATTCATGCGTGCCATTTCCTGTACTTAATATAAGCGTAGTCAATGGACCATATAAAACATACATTGCAGCAATTAAATTATGTTCATTCTTCAGACAAAGTTCACCCTTATGTATTCCAATTATTGAGCCAACTGCTAAATTAACATCAATCAAAGAACTTCCGTCGAGAGGATCAACAGTTATAGAATATTCTGCATTATTGCTTTGCTCTGGCAGCAAAACCGAAACAATCTCGTCTTGCTCTTCACTTGCCAATTGTTTAACATAAGCGCAGCATTCCATTCTCTTGATGAATATTTGGTCAGCTGCCTTGTCTAATTCAAGCTGCTGTTCTCCCGAAACATTTTTTGAAACAGCATATTTTCTGTTAGCTTCATTAATTTTTGAAGAAATATATTTGCAGGTTATAGCAATCTGATGAATTAGTCTCCTTAAATTATGCTCAACATTGTTATTACTAAGAAAAGTTCTCAGATCAACTGCTGTTATTCTCTCCATTTATTTCCACCTTAACACAACTAATACTAACCTTTGGTTTTAATACAATTAATACCGACCTTAATACAACTAATACTAGCCTTTGGCTTTAATACAATTAATACCGACCTTAATACAACTAATAATAGTAATACTAAGCAAAATATTAACCGCGAAATATCCACCATAATACAAGCAGAATTATTACTGCCAAAATTATATAATTCAATGTTTTGTATACTGGCTTTGGTTTAATTTCACGTGGTAATCCTGATCTATTGTATTGCATCATTTTAAGTTTAGGCAAGTTAAAGATTATATAAATTTTGTGTATCATCATACTTTGTCATACTTCTGATAAACTTTATATATTACTTCCATTTTTGTCTAAAATAATATGAAAGAACGGGTAACATTAACATTAGACACAAACCTTCTCGCTAAAATAGACAAGAAAGTAGATGGTTTTAAAATAAAAAACAGAAGCCATGCCATAGAATTATTTTGCATGAAAGCAATGGGCGAATCAGCGCCAAAGTTAGGTTTCATTCTTGCAGGCGGTAGGGGAACAAGGCTCAAGCCAATTACTGATGAAATCCCTAAACCATTATTGCCAATACAAGGCAAGCCAGTTATAGAATACACATTTGACCTTTTCAAAAAATTTGGCATTACTAAAGTAATTTTATCAATTGGTTATCTTGGAGATAAAATAAAAGAGCATTTTGGCGACGGCAAAAAGTATGGCTTAGATATTATTTATATCGAAGAAGATACTCCACAAGGAACAGCAGGTCCATTAAGACTGGCAAAGAAATATCTCACAGAAACATTTGTTATGTGCAATGCAGACGAATTAAAGGATATTGATTTGGATGAAATGTATTTGTTCCATAAAGAAAACCAAGCCTCTGCAACAATCGCATTAACAACAGTTGAAGATCCTAGTGCATATGGTGTTGCAAAGCTTCAGGGCAATAAAATCTTGGAATTCATTGAAAAGCCGAAAAAAGAAGAAGCGCCGTCTAACTTAATTAATTCTGGTTTGTATATTCTTGAGCCAGATGTCATAAATTATGTTCCTCAAGGTAATGAACCAGCGTCAATAGAAAAAGATGTTTTTCCAAAATTAGCCAAGGAAGGAAAGTTGTATGGATATCATTTTGCAGGGCAATGGTTTGATACAGGCAATTTTGAAAGATATGAAAAAGCAAGAAAATCATGGAATGGGATAAATAATTAAAAGAATTTAGAAAAAGGGGTACATCATGTCAATCTTCAAAGCATACGATATTCGTGGAAAAGTTCCCAGTGAATTAGATGAAGATATTGCTTACAAATTTGGACGCGCTTTTGTTACATTTCTTAATTGTAAAGAAGTTTGTGTTGGCCAAGACGCAAGAAAAAGTTCTCCAAAGCTTTACCAAGCATTGGTTAAAAGCATAACAGAACAAGGCGCAAATGTTATTAATATTGGTTTGTGCTCAACACCTTTATTCTATTTTGCAACACGCAATTATTCTGCGGGAATTATGGTAACTGCTTCGCATAACCCAGCAGAATACAATGGTTTCAAACTTTGCAGAAATGGCACTGTGCCCATAAGCGGTGATACAGGGATAAAAGATATTGAAACTTTAATTGTAAAAAATAAATTCAAGTCTGCTGCAAAAAAAGGCATGATTACTAAACATGATTATTCTAAAGAATTTCTTGATTTCTGTTTAAAACATAAAGGAAATATTAAGCCAATGAAAATTGTTGTTGACACAGCAAATGGTATGGGTGGTTATGTCCTGCCTGAGTTTTTCAAGCATCTGCCTCAACTAAAAGTAATACCTTTATTCTGGAAAATAGATATGAGTTTTCCTAATCACGAGGCAAACCCATTAAAGCCAGAAAACATGATTGATCTTCAAAATGCAGTAAAAACTCATAAGGCTGATTTAGGAATTGCAATTGACGGCGACGCAGACAGAATAATGTTTGTTGACGAGAAACATCAAATTATTACAGCAGATTTTATAGGCGCTTTAATCGGTTTGGAAATTCTGAAGAAGACCCCTAAAGCAAGGTTAGGTTCTGATATCAGGTCATCTAAGATTGTCAAAGAAGTATGGGATAAGAATGGCGCAAAAACTATTGTAACAAGGGTAGGCCATGCTTTAATAAAAGAAACAATGAGAAAAGAAAAGATGATTTTTTCCAGTGAATATTCTGGCCATTATTATTATGAAGAAACATCTTACACAGAGAACACAACACTTACAATGCTTCAGGTGTTAAACATCCTCTCAGAACAGAATAAGCCTTTCTCTGAAATTATAAAGCCGTTGAGAAAATATTTTCAAACAGGAGAGCTTAACTTTGAAGTTCATGATAAGATTGGTAAAATGAAAGAGCTTGAACAAATTTACAAGCAAACCAAAAAAGGCGCAAAAAACATTCATTGGCTGGATGGAATTACTGTTGAGTTTGATGATTGGTGGTTCAATGTCAGGCCTTCAAATACAGAACCGGTATTAAGGCTAAATGTTGAGGCAAATACTAAACAATTGCTCGAAGAAAAGATGGAAGAAGTGAAGAAGGTAATTGTGGGATGAATCTCGAGAACTAACCAATAAACTATTATTTCGTCTTCTTCGTCGCCATACTAACTGCTTTATAGCAACCTATTTGTTTATTTTGTTTTTTACATTCATTCTCTTCAACAACCAATCTTAAACATTCTTTAAAATTCTTTAAAAACAAGTTTATTCTGTCACTTTCTTTGTTAATTTTGTACAATTGTGTTCTTCCAATAATTCTTGACTTTTTCACATATTCTTTTTTCTCGAATTCTTCAATAATCTGGTATGCCTTTGGTCTAGAAATGTCTAATTCTTTAGCCATATCACCAACTGCAAAATCTATAAATTGGTTTTCTAGCAGATATTCAATTACTTGGTTATGTATCGTATTTCCATATACTTCACAAAATATCCCTTGTACCATTTATTCACCTTCATAAACTAAATCATAAACATCTCTAAGCTTTCTTGGGTTTATACTAATATGCCAGTCTCCTCCTTTTCCTGTTCTTTTCTTCAATCTTAATATTATTTCTTGATTAATAAGCTCTTTATACTCTCTTTCAAACTCTTTTCTTTCCACTGTTTTTAACCATTTTGTTTTATGAATTATCAATTTATCTTCAGGAGTATGTTTTCCACCAATATATCTTTTGCTTAATAAATTCATCAAGATAATTTTTAATGTTTCCTGCATGTTCATACCTCTTATTGTTTAAACATGCCACATTTTACCAAAGGGTTGTATAATCTCCAAATAATTTATTAGTTATTTTTTATTAACTAATTGTAAATAATTATTAACTATATAAATCTTTTGTTCTTGATTGGTGTGGCATCTAATTTTTTATAATTTATTGAGGTAGAACTCCTTAATATACCTTCTGTCAAAATTTCCGTAACTTTTCCGAAAACACTCCACAAAAAACTGTGGAATCTGAAATCAATATTTAAAGTATGCAAATTTTCACGGAAACTTTTCAAGGAACATGAAAGGTTTTCGGCGCAACAACTCAAAAAAAAACAATAACCTTTATAAATAATTCCTACTTTTTAGCATATTGAAGAGAGAAGAACGAAGACATAAACT
>Ga0209211_10004519_pt1 | contig 21549 bp, 17 predicted proteins | sample RifGroA2_FD_183992 | JGI IMG/M metagenome (GOLD analysis project Ga0209211, IMG submission 183992) | Groundwater microbial communities from Rifle, Colorado, USA - Groundwater A2 (SPAdes) (version 2) | ecosystem: Environmental > Aquatic > Deep subsurface > Groundwater | place: Rifle, Colorado...
GCCCGGTCCGGAAACCCCGGATGAGCTCCAACGGCAACGCCCGATGATTTGCAGAGTTCGACTACGGAACGCATAGACAGCTCATCACCAGCATGTCCGCCGCACGCAACACTGGCAGACGTAATCAAACGAATGAGCGACCGTTCGCTGCCGTCGATAAGCGCCGCCGGATTTTCTCCGAGATCAGCATTAAGATCGATACGCAGAAAGGTGGCACTCACAGAAACCCCTCAGACGTGTTGGTGAAGATCCCGGCCCCTTGTTTCGGGGAGTGTAAACATCAAAGCCGCGCCAATCAGAAAAAAGGCGGACGTGATTCCAAGAGCACTTCCCAATCCGGAAGAGTCTGCCACTGCGCCAATTGTATAAGGAGCCAGCGCACTAAAAGCCCTGCCGATATTATAGACCGTTCCCTGTGCTGTTCCACGCAGGTGCGTTGGGAAGAGCTCGGAGAGCATTACCCCAAAGACGCTGAAATAACCATGACCGAAGAACCCGACAAGGGGACCAAGCACCAGGAGCGCCCACTCTTGCTGCGCGAGTTGCCCATACATCGGGACGAGAATTGCAGCGCATACAAGGAATGCCGCAAACACAGGACGCCGACCCATACGATCTGCAAAAAAACCGAACGAGGTGTATCCGAAAAACGCACCAATCTGCATCGGGATAATCCACGCAGAGCTCTTTACGATACCGAGGCCTGCGCCCCCCTGCTCAATTGGACGAGAAAGAAAAGCAGGCATCCACGTGAACAGTCCCCAGTAAGCGAACAACACCGCCATCGTCATCGCCGATCCGAGCACCGCGCGCCTGAGAAACGGCGCCTGGAGGAGTTCGGTAATACCGGGGGCAACACCCGAGACATTATTGTTCGATCGCGTTCTCCAAATTTCAGGCTCTTGTACGTTCCGGCGAATCCACAACGTAAGTAACGCAGGAGCGATACCTATCAAGAATAGTGCCCGCCAGCCAAACAACGGGAGAATACTCGCCGCCAGAATCGCGGCCAGTATATATCCGACGGCCCAGCCAGCCTGCATGAATCCGATAGCCTTGCCGCGATGTTCGGCGGGCCATGTTTCGGATACCAGGACGGACCCGGCAGACCACTCGCCGCCCATGCCAAGCCCTACCAGCGCCCTCCAGACGAAAAGTTCCACCAGGGATCCCGCCGTTGCGGTCAGGCCCGTAAAGACAGAGTAAGCGAGAATCGAGATCATCAATGTACGTGCGCGGCCAAACCGATCAGCCAGAATGCCAAAGCCAATACCCCCAACAGCCGAAGCTATAAGAGTTGCTGAAGCAAGAGCACCGGCTTGACTCGAGGAGAGATCAAACTCGACCTGTATCGTGGTGAGGGCGAACGCGTACAGCATCACATCCATTGCGTCAAGCATCCAGCCAAGCTGAGCAGCGAAAAGGCACCTCCATTGCTGCGATGAGATCGACTTCAGGCTGTCCATCATAAGGTTTACCAGACGGATTGAAGGCAGCGCTGCGGTTGAAGGAGAGCCTCGCGATCAGAAAGTGCCGCAAGCGCCCTCTCGTGTGTCACATGCTCAAACCGAACAAGGTCCCTTGGTCGCAATTGACCGACGCGGTGCAGGTCGGCGCTGATGATGCTTGCGATCTTGGGGTAACCACCGGTTGTTGGGTGCTCAACAAACAAAAGAATAGGCTGGCCGTCAGGCGGAATCTGAATGGCGCCGGTTGAGACGCCCTCGGTGATGATCTCTTCTGCGCGGCTGCGCAAAATGACGGGTCCGGCAAGCCTGAGTCCCATCCGATTCGAATCCTCTTTTACCACAAAGTCCGACGAGAAAAAGGTTGATCGTACATCCTCACTGAAATCGGTTAGCTGCGGTCCATCGGTAGCCCTAAGGGGTCCCGGCGTGAAAAGACGCTCGAGAATTTCCTGGCTAACCATTCGCCCGGAGTATGAAAGGATAGGATCAAAGCGGCGGGAACTCAGGACGTCACCAGACTTCAACCCTCTTCCGTTGAAACCCCCGAGTTTCGTTAGCACATGTGTCGAGGCACTATTGAGAACGGACGGCACAGAGATCCCGCCGGCAACGCAGAGATAGCAGCGTGCGCCAGTTCGCGTGGCCCCCAAAGCGAGCATTTGGCCGGGCAGCACCTCAGCGCTTTGCCAGAGTGCAAGCGGAACACCGTCGAGAGATGGTGCGAAGTCAGATCCTGCAAGAGCGATGATGCATCGTGATACCGCCTGGAACGAGCCGCCAACAAGTGTCATTTCGAGAGCGGGTGCATCCGGCGGATTGCCGACAAGCAAATTGCCCAAACGAAAGGACACCGAGTCTGCCGCCCCGGCCGGGGAAATCCCGAGGTGAGCAAATCCCGTCCGGCCTGAATCCTGGATTGTTGAAAGAAATCCGCCGGAAAGAACAGTAAAAACGGGAACAATATCGGACGCCGAGCCGGTCATCTAAGTGGCGCGTTCAGCAAGAACCTTATATTCAATGCTGGGTATTTGCGTGAATCGGACAAGGTCACCCAAACGGAAAAACGTCGGATCGTTTTTTTCGGGATCAAAAAGTCGCAGGGGCGTTCTTCCGATAACACGCCAACCGCCCGGCGAAGAAACGGAATAGATCCCCGTCTGCTGGCCGCCGAGAGCCACACTTCCGGCTGCAACGGTCAGGCGCGGCGTCGGATGGCGGGGAACCGACAGTTCTGGTGGAAGATCACCCAGGTATGCAAATCCAGGCGCAAATCCAACGAAGTACACAAGATACTCAGGAGATCCGTGCCGGCGAACGACCTCTGCTCTGGAGAGACCGGTATGGCGTGAAACAAATTCAAGGTCAGGAGCAAACTCGGGCTCGTAACACACCGGTACATCTATTGTGCGGGCCGGGGGGAGCTTGGCAAATTGTAGCTGATGAACCATCGCGCGGACATACTCCTCGAATTCGGACGGATGAGTGACGAGAGGATTGAACGAAATCAGAAGCGAAGCGTACGCGGGGTGCAGGTTGAGTGTGGCCGGATTGGGTTCTGCACCCAAACGAGCCACGAGCCGCGCGATGGCGTTGTGATGTTCACGCGAGATTTGATCGCCGAAGGTTACCAGAAAGGAGTGATCACTCGCGCGTTGGAACCGCGGGTACGAAATAGTTTGGGACGACATGATGTAATCGTGGGGCACGTTAACGAAATTTGGAGGATGAAGCAACACATCGAAACCGCCAATCATCGGTGATTTGAGCAAGTTTCATCGTCTTGCATCTGCTGCCATTTGTCGGTATATTTTTGGCACTTGATGAACGTCCCGTCACCCGGGACTCTTTTTGTTTTTGGGACAGACCGTGAGGCCGTAGACGACAATGAGTGAAACTCCCATTAAATTCAGCGATGCAGCGATCGAGACGATCGACAACATCCCCACAACACTCCCGGTGCTGCCGTTGCGGGATGTGGTAATTTTTCCGTACATGATTTTTCCTGTTCTCGTAGGCCGGGAAAGCTCTCTTCGTGCTGCAAACGAGGCTCTGGAGCGCGGGAAAAACATCTTCCTGGTGGCCCAAAAGAGTGCTTCGATAGATGAGCCAACCGCCGATGATGTGTACCTGCAGGGGACCGTGGCGAAGATTATCCAGATGCTCAAACTGCCTAACGGCCTGATGAAGATCCTTGTAGACGGCGTTGTCCAGGCGTCGGTAAAGAGGTTTTTGCCTACAACGTCGTTCCTCGAAGCCGAGGTGATTCTCAACAAGACAGAAGCCACAGCGGGCCACGATATAGACGCCCTGGTGAGGCATGCTTCGACCTTGTTCCAGGAGTATGTGAAGCTAAGCAGGAATGTCCCGCCCGAAGTCCTCATGGCCTTTGAAGGAATCAAGGAACCGCATCGGAAACTCTATTATATGGCGGCGAACCTTGTTCAGAGCGTTGACATCAAACAACGCATTCTTCAGACCCAGCACGTGCGCGAGCAATTGTATGAATTATCGAAGATCCTGACGACTGAAATTGACATACTGAAAATCGAGCGCGAGATCGACACAAAGGTTCAGGATAACATACAGAAGTCGCAGCGAAAGTTCTTCATCCAGGAGCAGATTCGGATTCTTCAGGATGAGCTCGGAGATGACGAAGCGTCGCCCGAGCTGGCGAAGCTCAAGGAGCAGATCCAAAAGGCGAAAATGCCCAAGGAGGCTGAGGAAAAAGCGATGGAGGAGTTTAACAAACTCAAGAAAACTCCCCCCATGTCACCCGAATTCACCGTTACGCGAAATTACCTCGACTGGCTGATTGCCGCCCCCTGGATCAAACGCACGAAAGACAACCTTGATGTCGAGCATGTGAAGAACATCCTCGACGAGGATCATTTTGGCCTGGAAAAACCAAAAGACCGCATCCTCGAGCACATAGCCGTGTTGAATCTCGTCAAGGAGATGAAGGGTCAGATTCTCTGTTTTGTCGGTCCTCCGGGAGTGGGGAAAACATCTCTCGCAAAGTCCATTGCCCGTGCTCTGGGGCGCAAATTTGTCCGCATTTCTCTCGGCGGCATGCGGGACGAGGCAGAGATTCGGGGCCACCGGCGGACGTACATTGGATCTATGCCGGGCAAGATCATTCAATCGATGAAACGCGCCGGCGTAGTGAACCCCGTCATGTTGATGGATGAAGTAGACAAGATGAGCATGGATTTCCGGGGCGATCCGTCGGCGGCGCTGCTGGAGGTGCTCGACCCCGAGCAGAATAACACCTTCAGCGACCACTACCTTGACGTCGACTACGACCTGTCGAAGGTCATGTTCATCACCACAGCAAACATTCGGTACGCGATTCCGTTGCCTCTTCAGGACAGGATGGAAATCATCGAGCTCCCCGGTTATCTCGACTACGACAAGAGGGAAATCGCCAAGCGGCACATCATCCCAAAAGAGCTGAAAGCACACGGGTTGACCGACAAGATGCTGAGGTTCACGGATGATGCGATTGACAAGATTATCAACGAGTACACCCGCGAAGCCGGTGTACGCAACGTTGAACGCGAGCTGGCCTCCATCTGCCGGAAAGCTGCAAAAGAAATTGTTCTCAGCAGGCGTAAGAACGGGCATGCGAAGAAGAAGCACGCAGTCATCGTTGTTGCTGCCGACCGGATAGAACACTACCTCGGTGTCCCGAAATTCCGGAAGAAAGAGGCTGAGCGTAAACGAAGAGTCGGGTCGGTAACGGGCCTGGCGTGGACCAGTGTTGGCGGCGACATTCTGAATGTAGACGTAACGATCATGAATGGCACACAGAAACTGACCCTTACCGGTCAGCTCGGCGACGTCATGAAGGAATCAGCGCAGGCGGCGTTGAGCTATATCCGGTCAAACGCGAAACAGTTCGGCGTGCATCCCGACTTCACCAAGGGAAAAGAGATTCACATTCACCTGCCCGAAGGGGCGATACCGAAAGACGGTCCCTCGGCGGGCATCACCATGGCCATGGCGATTATCTCGGCGGCGAGCAACAACCCTGCGCGCAACGACATTGCGATGACGGGCGAAATTACCCTTCGCGGCAACGTGCTCCCGATCGGCGGCTTGAACGAGAAACTCCTCGCTGCGCAGCGAAGCGGCATCACAACCGTGATCATTCCGAAGGAAAACGTGAATGATCTCAGCGAAATACCCGAAAAGGTGAAGGAGGGATTGAAGATTATCCCCGTGGAAACAATCGAAGAAGCGGCGAAAATAGTGTTTGAAAGGGGAAGACGAAGGTCATAATCGACCACGTCGTGTTTTCTTTTTAGCGTTTACTTGTTAACTTCGACTCAGCATGTCCTATCAGGTTACAGCCCGCAAATGGCGCCCGTTGGTGTTTGAAGACGTTGTCGGTCAATCGCACGTCACAGGCACCCTGCGTAATGCGATCACATCCAATCGCCTTGCGCATGCGTACATTTTCAGCGGTGCCCGGGGCACGGGAAAGACAACAACAGCCCGCATCCTGGCAAAGGCGATTAACTGCACCTCGCCGAAAGATACAAATCCCGACAACGAATGCGAGATGTGCAAAGAGATAACGGCTGGGCGAAGCCTGGATGTTATTGAGATTGACGGCGCGTCAAACCGGGGCGTTGAGGAAATACGTAATCTGCGGGAATCGGTTCGGTATACGCCCGCTCGCGGCAAGCACAAGGTCTATATCATCGACGAAGTGCACATGCTGACGAAGGAAGCGTTCAATGCGTTGCTGAAGACGCTCGAAGAGCCGCCGGAGCATGTGGTGTTTATTTTTGCCACGACCGAAGTTCATAAGATTCCAATGACCATCCTCTCGCGCTGTCAGCGGTTTGACTTCAGGAGGATTTCGGTCGAGGAGATTGCCACGAACCTTCGTGCAATTTCCCGGGAAGAGGGCGTCGCGATAGAAGAAGAAGCCCTCATGGTTATCGCCAAGAAGGCCGATGGGGCGCTTCGCGACGCGCAAAGCATTTTTGACCAGATGCGTTCGTTTTGCGGAAACCAGATACAAGTCGTGGATGTGCTCAAGGTCCTCAACGTGGTAGACCAGGAGTTATACTTCAGGGTCACAGATCTCATCAAGGCCCAGGACGCACGGGGAGGGATACAGCTTGTCGATGAGATTGTGAAAGGCGGATACGATCTGCGTGAGTTTCTCGGCGGCCTCGCAGAACACCTGAGGAACCTTCTTGTTGTCATTACCACAGACGCGACCGAGCTGGTTGAAACCTCTGAGCCGTATCGTGAGCGGTATCGCGACGAAGCAGCGCATTTCCGGCAGAGCGATGTATTGAGACTTATCAGAATCGTCAATGAGCTTGAGCAGGCCATACGCTGGTCTGCGCAACCCAGGTTCAAACTTGAAGCTGGGTTGCTGCAGTTGATCAGGCTGGAGCGCTCGGTACAGATTGACGCATTGCTTGGCCAGATTGACGAATTGAAAAAAAAACTGGGCCCAGCCAGCAACCCGGGACAGAAAACCTCAACCAGCCCCCGGGGAGAAGCGGGAAGCGAAGTACGTGTTGTAGGGCAGGTTTCCGCCGGACGCCTTCGGAACACATCGCCGGTATTCGATGCGCCTCCGATCAAGCCCGCACAAGAATATCAGAAGCCAATCACCGTCAACGGTGGACCAACCGACCGGCCAGTGGTGCAATCTCAACCACCCCCGCGCGCTGAAGTGAGCGCTGCACCGGCAGAACCCATGCGTCACATCAGCGCCGAAGAAGCGTATGAACAATGGCAGCATTGGGTGGGAGAGGTTCGGAAGACAAAGATCGGCATAGGGACAATTCTCGGCGAAAGCCGCCTCCTTGAAGTGTCTGAAGGGGCTCTCCATATCGCCTGTCCCGATGACTACCACGTATCTTCGTTGAAGCGTCACAAAGAATTCCTCATAGATTCCTTCGAGAAGCTCACAGGTTTCAAGCTTCGCATTGAACCGGTGCTTCGCGACTTACCGAAAACAGCACCGCCACACCAAGCCGACCCTCACGCACAGTCGGCATCACAGAGATCTCCGTCACCCATGGATGGTAACGGCTCCCCTGCAGAACATCCTGTAATTCTCGCGTTGCGGCGCGAGCTTGGTGCCGAGCCCGTAGAGTAGTCCCCTCGTCCAGACGTCAACACGACCGTTTTGCCAATCATCATCGCCAATGGAATAACCGTAAAATCTCCGAATCATTCCGTAGAAACACTTGACAGCGATTTTGAAAATCGCTAGATTGCCCCGCGCGTCCCCCAACAATCTCTTCCCATGCTTTCAGAGTTCCATTTCAATGGGGAGAACCCCTCTTGACGACACCGCTACAGCATAGCACGGCAGTCCAGAAAAATCCGGACCAAGCAACGAAGAAGCCGCTCGAGACCCTGCGAATCCTTGCTATTATTGCGTTCCCTGTAATCCTCGCGGTAGTCATGCAGCGAATCTCGATAGAACAACCGTTGAAGGCCGGAGATGCAGCGCCGGATTTATTCCTTCAAAGCCTGAACGGCGAATCATTCTCTCTTCGAGAGCTTTACAGCCGGCGCCTGGCGGTGTTGTTTTTCAGCGTGGACTGCCCGCATTGCAGAACGGAGCTGAAGGACGTCGAAACACTCCGCGCAACATTCAGGGAAAGCGTCCAACTCCTTCTCATAACAACAAGTGAAAGGGTCAGGACAAAATCGTTGCTGGACTCACTGGGAATAAGTGCCCCCGTTGCGATCGATGAGAAAGGGAGGGCCCAATCGGCCTTTGGCGTTGTCATGCTGCCCGCAACGTTCCTCATCAACGCGCACGGGATTATTCATGCGAGTTCGTTCGGTGAGCGTTCGCTTGATGTGCGCAGAGAGCAATTGGAATCGTTTCTCCTGGCAACAGCGGATGGCATCGGCACCCCGAATCATTCGCCGCGGTAGGAGATAAACGCATGCTGCAGCGCGGTACAACAACAAAGATCACCATACTTTGCCTTGCCGGTATCTTCGGCGTCGCCTGGCTGGCTGGCGGCGGAGCGAAGGATGATCGTGTGAAGATCGGTCCCGATGGCGAGAAGAAGGACGTTTCACGGAGAAACAGTGTAGTTCTTCAAGACAGGCCCAACAACTGCGGCGCAGCTTCACTCATGATGATATCGGAGCACTTTGGCTGCCCCATGTCCTTGCGTGATCTGGAACGCAAGCTGGTTCTGTCGCCCGGCGGCACAAGTCTGGAGCGGCTTAAAATAGTCGCAGATGAATTTGGGCTGCAGGCGTACGGATGGAGATTGCGACAAGAAGATCTGGGGCGCGTTCGATATCCAATTATCATGTTCTTGAAAAGAAATCATTTTGTCGTTGCGGACAGCCTGGATGCGTCCGGCTTCCTCTGCGTCCGGGATCCCGCGATCGGAGCCATAAAGATGTCACCGCAAACGCTACCGGATATTTGGGGCGGAGAAGCGCTCGAGTTTTCGCATAACCATACCGTAAGTAAAGAGCAGATGAAACACAGAGAAAATGAGTAGAAGAAACAATGCTCGCTGGTTTGCCTCAGATGATCAACGGTGTAACGCCTGGCCGGCCCCCGGGTGCGAAACCGGCGGGTCGTCAAGGCGGACGGGCCGCAGCGGGCAGTTAATTCAGTCAAACATCATTTGAAGGAGCTAGCCATGAAACATCTCATTATTACGGCCATCGTATGCCTCGGGCTTGTTGCCCAATCTTCAGTGGTTGCCGTTGATCAGCAGGCGGACAATGGTCAGGCCGTTGCGGCGATTGGATCAAGTCCTGCCGCCGGTTCACAACAACTTACCGCACAGGAAATGAGCATGACCATCGGCGGTGATAATCTCACCGGCTGTTGGGGTTACACGGATGAGGAGGGGGATTACCATTACATCTGTTGCGTCGACCTGTGGATTATTACAATCTGCGGTGGAGTAAACCTGAGTGCGTTCGAACGACTTCTGAACTTCTGATCGCTGGTTGGCACATCGGGGGCCACAGGACGGAGTCCGCGGCCCCCATTTCAAAATTCAAATTCCGGAGGAAAGAATGAGAATGGCGATCTGCGCGGCCTTATTAATTGCGCTCCCGACAATCCTTCATGCCCAAGTATTAGAAGGTGACGAACAATTCCCGCTGTTAAATCAACTTCGTTGGGATATGAGCAGAGAGAAGGTTCTGAACATCTGCGCCGCAAACAAAGCGAACACCGGCGGAAACGACACCACAGTCATGTTTGATGCAAGATTTTTCGGAGCCGAGGCGAAAACCATCGTGCGATTCAAAAGCAAGCCGGAAAGGCTCCGGGGTATCGAAGTAAAGTTCAAAGATTTGACAGAGAAGCTTTTGGAAACACTCGTAAGTCACTTCACGCGCACAGCCGGCGAATCACCGTTAAAAGCCGAAAAGGAGAAGAGCCTTTTGCTGATTACCCTGCGAATTGAGATCACGGCGTGGAAAACAAAAACAGAAAAGATCAGGCTCATGGTTGGGCGGCAAAACAAGTCAATAATCGACATAAGTCTCTCGATTGAGCCAGCTTCGCGCTGATGTGGAGAAGGACCTTCCCCGAACTGACGAGCCACGTCAAAGGAGAAAACGATAATGTTATTTCCATTCCTCATTCTTGCAGAGCCGAAGAAAGTCTTCGAAAGGCTCGCAACCCGCTCACGATGGCTTGCTCCACTTATAACCTGCACGGTTGGTTTCTTCATCATCACCTGGCTCGCCGGGTGCTGGACAAACATACGGGATGGATTGCGGTGGTGGTCTCTTCTTGGGCCGGCGATCGCCTCGACGCTGTTCGTTGGGATGGCGGGCGTTGGAAGCACAGCGGCGCTGTACGCAGCCTGCCGGGTTATTGGGGGTCAACGATCGGACGGCCAGATGTTTCGGTCGCTCTTTTCGCTGAACATTCACTGTGCAGTCATATTGGTTCTGGGCGAGCTCATGAACTTCCTCCTTGTGCGTGCTCCGTTGATTCAGGACTACAACCTCCCCCTGCCCAACCGGGTTCCGCTTGGCCTGGACCTCTTGCTTCTTGGCGTAAAAGAACCGAATATCTATCTGACCATTTTCCTCCACGGTACAAGCGTCTTTGTTCTCTGGTATCTTGCGGTGCTAGCAGCGGGTCTGAAATACACCACAGGCTTGAGCTCGGCACGCTCAGCGGCGGGGAACGATGTTTCGCGTCACCATGTAAAACACCAGGAAGCGGAGGCTTCGATGACAACGAATAACCCCCCTCGGGGAATTCAAGTATGGAGGCTCGTCACAGCGCTCTTAACAACAGCATCTCTACTACTCTTTTCCTGCGGGCCGACGAAGCAAATCAGCAGCAATCTCCCCCTCGTTGTCTATCAGCCCTCGCATCAAAGCGATACCGGCGTAAACTTCAACGAAGCCCTGGTGTGCAACAGCATTGCCGAGGCTGCAATGGCCGCTTCTACGGGAGTGGTGAGAGTCCAAAAAGTGTGGAGCTATAATCAGGAAAACTTGCACCACGCACGCCAGGGAAGCAACACAAAGATAGATCATTCCTCAGCGATCGATTCGCTGGGAAGAATCTCGGGTTACGCGTATGAGATTAACGAATCGAATAGGCTGAAGCCGGATGTTTTTGTAGCGATCCACAACAATGGAGCATCCAAACGAAACGCCTGCTGGGGATTTGTGCATGAAGGGGACGAGTATGAACAGCAAAACAGAGGGTTAGCCGGAGAACTCGTTGCAGAGATCTGCAAGGTCAGCGGCATGGATAATGCGGGAGTCCTCGGTGACAGCTGGCCGAACAGAAATGACTATCGCTGCAAGAATACAGGAAAGCTCTCATTCTACAGTCTTGATGAGAATACAAATAATTGCCAGATCCGAGTCCTGCTGGAAATTGGAGACAACAAAGAGAGCCGTGAACTTCTGATGGATCCAGCCGTTCAAAAGAAAATCGGTGAGGCAATTCAGAGGGTGATCGAGAGGAGATTCGGGAAAGGGAACGGATAAGAAAGAGATCCACCCCCTCCAAGGCAATCACAAAAGAAAGGCCCGGTATCAAACCGGGCCTTTTTGATATTCATTCATTGTTGCGTTGATACTATTTTTGATCGTCCAGCGTAAATCCGGCTTTTATGGTAACCTGCCACTGAGCGACTTTTCCCTTTTCCACGTGACCGCGCGTTTCCGTGATTTGCATCCAGCGAATATTGCGGATGGTTTTCGATGCCCTGGCAATGGCCCGGTGAACAGCATCCTCAATGGATGTACTGGAGGTCCCCGTAAGCTCGATGTGTTTGTATATATTATTCGGCATGGGCATCATCCTTTCAGAGACACTCTTTGGCTTTGAGAATCCAATCTTCCGGGTTGAATTTTCTTATTTCGATTTCTGGAACCACCGTTCTGGCGACAGAATCCAAACCCTTGATGATCCGAAGATGTGTTGGATGAACATCCTCAGAACACGAATCGCAGTGCAGGGGAAGGGGTTGAATGGAACCCGTCGTTGCCATGTCGCTGGACCAGGCGAAGAGGTCATCTCGCGTGACAACACGGAAATCAGCCCGCTCGATAAAATGTCCGCAGGGCTGATGGTGGGCAGAATAGAGAACGAAGAAGTGAGTCTCGTGTAAGTTTTCCATAGATCAATAGTTGTTGTGATCCGGGAATCCGGATTGCCCTCAGCGGCACCCATATGATTTAAACGTTTACATGGTAACTCATTTTGCCAATAGAATCAACGAGTTGCGCCATTCCACAATGACAGGCGGCTGCCTTGACAATCTCCGGTATTTTCCATTATCTTGAAGGAACGAAAGGGTACAAGAGCATAGAAACTTGTTAGAGCTTGTTCTGTCGCGGGAATAACAACAGCGTCAATCGCTCTAACAACGCTCGTAAGCCGAATTCACGGTGTTAGAGTGGATTCGGTTTTTTCGTTCTTGAACCCCACAACATGGAGTGGAAGTCGCAAATGCGTATCGGTTGGAACATTATAGCGGCGGTCTTTCTGATGCATGCATTCGCCGGGGCGCAAACGGTGGCAAAATATGCCGGAGAGTTCATGGCTATTGGCGTTGGCGGGCGGGCCCTGGGACTGGGCGGCGCGCATGTCGCCCTGGTAAGCGACGCCTCTGCGGGCTATTGGAATCCTGGCGCACTCGCTCGTATAAACTACCCCGAAGCGATGGTTATGCATGACGAGCGGTTTGGGAGCCTCATCAACTATGATTTTGCGAGCGTCGCGCTTCCCTATGGCGCGGACGCCAGCGTAGGAATCAGCATCCTTCGCCTGGGTGTCGACGGCGTGCCCGATACGCGCGCCGCCTGGATTGATGCAAACAGAAACGGCCTTTTCGACGCCCCCGACCAGCTAGACTATAGCAAGATCACCTACTTCAACACTGCGGATTGGGCGCTCTACTTCACCTATAGTAAGAAGTCATCGGCGACGCTGCAGTACGGTGCAAACGTAAAGCTGATCAGGCGGAGCATCGCCGATCAATCCGCTACGGGTATCGGCTTCGACCTCGGAGCTCTCTATTCTCCGCACCCCAGCGTTCTTCTCGGTGTCAACGCGCAAGATATAACCACAACGCTCATCGCGTGGAGCACGGGACGCAACGAGCTTGTCTCTCCGACTCTCAAAATAGGAGGGGCGTACTTCTTCGACTTTCTCGGCGGTCGTTTCGCCCCCGCGCTGGATGTCGACGTGCGTTTTGAGAACAGGGAATTCGCCTCTGCGGCCCATGCCGGTCCAGTCAGCTTTGATCCACATGCCGGCCTGGAGTTCGACTACAAGAAGACCGTGGCGCTTCGCGTAGGGTACAACGATGTCAAACAGTTGAGCCTGGGAGCGGGCTTGCATCTGCGCATGCTTGACGTTGATTATTCGTTTTCAAAATTCACGGCAGATGAAGCACTTGGGAACACACACCGCATCTCGCTGCGGTTTGTCCTGCAACATGAAGAATTCGGACGACCCCCCTCACAATAACTCGAATGAGCTGAAAGCATTTTCACAGATTCTTCCAGCCGAACGAACATTCCACACCGGCACGCGAATGTCGGAAACTTAACGAAACCGCATTTCCCAGGCGGGGCGTCCAGGCATATGCCCAATTTGGACAGCGGCCGGCCTCGCAAATGTCCTTGTTGTTGTGACGGACGACCAACCCCATACAGAGCATATCACCCCTTCTTTGCGCAAAGGAGTGATCGACCGGTTGTAATCCTGCGCCGAAATTCCATCGGAGAATTGGAATTCGTAGCTCAGTCAATCGCTCCTCGAACAGCCCCGAAACAAGCACACCGTCAAGAGTTTTTACAACCTCGGCAGTAATAACTCTGTCACAGTATGCCCCGGAGGAGACAATTCCAGCTCGCAGCTCTCCCCCGTCTGGTAAAACAATGTCGGGTTGAAATGCAAGGTGATCGAGCGTCCAGAGATCTTCATCGTACAACAGCTGTCCGTATAATTCATGTACGAGAACATGGATTGGACCCGGCGGGCGGAACCGTTGCAGAGGCGCTTCAATGAGCTCGATGCGTTTGGAAAGTTCCTTTGGGAGTTTCTGGAACCGAAGGCGCGCGAGCCTTGCCAAAAGAGGATTTTGCTCCACGGCATAGACCTTCCTGGCGCCGAGCCGCGCCATTTCTGCGGCGAAGATCCCCAATCCAGCCCCGCCCTCAACGCATACAGAACCGCGGATTTGCCTTTCATGAGAACGGATGAGTTTCAGAAAAGCCCGCGTCCGGCGGTCGTCGTCATAAATCGAGATGAATGTAAGAAGGTCGTCGGCCTCGCGGAATCGACGGGTCGAAAGCACGTTGAGAATATCCATAGAAACAGCAAAGCCGGAAACGGGTTGCGTTCCGGCTTCGCTCTCCCGAGCTGGATGAGAGAATTCGTTATTTTGTTGTCATAACAAATACACCGCTCCAATCCTTCGGCGGCGGATTCAACTGGTAAAGATTCGCCCGCTGCTCATAGATCTCGGCAACCCGGCAACCAGGATCAAGCGTCTTCGCCTGTTGGAAATAAGCGATCGCTTCCTGCCAGTTCCGGGAACGATAGAGGCGAAGACCCTCGTGATAGAGTTCGAGCGACTGCTTCTGATCGTCAGTCAGATGCATGGTGGACTCACCCATGAGTTCCCATACTTTTACAGGCTCATTCTTCCCTTTTACCTGGATGAGGTCGAGCTCGCGCACCGTGACGCGGTCCTTCAAGTGTTGGTATGTGAAGTCGCTGATCATGATTCTGGAACCATATTGCTTATTGGCGCCTTCAAGCCGCGACGCAAGGTTTACGCTGTCACCAATCACCGTGTAGTCAAAGCGGTCCTGCCCGCCCATATTCCCGACGATCATCGTCCCCGTGTTGATGCCAATGCGGACCTCGAGAGCGGGTTTTCCCTCCCTGGTCCACCTGGGCCGGAGGTCCGCCAACCGGTTCTGCATTTCCAGGGAGGCCAGACATGTGCGAAGTGCGTGGTCCTTTTGCGGGATGGGGGCACCCCAGAAAGCCATGATGGCATCGCCCTCGTACTTGTCGAGCGTGCCCTCATGCTTCAATACAATCGCCGTCATTTCGTCGAGGTACTCGTTTAGCATGGCAACGAGGCCTTCGGGTTTTGAATGGAACTGTTCAGAGATGGTGGTAAAGCCGGCGATATCGGAGAAAAACACGGTGAGTTCCCGGCGGTCCCCGCCGAGCTTGGCTTTCTCCGGATTCGCAACCAGCTCATTGACAACAGCAGCACTGATGTACTTGCTGAACACGTTTTTGATCAGCGCCTTCTGCTGGCGTTCTGCAAGGTACTGATACACCGCCGCTCCGAGATAAGCGAAGACAACAGCGAGCCCTGGATAGACGATGTTGATCAACGTGCTGTTGTTGATAAACGAACGGACGGCAATTTCAAAGACGGCAAACACCAGCAGACCGACAATTGCGACGGAGGCAAACTCGAGGAGTACAACGTAGCGCACTTTCAGAAGCCGCACCTGAAGGATGGCGAAGAAGGAGATGATGCCAAGGAAAATGATAAGCGCCAGCTCAAGATTAGGGTTGGCTCGCTGCACATAATCTCCCCTCAGAACGTTCTGAATAGCGGTGGCATGAATTTCGACCCCATTCATGGTGTTCGTGCCGTCGATGTTGGTAATGGGCACCTGGTGAATGTCTCGTTCTTCTGCCATCGTGGAACCAACAACCACAATTTTACCTTTAAGATACTCCCGAAGTTCCTCGTCCAGATCGAACTGATCAATGTTCTCACCGATCTCCAGTTCTTCCTTCGTCTTGAACGACGAGTCGTCAATCACTTCCGTGAACTTGATATAGCGGAACGTGTTATTCGGGCCGTAATAACTGATGAGGAAAGAACGCCCGTCACCGATGGACGGAATGGACCGATCACCGAGCGTGATCGTTTTGCCATCGTAGTCGATATCGGCCACCGCCGTATCGAGAAGCTTCAGAGCAACATTCAGTGTAGCGAAGGAAAACGTCGGTGTAAGAAAGTTGCCGATCGTCATCATGGGATAGTACCTGCGTGCAACATCATCGCGGTCTTTTCCTGCCGTGCTAACGATACCGATGTACCTGCCGGGCTTGTAGAAAACATTGGGGTACGACCGCTCCAGCGTGCTGAGGACATATCTGCCGGCACCTGATTCTTCGGGGCTTTTCGTTGCCAGGATGATGTTGTTATACTTCGAAAGGACAGCATCAAACTCTGCATCAGCAGCACTGTCAGCCGGCGCGTCGAGTGTAAGATCGAACGCGATAGCGCGGACACCGCATCGTTCCAGATTCTCCACGAGGTGTGCGTAGTACGAGCGCGGATAGGGAAAGGGCCTAGGCAGGGTCTTCATGTCCTCGTCTGCAATACCGACGATCACAACATCGGCCTGTCGCCGGGGATTCCACCAGTCGCTGCTTGCGGTGTCATGTTCGAACCGTCGCTGGGATCGATAGTCGGTGGTAAGATGATCGACGTTTTGAATGAAGCCGGGATCCCAGATCCGGAGCAGGGCAACAGCAACGCCGATGCCAAGCCCGATCCCGATCTTTGTTAAAAGTGGAAGGACTTTCTTTTTGAAATTATACGAGGCCATGAGGAGCCTTTCCACGGAGGGTCGAGTGAAGAATTGAGGAGGGATCTTCAGCAAATGCAACCGCCGGATCCCTCCCGGTCAACTGGTAATATGGAAGAATGAGCGCTGTTTCCGTGCCGCCCTCCCGCGATCCGGGAGACTAGAAGTTGAATCGATACACCAGACTCATGACGTTGTCATCTTTGTAGCCCGAGTTCTGAATATAATCGTACTGCAGGGCCAGGGCGTGATTTGGCGTGATGGAGTAGTCTACCCCACCCTGTACGAGTGTGCGGTTCAAATCACCGGTGGACGAGCTGACGGTAGTTGCCAATCGAAGTTTGTCTTCGAGGAGCCGATACTGGGCGTTCAGTGAGATCGCCGTGAGTTTAAACTCGCTGACAAGAATGGCATTTGCGAGTCCCACCAGGGCTATATCAGAGCTCTGGCTCATGTTTGTATTGAAGGAGATCGTTGTCTGAAGCGGGATGCTGTAGATTGTCGTCAAGGAACCAAAATAGCTGTTGTTCTTTGAATCGCGCTTGAAGAGCGTGTTGTCTTTCTTGTCAGATATGTTTGCGCCGAGAGACAAATTGTGCCGCGCTCCTGCACTGAAATCATAATTCAGTTGGAGCGAAATACGATTCGTGACATCGTCTGCGACGTAGAGCTGCTGCAAAGGGTCGGTTGCTTTTGCATCGCTCTTGCGGGTGAGAATTCCATAACCAACCGTCAACGATGGCCAATTGTTGGCCGGGAACATCGTGAGCGAAGCATTCGTGTTACCGTACTTGGTGGTTGCGACTTTCGTTTTTGCCGTGTTGTCTTCACGCCGCTCATACGAAACACTGATCAGTGCCCGATTCTGGAAAAGCCGGATACGGTCGGACAACGCAAGGCCCTTGATGTCGGCCTGCAGGAACTCGTTGCCGAACGAGTAGTAAGCATTGCCGCGCTGGTAATACTGGGCCCGGATGAAGTTGTTCAGATAATTCATGGTCAGGAGGCCCTCATACGCAACACCCGGAAGCCCGGTGCCGACGGGATTGAGGGGGAAGAGATTTTCGTTGATGGTGATGAGCTTGCTGCCGGCGTTGGCGATCTTCTTCAAATCGTCAGCAGTCTTTTCCCGGTCGGCGCGCTCGGAAGGCGTGAGCGTGGGATCATTCTTGCCCGCCATCAAATCGTAATCCGCATCGGTGAAGTCTCCTTTGGAGATATCCTTGTTGGTAAGGCTCAGTGACGCCTGCCCTTCAAGACGAAACCGTTGCTCGTCCAACGCAATGACGATGTCGGTTCCTGCGACCATGTTCTCCTGGGGGGTAGCTCCATACTTGATGGAACCAACCTTGTCTTTAGAGTTCATGTAAGTGAAACCGAGTTGGAAGTTCTCCCCCGAGCCGAAGCTGGGGCGAACGGCGAAGAAATTACGCGTGAAGGTGCCCGCCTGGAACAACGTATAGGTCATGCCCGCCTTTTGCAGGGCGTTCACCGGTCGAGCGTTCAGGGCCGTTGAGTCTTTGAACGTTGTGTCTCGCAACGCCAGACCGTCGATGCTCCGCATGGTTTCTCCGTAGGAGAAGTCGACGTTAAAGAATTTCAAAAAGAGGTTGGCAGCAACGCCGCGCACGCGCTTGCCGCTGACAATATACGTGGGGAACCTTGGGAAAGCGTCGCCAACCTGAACTTTGAAAAAGTCCATATCGGCATAGGCCTGAAATCTGTTTTGCGGCTGGCGGTCGGACTTTTCCTCGTTCGTTATGAAAACATTCGATCCAAAATTCAAAGAGCGAAATGAACCGAGCGCCCTAATCTGGCCGCGCACATACGTATTCTTTGTGACTCCGATATTTTCGTTGCGATACTCCGCCTGGCCGTCGATTCCCATCCTGAATCGGGATTCCTGAGCTGCAATGGCGGCCGCCGTAGAAAGGTTGAAGTTCGATTCAATGGTATGGTACAGAGAGCCCGAATTATCATACAAATCGATGCGGAGAAACTGCACCCCGAGGCTCAGAGACCGCGGAAAATTGGCCGGCGAATAGAGGATAACATCATCGGAGAAAACCGCCTGCGATGTAACATCTACGCCGTTAAGATTGATTTTCGTTGCCCGCCGGTTCACGTTGTCAGAGGCATAATACAGGGAGATAGCGATGACCATGTCTTCGCTCGCAACCGTTTCACCCGGCTCAGGACTGAGCACGCGCACTTCGAGAGCCTTCGGATCAACCGGCTTCACAGTAGCTTTGAGGGGCGTGGATTCTGCATTCTCGATGGGGTACGTTTCCATACGTCCGCCGGAGAGCTGTACCGTGAGGTAGTACTCCATATAGGGCGGAAGAACGTACTGGTTTCCGATGGTGATGCTGGCGGAGTTTCCCGCCAGGAGCATTTCCTGTTGTCGGTATTCACTTTCGCCGAAACCCCGGTAGTGCAGCACCACGCGCTCTACGTTTCCACTGGGGGTAAACTCGATACTAATGGGCAACGGTTGGTTCTGGCTCACAACCGGAGCATTCACGCGCAGGACGACGGAACTTACCTGCCCCTGGGCTGCATTCGAAGCCGCGAAGAGAAGGCAAATAACGGTCGCAAGGGTAGCAAAGGCGCGATTCATGAAGGGATCTCCCGAGATGTTATGAAGTAGACAAGGAAAGGCAAACAGTCTGATCGAAAGAAACATTGACGGCAGGTTTTAAAACCTGCCGTCAATGTATAAAACGTGCACACGAGAAGCAACGAACAGCAGAGGCTTGCCCGCTGGACATTACTCTTCGTATGAGATTTGCAGGAATCGCTCTTCACCCGAGGTGGTTGTGATCGGAATCCTGATGTACACGATCCTCGGTTTGATCGGGAGCGTGTAGGGAGCTGCCTCGGGATCTGTTTCCGGGAACGTATAGGTGGTCCCATTCGCACCCAGCATCGAGAAATAGTACTCGAATGTTTTTGTTGAGCCGGCCCGAACATCGGAGGCCGGAACAGCCCCGGCCAGGTTGCCACTGCTCTGAGTCATGGTGACCTGTTTGAACGAAGGATCACCCTGAATTCGGTAGAACAGCGTCGCCTGTGTGATGTCCGTCGGCGGATTTGCAAGCGCGACCCGGATCTCTGCACCCTTGCCAGATTCAAGCGTGCCGCCTGGAGTACTCAATGTAAACTTCCCAGACGTCGACGGTGGCGTCGGCTGTTGCTGCGTGCCGGGAGCCTGACCAGTTGTATCGATAACCGTGCCGGTGTTCACACCGGACGCCGGGTTGTTGTTGTTCAACTGGTTGCTTGATGCTGTATCGGCACGGCAGCTTCCGGTGCTGTCGATGGTTCCGGTCATGCCCGCCCCAACCTGCACCTGACACCCAGTACGCGAACTTGAGAACTCCGCAAGACCAGTAATGATGATGATGTCCGCGAACTCATTGCTTGGCTCGAAACCGGTTCCGCCCTGTGTTCCGCGAATAGAGGCAACAGAGATCGGCGAGGTGAATCGGAACTGCTCCTCTTTCTGCTTCTTGATATCAAAGACGGTTCGTCCGCGCTCTATATAAATGTCGCGATTCAGGATCTTCCCGCCCTGTACTTCGCCGGCAATCGTAAGTATCGATTTCGGCCGCACGGTGACCTTGGAGTCGTCTGCGAACTTGATGATCGCAAGAGACTGTTCCTGGGTCCGCACTTCGTAACCGGCCTTCAATTCCGTGAGCGCCAACGCTTTGGACCAACCCTCGGTCCTGCTCCCGCGGCGTTCGACATCTTTCACGACTTTGATGATGTAGGCTGCGATGGGCTTCTTTTCCTGGAAATTCCATGCAGGCGCTGCCAGCAAAGCCGCGACAACGACTATAATGACAAGTGCAAAAGATCGTTTCATTGTGGAATCCTCCATCCAAGAAGTTATCGCGATGTAACCGCAGCGGTCACCCGCACGTTACGACTTGCAAGACCAGAGAGAAGCGTAAGAATCTGTGTGATATCAGCAGTCCGTTGTGGTGCGCCCTCGCCCTCTTGAAGGTAAATCGGGTTCGATGCCGAAAACGATATCGTGGAGCCTGAGCTGATCAGGTTTTGGTACGTCGAACCGATCGGATCGGGAGCATTAGCAAGGGCTGTGACGAGTTGGTTGTACGCGGGATCGCTCGGGACAACCGTAAATGTCCAGACCGCACTGCGCCGTACATCTGTCGAGCCGGGCATCTGCCCGACGAAAAGCCAGGAGACTTTCTTGTTTGCCATCCATGGCCGTAGCGCGATACCGGGGGAGGTGGCAACGATCTGGTTGGTTCCACGCTGAGTCACCTCATAATCAAGCATCTTGAGCGTCGAGTTGAGATCCCTCGTAGCATCATCGGGCGACTGGCTCAGCCTCGAGTGTTCGAAAGCATACAGCCGGCCAGGGATTGAATTGTCAAAATTGAAAACAACGCTTGCTGAGAGCGGCACCTGTTCCCCGTTTGCCGGAGAAGTCAGATTTATTGTGGCTTCAGTTGTCGAGGCAGACTCAATAGTAATGTCGTGATTGCCACTTCCTAGCTGGACTCCCGTTGCAGCGTCATTCAGGGTTGCGTCGATTCTATAGATTCCAGTTGGGATAGCTGCAACCCCCTTTTGAATCTTGTCGGCCAGGGCATCGATGCACTGTTGATTTTCGGTTGAGGTCTGAATGCCGATGCCGGACGAACCGGTAAAATCAGAGGCACCAAGATCCCGGCCAGGGCCGGTAATTTCAAAAACAACGGTCTGCGCAGTGGCAATCTGTCCGTTGCATTCGCTGACGCTTGAGCCGCTCGCTGATACAACGATAGACAACCGCACTCGCCTCGGTGCCGTGAGCGGCTGCGAGACGCTGATGCGCAATAACTGACCCGGAACGTCGGTTTTGAGCTTTCGGTCGAGTCCGATATAATTGCTCAGGGCAACACTCCCCGAAGGCAAGCCGACGAAAGACACCGAGTAGGAATTACCCTGGGCGAAAGAGGAGGGAGCAAGGAAGCAC
>Ga0209211_10004520_pt1 | contig 21546 bp, 30 predicted proteins | sample RifGroA2_FD_183992 | JGI IMG/M metagenome (GOLD analysis project Ga0209211, IMG submission 183992) | Groundwater microbial communities from Rifle, Colorado, USA - Groundwater A2 (SPAdes) (version 2) | ecosystem: Environmental > Aquatic > Deep subsurface > Groundwater | place: Rifle, Colorado...
GAAAGAGACACTAATTGATCTTTTGTGTCCGTTCCAAATCGCACGCTCCCAGTAGATAATACCCGATTTTCGTATAAGCGACCGCTTTCTCCTACAACACATATTATTTGCTCCTCTGACACGGGTGAATCTCTTGGATCTTTCTTTTCTTGAGCAATATCCTCCGTTCTTAATTGTTCCATAAAAAACCTCCTTTATTTCAGCTTCAAAAGGCACTTCCTTTTGAAGCTAATTTTTTTAATAAATCCTGCAGCATGTGTCACAACAAAAAACTTACCTGCATCTGTTATAAAGAATAAAAAGACCATCGGTCAAGAGGTCAAAATGGGTCAAAATATGAAAACTGTTATATTGTTACATTGTTGAATTGTTCCATAAGCGAGTATAATGACTGGTATGGGAAAAGATGAAGAACGACCTAAACTAAGGCGTATTCCGGATCAGCAACCGCTCCATGGAAGTAAAATAACTCCTGATATGGCTCATAATATAAATTATTCAATAATTCAACCCGAATATCCCCAAGTAAAACCGGGTGAAGAAATTGAACCGTCAAAAAATGTGGAATGGCGCGCTGTCGGAAAACCCAGAAGACAAACAGTCGGAACGTTGGAACTAGGACCAATGATTCTGAAAGCGCAGGATCCACATCGAGTTGATATTACGGTATTTGCAAACGAAGCAACTGGTCAGACAGAATTTGAAAGAACGTCTGATGTACTTCCTAACTTTCAACTAACAGGGGTTTTACCAACAGACTTTCCTGAACGCCCAATCACAGATGCGGAAGCAACAGATCCGAGTGACGTGAGCGGACCTCAATTATCAACTGTAAGAAAACAAAAAGACGGAGCATCAAGGAAATTTACTCCAGTTACAAATCCAGGGTCAAGGATAGCGGATCCATAAAGTTAGCTTCACAAGGCCTGTCCTTGTGAAGCTAACTTTTTACCACACACTATACGGTATTACCTCCGGAAAAACTTCGGGGTAATTTTTGGACGGATGCGCTGTTCATATATATATTTTATTTCACTAAAGCACCACTCGTGATCTTCGTCGGTGTTGGAGAATCGGACATAATGAGTTCCAAGAATTTTTTGATCTCTTTTTGTTGCCTGTCCTCCGTCAGGAAAATAAGAGCGGAATGTTTCCGGAGCCATCGCATCGCGGCGTCTTAATTCCCGCTTTTCCCGGACAGAATAAGACGCTTCCACATCTATCACAAATACCGAATCCACCAGATGATAGGTTTTTAACATCCGTACAACATGTTTAACGCTCTGAAGAAGAGGCTCTTTCTTTTTTCCAAAAGCAATATCCGGTCCGACTGCGTATTCCAAAAGGATAAATCTGTCTCTCCCCTTCTTCATAAGACCTTTGAGCATTTTTTTGTGCACCTGATTTAATAGAGATCCGTCAAGAACGTGCACTTTTCTGAATCCCGGAGGACCGTCGGCAATGAATTTACTGTGCTTCCCGATGCGAATTCCATCTTTGTCCGGACGGGCATGTTTTGTGTCTTTGATCACACCTTCCTCGAGACCCAGTCGGTCGGACACATATTGGATGTCAACCCCATCTTCATCAAGAAGGCTTCCTAAATACCATACAATCACAGATTTCCCTGACCCGGCATTTCCGATGATGAGAATTGCAGAAATCATCCTTGGTATATTTTGTGACATCTACTGCAGACGGGTATATATGTTGCTTTCTGGGGACCTGTCGTACCAATCCGCTGATCTATCCCGCCGGCAATCCGTTCTGTATGATCTGCTTTCCCTGCACACCTAACGCAAACGGAAAAGAGTTCAAACGGCTCATCTGCCATCAAAAGAAGCGCTCGTGTGGCTCCGAAAAGCTGTTTTCTGTAATCGTAGATCAACCCGTTCACGTACACATCAATGCCGCAGTTGAGGAGCTTTTTTACAACAGAGAGAATCCGGTTCTTCGGAAAAAAGTGGATGGCATCAATAATGACCTTATCAATGCCATCCTCTCCCACGTACTGGAGAATTTTCTCCGGCTGGTCCATACCCACATAAATGACCGGCAAAGGCCGTGCGTCATGGGAGTTGGTGTGTCCCATGCCGTTGATCTTTTTTGCCTCTGCTTTAAAACAAAGAATATTATACCCAAGATTAGAGAGCACGGAAAAAAGCGTGAGAAGCTTCGTCGTTTTACCGGCAAACATAGGACCGGCCATGACGGTCAGTTTTCCTTTTTTTACTGATTTATGCGATTTTTTTACCATTGCGTATATCTAATGCTTTTTTTACGACCTTCCAAACACTCACTGCTACATCTTCTATGGATTTGCTACTGTCGATGATAACATACCGCCCGGGATCATTTTTCGCAAGAGTTACATATCCTTGATACACGCGGTCATAAAAATCTTTTTGCTGGAGATCTAAACGGTCTTTCATTTTCATACCCCGACCCCGCCGGTCCAGCCCCAAAGAAGGCGGCACATCAAGAACGATAGTCATGTCGGGTATCGCGCCGTTCACTGCCAGTTCATTCACGTTCCGGATGGTGTCCTCACCCAACTTTCTTCCATAACCCTGGTAGGCAATACTTGAGTCGACAAATCGATCACACACGACCACTTTTCCGGCAACGAGAGCTGGTTCGATAAGTTCCCGGACGTGTTGGGCGCGGGACGCAGCCATAAGATATGCCTCGGCCACCGAGTCAAGGTCAACGTTTTCTGAATTGTGCGTAATCGCGCGAATTTGTTCCCCAATACGCGTACCACCCGGCTCTCTCGTCACAGTAACCGCATAGTCCTCCTCACGCAGGTGACTTGCAAGAATTTCAACCTGAATTGATTTTCCTGCTCCCTCTCCCCCTTCAAAAACAACAAAAAAACCGCGTTTCATACGCATAGTTGTTTTTATAATAACAAAACGAAAAACTCGGAACAATACATCAATGTTTATGTTCTTTGCGATTCCAACGGAAATAGGTTTGAGCGGATGATTTTTTCTATAGACTCAACTGACTGGCTCGCATCAACGGAAATATGAGGGAGGTCTGCAAGGACTGTCTTGTATGCCTGAATTTTTTTTATAAGAAGATCTAATGTTTCAAATTTCCCCAACGGTTCACCTGTTTCGCGAGACCGTTTGCGTATTCGAAGAAGAGCATCCTGAGGAGATATGTGAAAGTAAAACAGTATATCGGGTTTTGGTTCAAAAACAAAAAATTCCCGGGCAATCCATTTCCGGTTCTCTTCTGTTTTCCCTTGATACACTAATGCGCTCACGTAGTTTCGTAAACTAATCACCCATATTCCTTTTGAAAGAAGCGGAATGATTTCCTTGGTTACGCGGTCATACCGATCAGCTAAAAGTAAATAAACCTCGGTTGTTGCATCGATATGTCGATCTTTCCGCCATACCTGCAAGAGTGTTTTTAATGCCGGTGTCGGATGGTACACGATGTGGCTATCTGCTCTATACAATGTCTTAAGCGTTTTTTGTAAGAGTTTTGCCTGTGTCTCTTTGCCTGTGCCGCTTATTCCTTCAAAAACTATGAGTTTCCCGTTTTCCATAAGATGGATGAGAACACTATTATACTACAGCTTCCACATCGTACACGCTTGCAAGCGTCGTATCCGCTATACGGCTTTTTGTATGAGACCACACAAGACATGTTCTCATGCCGAGATCTCTGGCGGGAATGATATCAGACGATTCGCGGTCTCCGATCATAAGGTGCTGATATGCGGGAAGTTTCGTATGGTTCAAAATATAAAGAAATCCCGCCGAGTCGGGTTTTGTCTTCCCTACTGTTTCGGATGTGACGATGAGTTCAAATATATCCGGAGATACGCCCAGAACACGAAGCGTTTCTTTGTAGTGTGTGATGACCCCGTTTGCGAGGATACAATGGCGATATGTTTTTAGTTTTTTAAATAGGGTAATAAGTTTCTTATCGCGCGTAAGATATTTCCTGCGGTCAAAATACTCTTCCATCTCAACTGCTGCTTGGGAAGGAGAAATGCCTGCTAATGTGGAAGCAACCTGCGTAGCGCTTTGATACACTTTTTTGTGAAGTGAGGAAAACTCCCGGATCACTTTTTCTTTCGGCCAGCCGGTGTGATCGGCAATTACCTGATACTCCGCTTCCCGTATTTCATGCCATAACTCTGGATTAGGCCTGTAGAACGTGCCGTCAAAATCCCAAACAAGAACCTTTACCTCTGCAAACATTTTTTTCATACACCTAGTTGTACCACACTTTTCAGACGGCACACAATATGACGTACCACTTTAGCATGTTAACACGTTAAAGTGGCTCACCACATTCTTCAATCCAAGGCATAATCTGTGGATGAACTCCTTCTGTGCCGTCTTACTGGCAACGATGTTGAGATTATCAGTTTTTATTTTTAAGACATGCGGGTATTTATTTTTTTTTAACCATTCCTGATTGAGTGAATCCAGAAGTTCCAGGTATTTTTTCGGAATTCTTTTTTCATATCCTCTGCCTCTTGAGGCGATACGCTTCTCAATTTCACTTAACGATGTATCCAGATAAATAATAAGATCAGGTTTGGGAAGGTGCGGTTCAAATGACGTGTATATTGTCTGATACAACCGCCACTCGGCATCATCCATGTTACCTAAGATATGCTGGACTTTGGCGTAGGAAAACACATCCTGCTCAATCGGTGTATCCTGGACAATACCGTATATATGGTTTCTCCTATCACGGACGGGATCCTTCACCCCGATTGAGTCGGGGTTCAGGATGACATTTTTTCTGTCGACACCGGATTTATTCAGGATGACGCCAATTGCAGACAATTGGGTCATCTTCTCCATGAGGAAAAACGTTTGGCTGTGGAAGGCCCAGCGGTTCATCCGTTTATAAAACCGGGGAAGGAATGCATTTTCGCCAAAGTTTTCTTCAACCAGGTGGTAACGGAATTTTTGTGCAATCAGCCGTGCTGCTGTCGTTTTCCCCGAACCCATAGTGCCCATGACGGAAATATACTGTAATTTTTTTTGGGCTTTCATAAGATCAGGCGGGCAGGTGGTTTTATGGTAAAGAGATAGAGTCACACCGTCAACGGGGAAAAGTTCCTGTATTACAGCCCCTCAGCGGATGCGTCCAGAGATTTGAGGTCTGCTTCCCCTCCGTCATCACTCTGGTTCAGGAGCGTCTCTAAGTCCGTTTGGCCGGATACGGTTCCTGCCTGATCAACGTTTAACATGACCGGCCCTTCAACCGTTCCGTATCCCTTTGAGGGTTTTCCCTGACTTTTGGTAAGCGGAGGAGTCACTTTATTGACCGGGATATCTGCTGTTTTTGCCTTGAGTCCATCTGTATAGAATTTATAGCCAAATACGCCGGCGATAGCAAGAATAAGGACGATAATCGGGAGTAGTATGATGGAAAATCCGCTTCGTTTGTTCATAGTTATTTTGCTTCTTCTGACAAGAGAATTTTTATCGGTTTTCCGGCGGCCAAACTCTTCAATGCTTTCAGCGCGTCTCCTACTTTTTTGCGGGCATTCCCAACCGCATCCCTTGATTTTTTCAGATCGGTTGCCAGTTTGGAACGTTCTTTGCCGAAATTCTGTTTTAGCTGTGTTTCTGATGTTATGGTCATGACATACGTTTTTTGTACCTGCTCGGTAACAACCGCAATGGCATCCGCAATGGCTGTATTTGCCGAAGAGATTTTTGCAGTCACATCTGACGTATTTTTTCCGCTTTCTGTAGCATGCTGCTGGCTGGCCTCCTGTATTTTCTCAACGCCGGTGTTGAGACGCTTTAATGTTCCCATATAGAGAGTGGTCTGGTTTTTGTTGATTTCATTCAAACGGTTCTGAAGAGTCTCCATGCGCGTTTTCTTCTTTTCATCTTTGATGATTGCCAGGGACGCGGAAAATGACGCGCGCTTCGCTTCCCAGTTGGAAAGAGCATTTTTTTGGTTTTTCAAAAATTTCGCCTCAAGCCCGGCGATATCGTTGTGCAGAATCGATGAAGACGAAGCAGTAACTGCGCTTGGCGTACTCTCCCCCCGGACCGAACCGCCCAACTGGAATCCAAACAGGAAAAGAAGTGCTCCTAAGAGTTGTTCAAGCATACTATCAGTATGGACATAGATGGAAAAAATTGTCAAATATCCCCTGACCCAAAAAAATCTTTATAAAACGCGTACTGTTTTTCAAAAATGAGCCTCCACGGGTTAAAACCCGTGGCTTCTCTCGATTGTCCGAGGCGAAACCCCGTACCGAAAGCCCAAAAAAACCATTTATCCACCCGACTAAAGTTGGGGGGCTTTCTGGTACTGGGGTAAATATGGTATAACATACCTATCCGAAACGAAGGAGATCATATATGAAACACACGAAAGCGAAGCATCCAGAATATCAATATCTTAATCTTATGAAAGACATCATGGATCATGGCGCGTGGAAAGTCAGCCACTCGACGGGAGTGAAGCTGAAATCAGTATTCGGCAGGATGATACGGTTTGATCTTTCCAAAGGGTTTCCGCTCCTGACGACCAAAAAAGTTTTCTACCGCGGGATTATCCATGAACTTTTGTGGTTTTTATCCGGCTCATCAAACATCAAATATCTGATAGACAATAATGTCCACATTTGGGACGAATGGGCATACAAAAAATACCAATGGGCAGTAGACGGAAAAAAAGCAAAACCCATGACGTTTGAAGCGTTTATAGAAAAAGCCCAAACCGATCCAAAATTTTTAAAAACATGGGGGGAGCTTGGACCGGTCTATGGCGTGCAGTGGCGTCATTGGCCTAGTCAACATGGAAAAACTATTGACCAGCTCGGCTGGGCGATTGAAAAAATCAAAAAATATCCGCAGAAAAAACACTACGTGATTTCCGCATGGAACGCCGGGTGCATCTACGAAATGAGCGGGTCCCATGACGCGTCCATGGTGATTGCTCCCTGCCACACGATGTACCATATCAACATCACCGGGGACAAACTGTCGCTTCTTCTGTATCAGCGGAGCGCAGACCTTTTCCTGGGAGTACCGTTTAATATCGCATCGTACGCACTTCTGACTCTGATGCTTGCCCAGGTGACCGGATACAAACCCGGAGATTTCGTCCATATATTCGGTGATGTCCACATCTATGAAAATCATTTTGACCAGTGCAAAGAACAACTCTTCCGTACTCCAAAACCGTTCCCGACAATGTCGATCAATCCGGAAAAAAAGAAGGTTGATGATTTTGTGTTTGAGGATTTTACGCTTGAAGGCTATGATCCGCACCCGGGGATAAAAGCAGACATAACCGTCGTTGGCGGCTTTTAATAATAATTCAGAATTCAAAATTTAAAATTCAGAATGATTTAAAATGTAGAATTGTATGATTGAAAGACCGAGCGATAAAAAACAGGAATTTAAAAAGCTATTTAAAAAACGATGCTTTCAATTCTCATTATCAGTTATCTCACTGGAACAGAATACGATTATCAAACAATCAACTCGTATCATTATCAACCAGCTCATACGTGCAGCTGCATCAATCGGTGCAAATGTTGTCGAAGGAGGAAATAGCACCTCGCGACGCGAATTCATCAATTTTTTCCAAATTGCATTAAAATCTTCTGCTGAGACAGTATACTGGCTCATGCTTTTCAAAGAATCAAATAGTCAGTTGTCTGATAAAATTGACCCACTGATTTGTGAATGTACTGAAATTAAAAAGATGCTATCAACAATTATTCTCAATACGAAAAATTATTCTAAGTAATTCTAGATTATAAAATATTCTGAACTCTGAATTATGAATTCTAAACTCTCTGTTATTGCTGTTGTCGGGAAAAACCGCGAACTGGGAAAAAACAACAAGCTTCTTTGGGACATACCGGAAGACATGGCGTGGTTCAAAGAAATTACCAAAGGACACCCGGTTATTATGGGAAAAAATACGTTTCTTTCGATCGGTCATCCTCTCCCTCACCGCGTCAATATCGTTATAACCCGGGACCCGTTATTCCAAGAAGCCGGTGTTACGATTGCTCACTCATTTGAAGAAGCCATTAATATCGGAAAAGCAACAGGGAATAATGAACTATTCATAATCGGCGGAGCCAAACTCTACTCTCAAGCTGTCCCGATTGCCGACAAGCTCTATATTACAAAAGTTGATGCACTGCGTCCTGACGCAGATACGTTTTTTCCCGAGTATGAATCACGATTTACCAAAAAAGAATATGAAAAAACGATTCACAGTTCTTCCGGCTACACTATCACTTTCTCTATCCTCACACCATCATAACCTACAAATAAATTATGATATAGTTAGGTAGTATTGAAACCCGGTATCGAATTATAGGATTCTGTAATAATGCCGTCAACTTTGATATCGTGACGCCCATGGGGAAGCTCATCAATAAGTTGAAATCCGTAACACACGCCGATTTTCTGTACATCAATTGTTTTGAGCAACCGGTCATAATACCCTATCCCATGCCCAAGTCGGTAGCCTTTTTGATCAAACGCAAGAGCAGGAACAAAAATCACCTGAATAGATGTTGAAGAAACGATCGGTTGATCAGGTTTTGGTTGACGAACATTGAACGGACCGGTTTCCAAATCGTTTTCTTCAGTTATTTTCCTTAGAGTTAACTTTTTCCCTTCAATCCGGGGAATAGCAACGGTTTTTTTGTGTTCCCACGCATTACGGATTACCGACCAGATGTCAGGTTCATTGTCAAGAGGAATAAAAAAAGCAATAATATTAGCCTTTTTATACATGTCCATCTTCACGATATGAGTTGAAATTTTTGTACTCCACGAGCGTTTCTTTTTTTCATCAACCATTGCAGAGTGCTTTTGGAACTTTAGGCGAAGACGCTGTTTTTTGAAAGCTATGGTACTCATGAAGAAGCATCATCACTGATTTTACTTGGCTCGGGAGCAGACTGGTGGGAATACTTAGCAGACTTTTTCCTGTCATACGGAATTGTCGCAGGATGTTTTAACTCTTCAAATGTCAGAGCGCAGATGCGCATCCCCGGATACAAGGCTACCGGCATTCGCCCCAGATTCCCCAGTTCCAGAACCGCTACTCCGTTCCACCCGGGATCAAACACCGATGCGGTGGAGTGCACAACAATTCCTAATCTTCCTAAACTGGATCGGCCTTCCAGTCTCGCTAGAAGATCAGAAGGAAGAGTAAATGATTCCATGGTGGTAGCCAAGACAAAATCTCCGGGCTGGAGGATAAACGGTTCTTTGTCTTTGACCCTGATCTCACTCATCATCTCTGCAGTCGTTTTTGGGTTATTGGGGTCAATAAACGGAACTTTGCTGTAGTTAAATACGCGGAATTTTTTTCCTAATCGAAGGTCAATCGAACAGCTGCCCAGCTGTGTTTTGAGATCCGGTTTTGGGGTAATATGAATTCTTTTTGTTGAAAGCGCGGTCTTTATATCACTATCGGATAAAACCATACTGGGTAGTATATGATACGTTCATCTGTTACACAAGACTGCCGGATAATCTTCCCTATCTTTTCGCCTGTTTTTTTGAAAAAATTATTTTTACCAATCCTCCCATACCCCAAACGATCGCGATAAATGACGTGAGGCCGCCGATGTAGGGCATAGAAAATACCAACCAAGAGATTGTAACGCCAAACAATACTGCCAAATACCAATTTTCTCTCTCTTTATTCCAAAATGATGCCACCAGTTCCCTTCCGATAAGTATTGCCGTACATAATTTCCCAACTATCGCAATTATTATAAACAACAGCGCGTACAGGATTGCTATCGGGATGCCGATAATGGTAACCAGAAGCGTAAGGAATACAACCGGAAATACCAAAAGCCATAAAAATCCGACTCCAAACGATGCTTTGGTATACTCTTTCATCACACTGACGACTTTTATGATTTTTGTTTTGAATAATAAAACTCCGACAGCGCCAATGACCAGATACGTGAGCACCGGACCAACGGCATTCAGCGGCCATGGTTTTCCCCTCATAAATCTTGCAATTATTGGAAATTGTTTCTTCTGTCGTTCCACAGAAGACTTTTCCGGCATTGGCTGTTTGACAATTTCTCCGACCACCGCTCCACTGGCTATTACCGCATCTTTGTCACTTTCATAGGTCAGTTTTCCCGCAATGTGAGCGGTTGTTCCAAGTTGAATCGTATTTCCCCCAAGCATGGCATCACCACTAACAGTTCCGTCAATAAGTACTGAATTCCCTCCTCCAAGGATGCTTTTTCCGATATCACCCAATATGGAAACCGTTTGTCCGCCGAATACTCCATCGCCCTCAACAATACTCTCTTTCCCGACCGTAACGGTTTGTCCCACAGTCATGACATTGCGGCTAACTATCCCGTCAATATCCACTGTTTGCCCTATAGTACGGATATTTCCTCCGACTGTTCCCTCAATCCGGATCGTTTGTCCTGCACAGAGTACATCTCCCCCCACTGATCCTTTGACAACGATTGTTTGTCCTGCGCAAAAAAGGTCTCCCTCCACTGCTCCGTCTATTTGCACCGTACTCCCTCCGGCAAAGAGGGTTCCCGCAACCATCTCATCTTCAGCCACAACGACCGCGCTGTCCGACGAGCGGAATTCCATGGCAAACACCGGCTTGGCAGAAAAAAAGGCAAGAAATAAAACGGCAATACTGATTAAGGAAAATCGGATAAGATGTTTCATATACATCTAGCATACCTCAGCGGGATTTCAGAATTCAAGAGAGAAAAATACGGAGATAAAAATAAGAACTGTGGGTGTGCATTATCTAGCAGAGGGGGGCATCATGAACTACTGCCCATCCCGACAATCTTTTACTATTTCTACAATTGTTTCAAGCCCCCTGGAATCAACTTGCTCATATTTATATACCGGTAATGGTTGTACTACATCTAGGAGAGCAGAAAGAATCTGTGCTTCCTCATCTGTCCCCAGAGCATCTCGTTTTTCTCGTTCGTTTTTTGGAATTGGATAACGCCTATATAACACTGGTTGACCTCTTGTTAAATCCACACGATAAATTTCACCGCTTTTTCGTTCATCACCATTAATAAAAGTGTTTAAACCATAAATTCCAATTTCTACGCATTTTAGCTCTTCTAGTATCGGTACTTTACTTGGATCATCTGACTTAACTACCTCCCATAAGTCCTGCGGCATCAATTCGTCAATCACATGAGGTACAACTGGCGGAGCGCAGATGATAATGTTTCTTTCTGACTCAATAGGTACGAAAAGTTGTGTGGCGGGATCTTCGCCAACGTCATTTTTTACAATTTTTTTATACACAACTCTTGTACAAACCTGTGACTCAATCAATTCTATGGGTGTATTGTGTCGAACCTCAACGTTGTAATAATCAGGAAAATAATCTCCATCCTTTAAAAACACGCCTAATTCTCTACGAAAATCAAATGGGGTTTCGACTTCAGACGGCACTGCTGCATCTTTTAGCTCTGATGATGACTTATCAGCCATATATATATATACGTTTTATCATTACGTATGTTTTTGTGGGTGCACTAGGAGTCGCACCTAGCACCTCTTTCTTACCTGCCCGCCGTACGAAGTGTGGGTCGCCTAGGAATCGAACCTAGTGCCTCTTTCTTATCAGGAAAGCGTTCTACCAATGAACTAGCGACCCGTGTGCGTACTTCGGCAGGCGCGGTCAGGAAAGCGTTCTGCTGCTGAACTATGCACCCCGTCAATTTTCAAATTATCCAATACTTCTTTCAAAATTGCAATTGAGGCTCGGAGCGGAATCCTCCTTCGCCCTTCGATAAACTCAGGGCTACGGACGGACACAGTCGAACCGCTGCATAGCTGTTTTGTCCCAGAAGTATGTTTCCGCCTTTGGCGGAATACAACTTCGGGATCCCGAAATTCTAGGCAAAAATCGAGAGGTGCGTGCCGGAATCGAACCGGCGCATAGCTGTTTTGCAGACAGCCGCGTTACCTCTTCGCCAACGCACCATTTTTTTGCCAGAATTTCTGGGACACACACCCGCGCTCGCCCCGAAGTGGCGCTCCTCGCGGGTGAGGACGTAGACCTCAACGCGAGGTAAGCCTACTTTGGGGTTACCTCTTCGCCCGCCTGCATCCGCCAACAGCTACGCAGTTGCGGGCGGAAGCGATTGCGGGCAGGCCAACGCACCAAAATACATTATCTCGGAGTCAAACCCGTCCGCCAGCTGGCGGATCACGGGGCCACCGAGCCAATCATAAGCTTTGCTTATTATATCATTCTCTACATACATAATTCCATGCGTATATGGCATAGAATTTACTATGATTTTATAGTTTATTTAAACTGGACTTACGCAATGCCTTGTTGATTACCTTGTCATTGCGAGCCCTGCTCAGCAGGGTGAAGCAATCTTTATAATAGAGATCGCCACGCCCTTTCAGGGCTCGTTATGACAGAGTGCGTAAATCGTGTTTAAAATAGGATTCTTAAAGAAGGGTGTCTATCCTTTCTTAGGTATTACCAGGGTGTTTGTGTTGAAGATGTGTTAATGCACGAAATAATAATCCCGGAACCTCTATCAGGGGTTTCGACCAATTTTGGTCACCCCATTCCAGACCCGGATCGTTAGAAAAGGAAATAACTATTGTATTGGGAGAATATTGTTTTATTATACGGAGTGCTTTTTCCCCGGCCCCTCTGTATGGAAATTTATTGTCAACAAGAGCGACAGTTGGTTGTAATCCCGTTCTCATTAACTCCTCAACTTCTTCGACGGAGGCTGCGGTTCCGACAATCGAATGCCCGCTTTCCGGGTGAAGTCCAAAATACTCTTGAAGTCCATCAATGACATCGCTCGAATCATCTGCTATGAGTATTTGTTCCTTGTCTCCCATGAACCGTATGGTACTGAAAAAACAGATATAAAGTCAATCCTCGATTTCCCTCACCTAATTTCTTCCTGAAAACCATTCGTTGACTAAATGCGACCCTTATATTCATTTCCATCCGTTGCCTAAACGGATTGTATCCTATATACTATCAATAATCTTATGAGTAAAAGACTTTCTCTCATTATTGATAGCATTCTCGCCATTCGTATTGGCGGTAGCGCCCTGGGAGGAAGTATAAAATAGAAAAATTAGCTATTAGAAACATACGAACCTCCCGCAAGGGAGGTTTTTTCGTGCAATAAGGAGGTGATTTTTATGAGTGCAAAAAAAGTAGAATGCAAGCCGTACGTTTTAGACACGGATGGAGAAAGTGTTGTGGCTGGATATCAAAAAAAGAGCAACCTGGAAACAACCGTTGTCGGTACACCTGCAACAACTGAGCCGGTTCTGTTTGAAATAAATTGGGATGCCTCCCATCCAGCAGTATTGGGCAGCGTCCCAACATTAGGAGTCTAACGTATGTTACATTTCTTTTTGTTTTATGGTTTGCTTAAAAAAGAGGAGAATATTCTGGAAAATTGTGGTAGCCCGCCGTCGTTTCCTTTGTAGCTTTTCATCCGCCAGCTGGCGGATCACGGGGCCACCGAGCCACTGATAATCAAGATTAATCGTATTTTACCATTTTTTTCATTTGTTTATTCACGCATATCATAATCGACATCTATTTTAAAAGAATAAGGAAACAGGTATACTTGTGACAATGAAAATATTTTTTATTGCGTCGTATTTGGGAAAGCAAAAATACCAAAAGGACTATGATCAGATAATTGAGTTAGTTGAGTCAACAGGTGCCGAGGTCATCAGCGCCGAGAAAACCCGAGAATACCAGGATAGCTTTACACCTGAAAACATAAAAAAGTACGGCAGTAAAGAACGGGTACATTATGAATTTATCCGACAAGGAGTGCTGAAGGCGGATGGTTTGGTAGTTGAAGCGTCTTTTGATGACTTGCGCGTGGGACATGAGATGACCCTCGCTTTGTTATATAAAAAGCCGGTGTTGTGTTTATCACAAAATCTGGATTACGGCAAGTATATTCAGCACGATTATTTTACCGGCAGGTTGTATTCTCAAAAAAATCTCAAGAAGATTGTTTTAAAGTTTTTACAAGAGGTAAGTGATCGGATTAAGACCAAGCGGAATTTTGGTTACCGAGTAAGTGAAAAAAAATGGGGAACACAAAAAATGGCAATTCAAAAACAAATTGCTGTTTTGGGCTCGGTTAACATTGATATGATCACAAAAGTGCCGATGATTCCTAAAGTGGACGAGGTAGTAATTAGTGAAGGGTTAAAACTAATGCCTGGTGGTAAAGCCACTAATGCGGCTATTGGCATGAGTCGGTTGGGGGAAAAAGTCTGGATGCTCGGCAAGACAGGTAATGATTTTTTCGGCGAAAGTTTAAAAGAAGTGCTCAAAAGAGAAGACATTGACTCCAGTTTTGTGGACACCGACAATTTTATCCCTACAGGGACGGTGATGGTTAGTGTTGACAGTCGAGGGAAAAATACCATTATCGTCAACGAAGACGCCAACATTAAAATTAACCAACAAACCATTAAGGATTTTCTGAATCAAATCGATGAGGGGAAAATAATTATTGATTGTTTTTACACTACTTTAGAGCCTTTGCCGGAAATTGTTGCTTTTGCCATCAATGAGTTTAATAAGAGAAAAATTACAGTTTTCTGCGATGCGGCGCCGACTGCCAGGCCGCTAAATCCTAAGTTGTATTCAAGCATTGATTTTTTAAGCTGTAATGAATTTGAAGCCGAAGCGATGACGGGAGTGAAGGTATTTGACGAAAAAACCGCCGAGCTGGCAGCGCAAAAATTAAGGCAAAATAGTGCTAAAACCATCATCCTTACCTTGGGTGAAAAAGGAGCACTGGTGCTGTCGGACAAGACTGAGTATTTTCCCGGATTAAAAGTTAGAACCGTTGATGAGACCGGCGCTGGCGATGCCTTTCGGGCGGGGTTTGTAACCGAGTATTTAGAGACTAAAGATATAAATAAAGCGATGCTGATGGGGAATAAAGTTGGAGCGTTTACCGTAACCCGGCTGGGAGTATATGAGGCCTTGCCGACTAAAGAGGAACTGGGATTTTTTCAGGAGGAGCAATAGCGATGGACCGGGTGTTACTTTACGAAGATGAACATTATCTGCTGTCTAATTTCTTTGCTCACCAAACAGCTGTTTCTAATAAAAAATTATTCAAGAATTACCTGACTTTTCCCTTCCTCAAACGTGATTCGGAATGCGCGGAAAAAAGCTTCTCTCCCTAGCAAATTAAAAGAGACGGTATATTCGCGGGAGAAAACAACTGGGCAAAGAAATTCTTTCCCTGCAATTCTAACCTTCATATTATGAATATACCCGGCAATTCTTCCTCCAACTCCGCCAAGGATGGTTTTTCTTCCAGTTTCAATGCCGATTCCTAAAGAATTTGCTGTTTCCTCGCCAAATATAGAAATTGTTGCTCCAGAATCGACCAACGCTTGGGAACGAATTCTTTTTTCGCCGACTAAAAACACCATGGGGATAACAGGAAAATAGTCAGAACCATTGAAGTAGTAGCGAAAAGTAGTTACGGGCGTATTTTTCTTATACATAAAACGTACGGCCCTTCGTCTTTACGCGGCACCTTAAAGGCAGCAGCAATTTTTTCATCAGGTGTCTTATCTTTGACTGATCGGGTAATAAATGGTTCTATTTCCTTAAGCGTTTCTCCAACTGCGACAATCCGATCCTTGATGGTATTAATCGCTACCCATTTCCCGGCAAACTTACCCATGTATTTTACTGAAATATTGACGCGTTTCATAACAATACTATAACAAAATGCTCAATCAGAAATCAAGATCACCGGATTTACATCCAGTTGCATTTCCTTTCATTTTATGGTTTGCTAAAAAGAGACTCTTTAATTGGCATCGTTTACATGCTTGTCCGCCTGTGCTTCCTCCAAGCCTTTTGGCTACTCCGCCAGCTGGCGGATCGTAGACGGCTTGAAGAGCACACTAAGGCGGATCCAAGAAACATTAAATTCGTAAGACTCATTAAATGTTTCTAAGAGAGGTGGTGAGACATTTTATGAAACTATATAGGAAAATGCTGAAATACTTCAGCAAACGGCCGTTTTATAATGCGGTCATTCATACCGTAGCAGGTATCGGCATCGGATTTTTGCTCACCTATACGGTCGCAGGCATTCATCCGGTTCGCTGGGGAGTGGCGTTTCTCGTCATCGCACTCTTAGGACACCTGCAGGCGTTAAGATAAATTTGTTCTTATTCTTTGATCATCGTCAGGAGCATGATAAATTTTTCTTGTGCTACAACTTTATGCGGGTAACCTGCCGGCATAAGAAGCATCTCTCCTTTTCCTATTGTATGAGACACGCCGTCGATCGTAAATTCTCCTTTTCCATCCAAGATCTGAACTAAGGCATCAAAGGGCGTCGTATGTTCACTTAATCCCTGATTTTTGTCAAACGCAAAAAGCGTTACCGTACTCGTTGATTTCTTCACAATCTCGCGGCTTACGACCGACCCTTTCTGATATTTGATGAGGTTTTTCCAGAAAATCGGTTTGGAGTAGACTACTGTCGTCGTCATACAACGTAAGTATACCAGAAACCACAAAAAATCCCCTCTATACGAGGGGATTTACTGCAGTATTTGGTAACTCAAATGGTGACAGGAATACTTTTTGAAAGATCCGTATCTTGCTCGAAAGACACAGTTTTTGTGACAAACGCGTTCTCTCAAAACGCGTATTTAAAAACCGAAATGCTCCTTCATACTTTGCATTTGGTTTTTTTATTTAGAAAGGAGGTGATCCATCCCCAGCTTCGGCTAGGGATACCTTGTTACGACTTAGTCCCCATCGCTGAATTCGGCTTAGCTCCCCTTGCGGGGCTCTTCGGCCGCCTCCAACTTTGGTGGCTTGACGGGCGGTGTGTACAAGACCCGAGAACGTATTCACCGCAACCTGCTGATTTGCGATTACTACCGATTCCGACTTCATGAGGTCGGGTTGCAGACCTCAATCTGAACTGAGGCGAAATTTCCATGGATTTGCTAGACCTTACGGTTTTGCTTCCCTTTGTTATTCGCCATTGTAGGGTGTGTGTAACCCAAGTCATAAGCGCCGTGCTGACTTGACGTCATCCGTTCCTTCCTCCCCCTCTTTCCAAACTCTACGAGTTTGGAAATCCAAAATCCAAATATCGAAATCCGAGACAAATCCAAATATTAAATGTTTAAAAATTTAAATATTTGAATTTTTCTATTGTTTCGAATTTCGTGCTTCGAATTTCGAATTTCCTCTTTTTGAACGTAAAGTTCAAAAAGAGGGGGCGGTCTCCGATGACACTTGTAACATCGGACACGGGTTGCGCTCGTTGTCCCACTTAAGGGAACACCTCACGGCACGAGCTGACGACAGCCATGCAGCAGCTGTCCTACCATCCTTGCGGATCATCCCCTGTTTCCAGAGAACTAAAACGGTAAGATGTCAAGACTTGGTAAGGTTTTTCGCTTTGTATCGAATTGAACCACACGCTCCACCGGTTGTGCGGGTCCCCGTCAATTCCTTTGAGTTTTAATCTTGCGATCGTAGTCCCCAGGCGGTCTGCTTAACGCGTTAGCTTAAACGACACTCCCCTCTCAAAATGCACGAGCATTTTGAGAAATCCAAAATCCGAATATCGAAATCCCTGCCTCGCCGGCAGGCAGGCGAAACAAATCCAAATACTAAATGTATAAAATTTAAATATTTGAATTTAAATATTGTTTCGATTTTCGTATTTCGTGCTTCGAATTTCTCTCAAAGCGTTCTCGCGCTTTGAGAGGGGAACATCTAGCAGACATGCGTTTAGGGCTAGGACTACGCAGGTATCTAATCTGCTTCGCTCCCCTAGCTTTCGTGTCTCAGCGTCAGAAGTGGCCCAGAAAGGTGCCTTCGCCTTTGGTGTTCCTGATGATCTCAACGCATTTCACTGCTCCACCATCAGTTCCCCTTTCCTCTACCACCCTCAAGTTTACTCATCTCGTACCCAACGCCGAGGTTGGGCCTCGGGCTTTCAGGTACGATGCGGTATACCGCCTACACGACTCTTTACGCCCAGTGAATCCGGATAACGCTTGCACCCTACGTATTACCGCGACTGCTGGCACGTAGTTTGTAGGTGCTTATTCTTATAGCCTCGACGGCTATATAAAAGAGGTTTACATACCGAAATACTTCATCCCTCACGCGGCGTCGCTCGGTCAGGCTTTCGCCCATTGCCGAATATTCCCAGTTGCTGCCACCCGTAGGTGTATGGCCCGTGTCTCAGTGCCATTGTGGGGGGTCGTGCTCTCACACCCCCTACCCGTCGTAGCCTTGGTAGGCCGTTACCCTACCAACAAGCTGATGGGCACAGGGCCGCTCCTAAACCGCTCCGACGTAACGTCGGAGCTTTGATCTTACGATCACATACCGTATTACCCCGTCTTTCGACGAGCTATCCAGGTAGTTTAGGGTACGTTCCCTGCTTGTACTCACCCGTCCGCCACTGCGCTTGCGCAAAGCGCAAGCGAGTTAAAAGTTCATAAAGTTATAAAGTTCGTAAAGTAAAAATACTTTATAAACTTTATAAACTCAGTACTTTATAACTCGCTAGTGCTTCGCACTAGCGCCGTTCGACTTGCATGCTTAAGGCACGCCGCCAGCGTTCATCCTGAGCCAGGATCAAACTCTCAAAATTGTTCCCAAGACATTATGACTCGCTTACGCTCGTCACCGTCCTGGCCCGGCTGGTCCCGCAAAGCGGGATAATAGCCGGGTTCCTATCACCATTTGATGTACCAAATTTCACTGCTACTAAAAAGTCAATTGTTAAGGTGCAAAAATGAGGCAAATGAGGCTATAATCCCGGAAGAAATCTTGCTTCCTCGCAGTCCGCCACCTGGCGGATCGGAAGGGCGATTCTTCGGGATTGATGGTTAGTAAGTTCTCCGCCGGCTGGCGGATCACTAACCAACGCATCGAAAAACCCGACTAGTCGCCGGGTTTGAGTTCAAATCCCACTAAATTTATGCGTCTAGTCGCTCATTGCTTGGATATTATAAAGAGGTTTTTCTTTCCCGTCAATCACCAATCCTATCTTATCAACGAAAGCGTAAATAATCCGAATCCTCCGCCTAAAAACACGCCTCCTACCACATCCGACAGCCAGTGGTGGCCGAGGTAGATACGACTGATCGATACAAGTCCTACATATATTCCCAACACTACTATCAAAATTAAATTCCTTTTTTTCATTGCTTTATTGCTAAATTGTTTCATTGTTTCATTGTTCCATTTTTTTAGGATAAAAAATAAGAGAAGAAGTCCGATAAATACCGCACGCGCTGTATGACCGGATGGGTAACTAAATTCCTCATTAATATAATATTTGGGGAATAGAGTCGTCGGATTTTTAATCATGAAAAACGGCGGAGCGGGGTGATGGACTACGGATTTCCCGAATATCTCCGCTGTAACTAAAAAGAAAAAAATCAAAGGAATTATGAGGGCACCCCACCGAATTTTTTTCCTTTTCCAATCGTACAAGACAATGACGGTTGTCCCAAGTACCGCAACGACCGATACTTCGGGGCTGGCAAAAAACGTCGATCCCTCCATTACTTCCCCAACCAATCGGGATAACCGAAGTCGTGGTGATGTATCAATCGCTTCCTGTAATTTTATTGTAATCGCAAAATCGATATTCCTTAATGCACCGTGGCGAATATAATAGCTGAATACGGTAAACAAAAAAAGAAAACCAATACCGCAAATCAATATAACTAATCTTTTCTTCATATTTTATCGATAATGAATGACCTCCTTGAAACTCACGCATATGCTGCTATTTCAAGGAGGTGTACTTCATGGCTTCGTAGAGCACTATTCCGCAGGAAACCATGACCCTTCAACTCACTTCGTTCTCTCAGGGCAAGCTATCTCCATAATTTTATACAATACTATCCCGCAGCTTACCATGACATTAAGCGACCTATTCACTCCCCACATCGGCAGCTCCACAATCTCATCCGCCATATCCAATACTTCTTTGGACACTCCATATGTCTCATTGCCAACAACAATTGCCAGGGGAAATTGGTACTCTATTTTATAAAACGGCACGCTTCTCTCATCCTGCTCTACTGCAATAATTCTTATATTTGATTTTTGCCTGCCCGCCGAAGCCTTGGCGTAGGCGGGATTTTTTATTTTTGCCTGCCCGTCGTAGTCTTGACGAAGTCGGGATATTGCGGCAGTCGCCGTCTCGGCGTACTGCCAGCATACCCATTGCCACGTATTGATGGAGGCTTTCTTAATTTTGCTGTTCGGAGGAGTTTCTGTAGCTCCGCACAAATACACTTTTTCTGCTGCCACTGCATCAGCGAGGCGAAATATCGCTCCCACATTGTAGGTATCCAATACGTTGTCACAAATAATCGTAATCGGATTTTTCCTGATTTTCTTTGCTTCATCCAAATCCACAGGCGTTGTCCGGAGTTCCCGCGCATTCAGTTTCCTCATGCCCGTATTATACCAATTCAAAGAAAAGCATTCAGTTCCTCCGCATGAGACCACTTTAGCATGTTAACATGCTAAAGTGGCAGGCGGTTACTTTTTACGGCCTCTTTGGTGAGACCGCTTCGGTATTGTTGCGGCCGTCAGATGCACGACGCAAAATCCGATACTGACACCGATTATTCCTCCGGCAACGACATCAATCGGATAATGGTGTCCGAGATATATGCGAGATAATCCGATAAGCCCAGCTAATATGTACAGCCACCAGCGCCACGCCGGCTCTTTCCACGAAAGGACATATGCTCCTGCAAAAGCAAGGAGTGTGTGGGTTGACGGGAAAGAATATCCATCCGGCTTCGTTCCTACAATGAGAGCTCCCATTACTTCTTCCGGCCGGATTCTACCGAATGTAGTTTTTAATAAAACTTCAGAAAGCGCCCATCCGATACCAAATATCATCAGAAATGGCAAAATAAACCGATGATCCTTTTCTTCCTCCCGGATTAATAGAATCAATCCTAGAAGGAAAAAAATAAATCCGCCGCTCCCCAGGCCGGAAAGCGTTTCCGCAAAAAAATCCAGAACACCGGTGTGCGGAAGATGGTTGATGAGGAAAAAAACCTGTTTATCGAGAGATAATAAATATTCCATCCCATTGTCAATAATCAATCGCAACCCTTAGCCTCCTCCAATAATTGATCAAATTTTTCTTTTGCTGTCATATACCCTAGAATTCTCCTTGGACGATTGTTAATCTCTTCAACAACGTCTTGGACATCTTCGTCGGACACGTCTTGAAAATCTGTTCCTTTCGGAAAGTAATACCGCAGATGCCAGTTCCCGTGCTCATTGGTTCCCCGCTGCCAGCTGCTGTATGGATCAGCAAAATAGACGTGCATTCTGAGAAGACGTAATCTCTTGTGAAGATGGTTTTCCCGTCCGTTGTCCAAGGTCGTTGTTTTTCTTGCTTTGGATGGGAGATCAGCAAACATCTGTTGCTGTACCCCGATGGTTGCTTCACTGGTGATGGCATCAATT
>Ga0209211_10004521_pt1 | contig 21544 bp, 25 predicted proteins | sample RifGroA2_FD_183992 | JGI IMG/M metagenome (GOLD analysis project Ga0209211, IMG submission 183992) | Groundwater microbial communities from Rifle, Colorado, USA - Groundwater A2 (SPAdes) (version 2) | ecosystem: Environmental > Aquatic > Deep subsurface > Groundwater | place: Rifle, Colorado...
AGGCCTTATCAAAAGGGTCGGAATAAATACACCTTTAAAGAAACTGAAAGAAAGATTCGGCACATTCTCAAAACTTCTCCCGGTCCACATACCTGTCAAAAAATTGTTCAGCATGGTTATCCCTGTAGTTTTGTAGGGACTTGCCCGGTGGATTCTCCTGCCGGCCTTGCTTGGGCAGACCCTCAGTTTGTTGAAAGATTGCAGCAGGAACCTTATCAAATCAATGGAGGCCATCAGTCATGAGTTCAGTTCCTTCAGGCTTAAGTGTGAAAAGACTATGGACAAGGGCAGGGTGTGATCCTTTGGATGAGATTGTTTATGAGAAAAGGGAAACCGTCATCCGGGATCAAAAAGGAAATGAAGTGTTTCGTATGGATGATGTGGAAGTACCCAAGTCCTGGTCGCAGCTTGCCTCGGATATCGCGGCTTCAAAGTATTTCCGAAAAAGAGGAGTGCCTGGAAAAAACTCTGAAAACAGCGCGAGGGATTTAATAAGAAGGGTTAGCCGGACAATCCGCGTTGAAGGAGAAAACCAAGGCTATTTTTCAGATGTTCGCGATGCCGATGCGTTTGAAGCTGAGCTTGCCTACCTCTTAATTCATCAGATCGGCGCTTTCAACTCTCCGGTGTGGTTTAACTGCGGCCTGAAACAGGCCTACGGCATCGAAGGCAGCGGAGGGAATTGGTTCTGGAATTCCAAAACGCAGGCGGTTGAAAAAACAAAGGACGCTTATTCTCATCCACAATGCTCGGCCTGTTTTATCCAGTCCGTTGAAGATGATTTGATGTCTATTTTTTCTCTCGCCAAAAATGAAGCCCAGATTTTTAAGTATGGGTCTGGGACCGGAACAAACTTTTCAAAAATCCGCGGTCGCATGGAACAGCTCTCAGGAGGAGGCCTTTCGTCAGGGCTCATGTCATTTTTAACGGTCCTGGATCGGGGAGCGGGCGCTACCAAGTCAGGCGGGACTACGCGCCGCGCAGCCAAGATGGTATCGCTCGACATTGATCATCCTGAAATCGTGGATTTTATTGAATGGAAAGTTAATGAAGAGCAAAAAGTTAGGACATTGATCCAGGCTGGGTATGCAGCAGATTTCAACGGGGAAGCCTATCAGACGGTTGCCGGTCAAAATTCTAATAACTCCGTATGCGTCACCGATGAGTTTATGAGGGCGGTCGAAAATGACGGCGTGGTCGAGACAAAACTCCGGACAACCGGAGAAGTGCATGAAAAGCATTCCGCGCGAATGCTGATGGAAAAAATTGCGCGCGCCGCTTGGCAATGCGCGGATCCGGGAGTCCATTTTAGCGGTGCCATGAACCGCTGGAATGCGGTCGCTAATTCAGGCCCGATTCGCGGTACAAATCCGTGCTCGGAATTTGTCTTTCTGGACGACACGGCCTGCAATCTTGCCTCTATCAATTTATTAAAGTTCCTAAATGAGAAAGGGCAGTTTGATATCGAAGGATACCGCCATGCAATCCGCATCCTTTTTATTGCCCAAGAAATCTTAGTCGATTTTTCATCCTACCCGACCGAGCGAATTGCTCAAAACAGTCATGATTTCAGACCGCTTGGTTTGGGCTACGCCAATCTGGGTGCACTTCTTATGGCGCTTGGAATTCCCTATGACAGTGTGGCTGGCCGAGGGATGGCTGCAGCTCTTGCCGCTGTGCTTACAGGCCGTGCTTATGCGGTGTCTGCTGAGATGGCCTCCATTCAGGCGCCTTTCCCGCACTTTTCCAAAAACAGAAATGTTATGCGGGGTGTCATAGGCCAACACAGGGAACATGCCCGAAAACTTTTAAAAGATTTTCCGCATGAAATTTCTCAAGCGGCGGCTTTTGATTGGGACGAGGCTCTGCAACTTGGAAATCAGTTTGGCTATCGAAACGCTCAGGCCACGGTGCTTGCCCCTACTGGAACGATCGGGCTTTTGATGGATTGCGATACAACAGGAATCGAACCTGATTTTGCGCTAGTGAAGTTTAAGAAACTCGCAGGCGGCGGTAGTTTTAAAATTATCAACTCCACGGTTGAAAGAGCGCTTACCCATCTTGGCTATTCTGAGGACGAAAGACGCCGTATCGCAGCCTATATCAAAGGCGTCCTTTCATTCGACAATTATTCTTCTATTAATAGGAAGGCACTTAAATCAAAAGGCCTTAGTGACTTGCTTATCGTTCAAATGGAGAGCCGGCTTTCTTCGGCATTTCATCTTTCGGATGTGTTTACTCCCGATAAATCGCTCGAAAGCTTGGGATTTTCAAAGGAGGACATAGAGGAAAGCAATCGGTTAATCACCGGCCACCTTACGATTGAAGGCGCACCTTATATAAAGGAAGAGCACCTGCCTATTTTTGACTGCGCGAATCGTTGCGGTCAATCAGGACAGAGATTTCTCTCGCCGCAAGCTCACATTGAAATGATGGCCGCAGTCCAGCCATTCATCTCTGGAGCGATCTCAAAAACAGTCAATCTTCCAAATGAGGTCACTATAGAACAAATCCAGGAACTTTATATGCAGGCCTGGAGGAAAGGTCTCAAGGCAATCGCCATTTACCGGGATGGCTGCAAAGCATCCCAACCGCTTGACGGAGGAGGAAATAAAACGACTGACACCGGGTCTCAAGGTGCGCTATTCCGTAAAAGGATGCCTAAAAAAAGAGCAGGATTTAATTGGGAATCAAGAGTTGCGGGCCACAAAATTTATTTGAGAACCGGGGAATATGAAGACGGCACGCTTGGCGAGATTTTTATCGATATGCATAAGGAAGGAGCATCATTCCGCAGCCTTTTGAATTGCTTCGCTATCTCCGTTTCATTAGGGCTTCAATATGGAGTTCCACTTCAAGAATTTGTAGATGTCTTTACGTTTACCCGCTTTGAGCCGCACGGCGCCGTGGATCACCCTCACATCAAACGCGCTACATCCGTCATTGATTACATCTTTCGTTTACTGGGGTTTGAATACCTCGGACGCACGGATTTTATCCAAGTAAAACCTGAATCGCATGAATTTGAAAATGCCGGGTCTGAAAACACGCTGGACCGCCAGCTCGCGGGATTGATGGGGGATGCACCGTTTTGCCCGGATTGCGGGCATTTAACTGTCAGGAACGGCTCATGTTACCGCTGTCTTAATTGCGGCAGTTCCGTGGGATGTTCCTAATCTAAGCCAGGGGAGGCTACGCAAAATGAACGAGAATAAAAATCAGCAAGACCAAAGTAGTTTCAGGGCGTTGAATCAGGGTCAAAAGATCACGAAGACCGGCACCATCATGACCCACCTATTGACCTATGCCGGTCCGAATGGATCCGAATACCAACTCCGCGATGCCGAATTTAAAGGAAAGCACTATTTTGATTTTCGAAAATTTGATCCGCTTAGACGTGGAGACAAACCGGCTCCTACCGGCATTCGTTTAAGTCCACAAGGGCTTGAACTTCTTGAAGATGCAATGGCGAAATGGCGGCGCTATTACAAGCAGATTCAGGTTAAAGAAGCAAAATTGGATATTTGAGAAAAGGAGCGACAAACAAGTGGAATCCACAAAACTATTTTTTCTTGCTTTGGCCATTCTTGTTGGTGCGGGTTCATTCGAAATTTACTCCACTTTCCTGAAAGCATCAGAGGTGTCCGTTCCGACTTCAGTGCAACTCATTTCCGGCAAAAAGATTGTTGAAGCTAAAGTTGCGCGCACAGAGGAAGAACTTGAGAGCGGGCTAGCCGGCACATCACACCTTGGTGAAGATCAGGGGATGATTTTTGTTTTGACGAAGAATCGAAAATCAAAATTCCATATGATGGGTGTCGCTATTCCGTTGAGCATTGCTTATCTCGATTGGCGGGGAAAGATTTCAAAAATTGAAGGCATGGATCCTAAAACGCCGGAGCGCGTTTATGAGGCGCCGGAAAATACACGATATGCCCTTGAAATGAATCTCGGATGGTTTGAGCGCGCAGGGCTTAAAAAAGGGGATCAGATCAGGAGGAAATCTTAAATTGAATGCAAAAAAATTCACATTTTATCTAGGAGGTGGGTGCATGAGAGCAATAATTTTAGCAGCTGGGTTTGGAACGAGATTATACCCGCTCACTAAAGATCGCCCTAAAGCGCTTCTTCCGCTCGGCAACAAAACCCTGCTGGATTATTTGGTTCAGCCGCTTGAAAAACTTCCAATGGTCAAAGAGATAACGATTGTCACCAATGCCCGGTTTTATCTTGATTTTTACAAGTGGCGGAAAAGTTCCGGATATGTAAAACCCATTTATATCGAAGATGACCATGTCACTGTACCGGAAAAAAGATGCGGTGCTATTAGGGATCTCCAGCTGGCAATCGAGTCAAGACAGAAGGATGAAGAAGATTATCTCATCCTATGCTCTGACAATTATTTTGATTTCCCGTTAAGCCATTTTTTATTGCCGGTGCTCTCTCACCCGCAGTACGCATTTGTTGGCCTTCACGACTTGCAAAGCACATCGGAAGCATCAAAGTACGGCGTTGTTCAGGTGGATCATGAACACCGAATCATTAATTTTGAAGAGAAACCCGCTAATCCAAAATCCACCAAAATTAGCGTCGGAGCGTACTACCTTCCCGGCAGACTCAAGTGCAGGCTTGATGAATATCTCAATAATGGATTTTCCGCAGACAAGATAGGCGATTTTATCGGTTTCCTAAGCCGCAACGAAGATTTGTTCGCTGTCGATTTTGAAGGGCCGTGGTTTGACATCGGAAGTATCCAATCCTATTTGGAAGCGAGGAAATACGTCAATGCAGCCGGAATTTAAATATTTAGTCTTTGGGATTTTGTGTTTACTTCCAGCGTCCGGATTTGCAAAGGATGTTTCTAAGTCCATGTTACGGATTCTGGATGTTGAAGATCCCGACGTGGCACAAAATACCGGGGTATGGGTTCACAATATTATGGATTCTGAGCAGGGTCTAAAAAGGGAGATCACTACAGAAGGGCCTGGACAAAAGAAAGTGCTTAGACTTGATTACGATGTCGATTCCCCGAATTCTGCGATGGCAGGATTTTGGGTCAACCTTCGCAATCAAGATTTACGCGGCTTCGATACTCTCCACATAAATTTAAAAGCAGATGCTGAGCAATTTCCCGGAAATATCGCCTTTCAATTTACCGATGCAGACCAGCACAAGGCAGCATATTTGGTATCAAGAGTTCCCACAGAATGGAAGGCCTTTGAGGTCCCGCTGAAAAATTTCAAACGCATTCATAATTGGGCAGAAATTAAAGAATTCGAAATTATTATTGATGACATTAACGCAAGGCCCAAAGAAGGGATTTTATTTATCAATGAGATCTATGTCTCCAAAGACCATTGAGAACGCTGAAAAGGAATTCTTTATGACGAAAAGTGTCTCGGACTGGGTTCGTGATTGCCATTTAGCCGCGCGTGAAAATGGATTTTGGGCTAAGAAAAGAAATGTCGGAGAAATGCTTATGCTTATCGTCTCGGAACTCGGAGAGGCGATTGAAGCACACCGAAAAGGCGATTTCGGTCTTGAACTAAAGGACACATTTGAGGATGAGCTGGCCGATACGGCGATTCGTCTTTTTGATTTATGCGGCGGCTTGGAAATTGATCTTGAAAAGCAAATGAAGTGGAAAATAAATTTCAACAAGAGCCGGAAGAAACGGCACGGCAAAGCCTATTGATTTGGATTTAGCAAAGTTGGATCGCCCTTCTTATTTAGGGGCGTCTAAGACCCCTCGGGGTCAATACGGCCTTATTCTCCTGTAGTTAATGGGGAAAAGGTTATCTGAGAGGAGAAGTAAACTATGAAAAGTAAATTGCTTTTTGGTGCTTTGCTGGCTGCTATTACGATATTGAACACTTTTTCGGCTCAATTCGCAATGGCCGCTGGGAATGAGCTGGTTCTTGCAGATTTCAATACCGGGGACAAGCCGTCTAATATCGGAGGCGACTTCGGGACCTGGAATAAGGATACGGATGATGAAACGCAAGGGGCCACGATGTCATTCGTTTCTGAAGATGCGCTAAACGATACAGCCGGTTACGCCGTTCGGCTTGATTATGACGTTGATTCTCCGAATCCAGCCTACAACGGATTCTGGATGAAGCTCAACAACACGGATGCAGCAGCCTACAATTCTTTGACTTTTTATGTCAAAGGAGATCCGAAGGCCGAGTTTACCAGGCGGGTAAAAATTGAATTAAAGGATAAGACCGGCAAACCTTGTTCGTATGTCGTAGCGAACGTAACGGACGAATGGCAAAAAATAGCTATTCCGTTTGACAAGTTTAGACGCATTACTGACTGGACCGCGTTGAGCGAGCTCGTTGTAGTCTTTGACGACGTAAACTCGCGCCCGAAGAAGGGGACGATTTATATCGATCAGGTAACCTTTTCGAAGGAGTAAACCAAGATTGAATATTCATTATTTTGAGTTGTTCATGAGCTGCGTGTGCAGCTCATGAACATAATGGAGGTGAATCTATCGTGTCATGGAGACGTTGGGGGCTTAAGGACAATCCATACTCATCAATCCCAATTGATGAGACAACCCTTGAACTATTTATAGGCCGGAGCAATGAAATTCAAACATTGCAGGACGCCCTATCAAGCGCTAAGTCTGTTATCTTTCTTCAGAGTCAAAATGGACTTGGCGCGACCGCTCTTGGAAATTTTTGGCGTTACAATTTGTCCCAGCGACGGCTCTATTTTTCTCCTTACCTGGAATTAAGAGTTGAGGCTGGGCAGGATTTCTACCAGGTTCTAGCAAACCTCATAGAGTCCCTAAACTGGAGCATAAAACAAAAATATCTTTATATGGCTAAGGACGAGCAATTCGTGACTCATGAAGCAAAATCGGCACATTTTTTCGCTGCCGTATCTAGCCGTTTAACGTACAAAAATTTTCACGAGGTAGGAGGGCAGTGTCTATATGAAGAAGCTAAAAAATTATTCAATGCTATTAGAAATATAGTATTAAGACTCGGATATGAGCATGGGATCTTGCTTCAAATTTGCCTTCAATATTTGCAGACGAACTCAGATTACGAACATTTATATGAATTCAAAGAAAAAATGCCGCCGTTATTTTCAATGGAGCATTACAAGTGGTTGTTGATTGGGAATGGCGCAATAAAGAAAATATTTTATCCGACAAATCAAAAAAACAGCGCACCCTACTGGTCTGAAATTCCGTTGGCGCCGCTTGAGTTTAAAGAATTAGAAGAAATCCTTCAACATCGAAAAGAGCAGTTAGCGCTTAACCAATATGCGAAGCTCCCCATAGATACTGAAGTAATCAAATATTTATACTCTGCATGTAATGGCAGATTGAAAGATGTTTTTTCAATTTGCACAAAACTAATGGGCTCTTTGGACGGTTATCAAATAAACCCAGAGGTAAATCTGGAGTCGGCACGGCCAACTATAAAAAAAATCTTGCAGGAGCATCTGCAAGAAAAAAATCTTACGGCTTTGTCATTTGAAATCATGGAATTTTTGGCGAAGAATGGGCATGCCGCTTCGAGTGTTATTGCCGCCCAATTACAGAAAAGGCGCCCCAATATCTCTAAAATTCTTAATCATTTGAATAAGGCAGGATTGGTTCAAATGGAGGTGCGAGGACGAAATAGAATATATTATCCGTTAACGGAGGTAAAACTTGCATTCGGAGAAACTTCGAGGATGGGATAGCATCGAACGAGATATGAGAATGGCCGGGTACTCGGAGACGGAAATAGAAATGGCCAGGAAATCTTTTTATCAGGGCATCATGTTGTTAATACGTATCTTCCGAATTTCCCCACGTGCCGATAAATCTTCGAAATTTATAGCGGATGCTCGTGGGAATTCGATTGTATAAAATTGTATAAAGTGATAAATTCTTCCTCGAAGAGGAAGCGATGGTCAAGGGACGATATAATTTAACAAAAGCTGCAAAGCGTATAGGCGTTCACCGTCTTACGCTTTATTATTGGATGAAAAAGGGATGGATTAAGCTCCATCGGGATCACCGTGGATTTCCGGTTTTTACTGAAGCGGATATAAAAAAGATCATTCTGTGGCATGAAAAATTGAGATAATAGAGAAACAAAAGGTACGCTATGCGAGTCGCAGTTTATACAAGAGTAAGCACCGAAGATCAAGCGCGAGAGGGCTTCTCTCTTGAGGTGCAAAAACAGGTTCTCAAAGAGCTTATTCAAAGAAACGGCTGGACACTTGCTTGCAGTATTCCGAATCGGGATATTTATGAGGATGATGGCTATACGGGCTCTAACATGGACCGCCCGGCCTTTAAGATTTTAAGGTCTGATGCAATGCGCAAGTATTTTGATCTCATTCTTGTATACAAACTCGACCGCCTTAATCGAAAATTGAAAGATATGTTGAATTTTTTGGAAGAACTAGATCAGCTTGGTATTAGCATCAAGTCTGCGACAGAGCCTTTTGATACCACCACAAGTGCTGGAAAATTTCTCATTCAGATGCTTGGAAGCACAGCTGAATTTGAAAGAAACCGGCTAATTGAACGTGTATTCCCCGGCATGGTGATGGGAGTCAAAAACGGGCACTGGCAAGGTGCTCGGTATGCACCGTATGGGTATAAGTACAATAAGGAAATAAAAAAATTAGAGGTGGTTTCAGATGAAGTCGAAGTTGTCAAAAAAATATATGACATGTATCTCTCGGGTTCTTCTACAGGCCAAATAGCAGGCCATTTTTATCATCAAGATATACCTACCCGAAGCGGCGGCAAGTTCCATTCAAAATTGATTGGGGATATTTTGAAAAACAAGGTGTATCTTGGAAAGCTTGTTTGGAATAAACATCATTACGATACCCGCACAAAAACAAAGAGCGGAAAAGGTTATCGTTACATTAAGAATCCCGCCTCCTCATTGATCGAAGTCGGCGGGGTGCATGAACCAATTATCGATGAAAATAAGTTCAATCGAGTGCAAGCAAAATTGAAAGCTAATAAAAAAGGAAGTGGAGTTCCCAAATTCAAAAATAATATTTATTATCTTTCGGGAGTGCTTTATTGCGCGGAATGTGGTCTGAGGTATCATGGCATTATGATAGTTTCAAACCACCGAACGGGAGGAAAAAAACCTTGGTATCGCTGCCTATCCAGGGGGTATCCCTATATAAGTTGCAGTAATGGGCAAGTCAAGGCGGAGGATTTGGAAGAGCCGATATTTGAGATTTTAGACATTATCGCTGAACAGCTTCCTTTTAAGGAGGCGTTTGCAGATTCACTTCGTCAAGCTTCAAAAGAACCTGCTGAGCATTATTCGAACGAATTTGAGCTTAAAAATCAACTTTTGGACCGAAATCTAAAAAACCAGAGTGAGCTGTATGATTTATACAGAGAACAGCGGATTAATATTGAAGTCTATCGGCAAAAAGCAGATGAAATGCGACAGGAAGAAACTGACCTCAAAAAAGATATGAGAGCCTTGCAAATGACTATAATCGACGGTCAGAGGGGAATTGAGGACCGGCTGCGAGTTCAGAATTTCTTGCGCGGTTTACAGGGGCAGGGTAGTGAGTGGTCTGACACGGACAAGAAAGAGTTCATGCGGATCATATTTAAAAGGGTAGTTATCCATGACGGAGAAATAGTTTCCAAATCACTCGAAATGCACGAACCTTGGAACTTCTTATATAAGAAAGGGTTACAATGTCAGACGAGACAGTTATGCCAAAAAAGGAAAATAAGAAGACAGTCGTATGTATTAAGACATTCGGTTGTCAAATGAATGCCTACGACTCTGAAGTGGCGGAGGGCGTGCTTGGCCATCAGGGGTATGAACTGGTGCCTGACGCGCTCGAGAGTGAGGCACACTCACGGAATGTGCGCGTGAATGCGGATGTCTTTTTAATGAATACCTGCTCCGTGCGCGAGCATGCCGAAGACCGTGTTTATGGCCGGCTCGGAATGCTGAGTAAATATAAAGAAACGAATCCGGAGCTGATTATCGGCCTGATGGGCTGCATGGTCGAAGAGCATCGGGAGAAATTATTCCGGCGTTTTCCGGCATTGGATCTAATGGTGGGGACGCGTAATATCAAGGAATTACCGGGGTTGATCGAGGAAGTGCGTAAGAACCGCAGGCAGGTTGCAAAGATCAGGCAGGACGGTATTTCGATTGAATACACGGATCAGATCAGCCGCAAAGGCCGCTTTCATGCCTGGCTGCCGATCATGACGGGCTGTAACAAAGTCTGTACGTTTTGCATTGTGCCGATCACGCGCGGCAGCGAAGTATCGATGCCGGCACGTGATGTTTATCGTGAGGCCAGCCGGCTCGTGTCAGAAGGGGTGAAGTGGATTACGCTCTTGGGGCAGAATGTAAATTCGTATGATGGTGCTCAGCACGTCATTGCGAGGAGCCTCGGAGATTGCTTCGGGTGCTGCGCACCCTCGCAATGACGAAGGTGAAAAGGGGCTTCGGATGAAAAAAAATGGAACATCTTTCCCGGAACTGCTGGAGATGCTTTGCCAGATCGAAGGGCTTGAGAAAATATCTTTCACGACCTCGCATCCGCAAGACGCCACGCCTGAGCTGTATGAAGTGATTGCCCGTAATCCGAAGCTGTCGCGGCGTTTTCACTTGCCGCTTCAATCCGGCTCCAACCGCGTGCTCAAACGCATGAAGCGCCTGCATACTTACGAGGAATTTAAAGAAAAAATTGATCGCATGCGCCGGATGATTCCCGATGTGTCGATTACCACCGACATTATCGCCGGATTTTCCGGTGAGACGGACGAGGACCACGAGGCGACTTGCCGGGCGTTGCGCGAACTGCGGTTCGACAGCGGGTACATCTACAAATACTCGGTACGGCCTGAAACGCCGGCAGCGAATCTGCCGGATGACGTCGCTACGGCCGTCAAAGAAAAGCGCAATCATGAGCTTTTCAAGATTCAACAGCAGATCGAAATTGAAAACTTGCAGAATTTGGTGGGCCGTGTGGTTGAAACTTTTGCGGAGAAGGCCAGCGATTGGACGCCCGGTAAACTCATCGGCCGCACGTACGATGAGCATAAAGTCGTTTTTCCTGGCGATGAAAAGCTTGTGGGTAAATTCCTGCGCGTGCGCCTGGATGAACTGCAGAACCTGACTTTTCTAGGGACTCTCATTGAATAACGCCGTAACCACCGCGCGTATGCGTGAGATTGACCGCGCGGCGACCCAGCAGTTTGGTATTCCTTCCTCAGTGCTTATGGAAAACGCGGGCAGGGGCGTGGCCCAGCTTGTGCTGCGCGATTTTCCAAAGTCAGCTTTTGTTGGGGTTGTGTGCGGAACAGGCAATAACGGCGGTGATGGCTTTGTGATTGCTCGTTATCTAGCCGAAGCTTCCTGGACTGTGACGATCTTGCTTGCAGGCTCGCCTGACAAAATTAAAGGCGACGCACTTGAGAATTATTTGAAAACAAAAGCCCTGAAGATTCCCATCAAAATTTACGCTGGCGCGTTTGACAGTGTCTCCGCGCTCTCCGTGTTCAAACAGGCGAGCGTGCTTGTCGACGCGCTTTTTGGAACCGGTTTGAACCGGCCCGTTGAAGAACCTGCCGACAGTCTTATTGAAGTCATGAACCGCTCGGGTGTTCCTATTTATGCGGTGGATGTCCCGTCCGGACTTGATAGTGATCAGGGCGTCGCTCAAGGGGTTTCGGTCAGAGCCACACTTACGGCGACCCTCGGGCGATCCAAGATTGGGTTGTATCTCGGTAAGGGGCCTAAATATGCCGGGCGTATTGAACTCGTGGATATCGGACTTCCGAAAGCCCTTTTAGGCTAAAAACAAGTCTTCCTAAGCCCTTGCAGGTGCTGAAGATAGAATCTTCCTTGACAGGCTTCAGCCTTTTTGCTAAAAACCCCGTCTTAACCCTATTCATAAGGAATGCTCTGAAATCTATGACTGCAGGCTCAACTCTACCGATTCGACTTCCGCCATGGCTGCGGCGCAGTCTGCCCCCGGTTTCGGCGGTCAAGACGCATTCGACTCTCGGGACCTACAATCTGAATACGGTTTGCGAATCTGCGCTCTGTCCAAACCGGTCGGAATGTTATTCGCGCAAGACCGCAACTTTTATGATCCTCGGGGATATTTGCACACGCAGCTGCGGCTTTTGTGCTATCAAGGCGGGCAAAGGTTTGCCGGTGGAGACCGATGAACCGGATCGTGTGGCGTTCGCCGCGCGTGAACTGGGTTTGAAGTATGTGGTCGTGACCTCGGTGGCGCGCGATGATTTGCAGGATGAAGGTGCCGGGCATTTTGCACAAACCATTCGGGCCATTCGCCGTGAGATCGCGGATGTTCAGATTGAAGTGCTAACGCCTGATTTTCACGCGCGCCGCGAGCTGATTCAGGCCGTGGTGGATGCGGGGCCGGAAGTTTTTAATCACAATATCGAAACGGTGAGCCGTTTGCAGAAAAGCGTGCGGCCTCAAGCCAGCATGGAGCGTTCGCTAGAGGTGCTGCGGATGATTAAAGAACTGAGTCCGGTGATGGTCACCAAAAGCGGTATCATGCTTGGGCTGGGCGAAACAGATGAGGAAGTGATTGAAGCAGCCGCCGCTCTACGCGCAGTGCAATGCGATATTTTAACCATTGGGCAGTACTTGCCGCCGAGCCGTGAACATCTGCCGCTAAAAAATTATATCGAGCCGGCCCATTTTAAGAATTTGGCCGATAAGATTCGTCCGCTGGGGTTTAAGGAAGTTTTTGCCGGCCCGTATGTGCGCAGTTCTTACCATGCGGGCGAAGTTTTTGAACATTCTGCGAAGTCTGAGCCTATTTAACAGGAGGCAGTTTCATGAAAGAAGTTCTTTTAGGTGAGTTGGGTGGGGAGGTCGGCGAGGCCACCATCCAACGCTGGTTTATCGAAGAAGGCGATCCCGTCAATGAAGGCGATGATCTGGTGGAGTTTACCAGTGAAAACGGGGCCTTTATCATTCAGGCGCCGGCCTCTGGCGTGCTCACCGAAGTCTACTACGACGAAGGGGAAACGGTTCAAAAAGGCGAAGTCCTCTGTATGATCGATGATGAGGAAGATGACGTCGATGAGGCCGCGTAAACCGGTTAACCCATTTTGCGTAAGCCCATGACACCTCGCTCCGCATGCGCACATGATCCTATCGGGATATTCGATTCAGGTCTGGGCGGACTGACGCTGGTGAAAGCCATCCGTAAACTTCTGCCAAACGAAAACCTGATTTATTTCGGGGATCTCGCGCGTTTGCCTTACGGCACCAAGTCCCGCAGTCAGATCCGTGCCTTTTCAGTTGAAAATACTGCGTTTCTTGTCGCGCGCGGCATTAAAGCTCTGGTCATTGCCTGCAATTCCTCCGCGAGCGCAGCCGGAAATTTCGTGCGTGCGCACTTCAAACATTTGCCGATTGTGGACGTGATCGAACCGGCCGTGCAGGAGGCGCTGGCCACGTCTAAAAGTCTGCGAATCGGAATGATTGCCACCTGTGCAACGGTCGAAAGCGGAATGTATGAAAAATTCTTAAGCGCGGGTAAGTCGAAGACGCATGTTTTTAGTAAAGCCTGCCCTCTTTTGGTCCCATTGGTCGAAGAGGGGATGTGGGAAGATGCGGCGACCGATCTCATGATCAAGCGCTACCTTGGGCCGCTGGTTGAGCAAAAAATTGATACGCTCATCCTTGGCTGCACTCATTATCCGCTTTTGATTCCGGCGCTGAGGCGATTCTTGCCGAAATCTATCCATCTTATCGATTCGGCCGCGCCGACCGCGCGTCGGCTCGAAAAAGTGTTAACGCAAAAAAAATTGCGTAATGGCGCCGGGCACAAAGGCCGGCTCGAAATTTATGTGAGCGATACGCCGCGGCAATTTACGCTTATGGGACAGCGGTTTTTAGGCGAACCGCTGAATCGCGTCACGGTGGTGCGGCGATGAACGGGCCTCACGCAGTCGTTCTGCTTTCAGGCGGGCTGGATTCAACGACCGCGCTTTACGAAACGCTGCGCTGCGGTAAAACCGTCTCTGCGCTTACCGTCGACTACGGCCAGCTGCATCATAAAGAAATTGAATATGCCAAACGCACCGCGGCTTCTTTGAAGCTTCGTCATGAGATTGTCCGTTTTAGCTTGCCGTGGAAAGGCAGCGCTCTTCTGGATGCTTCGGTAATGATCCCGCAAAACCGGCCCGAAAGCGCCATGGGGCTGGGCATTCCTGCCACGTATGTGCCCGCGCGGAATACTATTTTTCTGGCGCTGGCGGCGTCCTATGCCGAAGCCGCGGGTGCCGCCGAAATTGTGATCGGGGCCAATGCGCTTGATTACAGCGGATATCCGGATTGCCGGCCGGCCTATTTAAAATCCATGGCTCAAGCCCTGACGCTTGGGACAAAGTTCGGGGACGAAGGGGGCACGATGGTGATTTCAGCGCCATTGGTCGAATTATCCAAAAAAGAAATTGTGGAGCTCGGTGCGCGTCTGGGCGTGCCGTTTGAGCACACGTGGTCCTGCTACAAAGGGAAAGAGCAGCCCTGCGGCCGCTGCGATTCCTGTTTGCTGCGCGCCAAGGGATTTAAAGAAGCCGGGCTGACGGACCCGCTTTTACAGACGTGCAGGGGCGAATTATGAATCGCCCCTACGGAAAGACGACCGCGAAATGAATCACCCGCCTAATGCAAATTCAGCGCGTATCACGGAAATTTTTTCGTCTCTGCAGGGCGAAGGGACGCGCTTAGGTGAACGGCATATTTTCGTACGTTTCGAAGAATGCCACATTCACTGCGCCTATTGTGATGAACTTCACAAGGTCGGACGTCTGATGACTCGCCAAGAGGCATTCGCTGAAATTCTGAGGCTTGAAAAAAAGGATGGACCGCATGCATTTGTAAGTTTTACGGGCGGCGAGCCTTTGATTTATCTGGACTTCATCAAGCCGCTGGCGCAAGAGCTGAGAAAAGCCGGATTTAAAATTTATCTTGAGACCAACGGAATTCTAACGCCGGCTCTGGCTGAGATGATCGGAGAATGCGATTTGATCGCAATGGATATGAAACCCGCTAGCGTGACCGGAGAAAAGAATTTTGACGCCGAGCACCGGCAATTTCTTCAAATCGCACGTCAGAAAGAGACTTTTGTTAAAATAATACTTTCCAAGGAAATTCAAGAGGCTGAGTTTATTGCCGAACTTTCCATAGTGCGCGACGTGGCACCGGAAGTTCCGGTCATCCTCGTACCGCTTTCCGCGGAAGTGGAAGGCCATGAGGATCCGGAATTGATGCAGCGTCTGCATGAGTTGCAGCGCTTGGGTTCGAAATACGTTCGAAGCGTGCGGATCGTGCCGCGATTGCACAAGATTTTAAAAATAAAATGAAAAAAAGTCCTACAGGAGGCTCCCTTGCGCTCTGATTCCCGTCTCGCTAACCAGCTTCGTAAGGTCGTCATCAAAAAAAATTATTTAAAACACGCGGCCGGTTCATGCTTGATTCAAATGGGGGACACCCATGTGATTTGCAGCGCTTCGGTCGATGAAAAGGTGCCGCCCTTTCTCCGGGGGCAGGGTAAGGGGTGGATGACCGCGGAATATGGCATGCTGCCGGGTTCCTGCACGGGGCGTATTGAGCGTGAGGCGGCGCGTGGTAAACAATCCGGGCGCACTCAGGAAATTCAGCGTCTGATCGGCCGCAGTCTGCGCTCGGTTTCGGATCTGACCAAACTTGGCGAACGCACGATTATTCTTGATGCCGATGTCGTTCAGGGCGATGGCGGAACGCGCACGGCTTCGATTACCGGGTGTTTCATTGCACTCGCGTTGGCTGTTGAAAAACTGATGAAAAAAGGATTGGTGAAAGAATCGCCGCTGCGTGATTATGTCGCGGCTGTGAGTGCCGGGATTATCGACGGAGAACCGCGTTTGGATCTTTGTTACGAAGAAGATTCCAAGGCGGAAGTCGATATGAACGTGGTGATGACGGGCTCGGCCCAATTCGTTGAAATTCAGGGCACCGCGGAGGGCGTCCCGTTCAGTCAAAAGCAGATGGATCACATGTTAAAGCTTGCCGGCAAAGGTATCCGTCAGCTCGTGGCCATGCAAAAAAAACTCGTTTCGATTTGAAATCCGGTATTCTCGTGACTCGTCAACTGCTCATTGCCTCCGGAAACTCCAAGAAACTTAAGGAAATGCAGGATCTTTTGACCGGACTGCCTTTCGACGCCCTGTCGCTTAAATCCTTTCCAGATGTCAAGGAGGTGCCCGAAGACGGCAAGACTTTTGAAGAGAACGCCGCTGCGAAAGCGCTTGGCTATGCGCAGGCCACGGGCCTTTTAACGCTGGCAGAGGATTCGGGGCTATGTTGTGAGGCGCTTGATCACGCCCCCGGCATTTATTCAGCTCGTTTTTCAGGCCTTGATAAAAATGATCACGAAAACAATCTGAAGGTATTGCGCCTGCTCGAAAAAATCCCTGATAACTGCCGCGGCGCATATTTTAAATCAGCAGTGGCGCTGGCTGAGCCTGGAAGACTTGTGGGGGTCGTAAGCGGCGAAGTCCACGGGTATATTGCCCGCGAAATCCGCGGGACAAACGGATTCGGTTATGACGTCATTTTTTACTATCCGCCGTTCCAGAAGACCTTCGGCGAGGTGCCGGCCGAGATGAAATACAAGGTTTCGCACCGCTTCAAAGCGCTTGAGAAAGCGAAGGTGCTGCTTGAGACGCAGCTCCCACCGCGTCATCTCCGCAGCACTTTTCGTCATCCCCGCGAAAGCGGGGATCTAGGAGTATAGATTCCCGGTCTCGCTTTGCCTGCCTGCGGCAGGCAAAGCGAGACCGGGAATGACGCAAATAACGGAATCGGCGCCTCAGCGCTTCGCACTTTGGTTCGATCTTGTAAACTGACGATAGATTAAGACATGGATTAATGAAACGGAATGTGTGTGAAAAAAATGGGGAAGATTAGCAAAGATGCCTTACAGTACACACGCTTCATTGGCGTGTGACTGTATGGCACCAAATTTTCGCAGATGCGCGGAGCGCAGATGCATTTGATGAAAATTTGGTGGGCGGTAGAGGAATCGAACCTCTCACCTCTTCCATGTCAAGGAAGCGTTCTAACCAACTGAACTAACCGCCCGTAGAGAAGACGAACATGATAGACTGAACGCCTGTGATTTTCAAGCTAACTTCTGTAGCGCTCATTTTCCAGTGTTTTTTTTAAAGAACGATCCGGACAGGATCGCAACCATGGAGGTTTTCGATGGGTAGAGATCGTAAAGTTCGCCTGAAACGTGTGCGCCGCAAGGCCCGCTTTAAACGCCAGCGCAAGCAAGCGAAGAAAAAATAACGGCTTTGCGGCCGTCTCAAAAAAGGTTGCCGACTCCCGGCAGAGGCCGTATAATACTCAGCTTTCTGCCATAGGAGGGTTAAGTCATAGTCCAGCAACAACATACGGAAAACGCCAGCGCCGAAGAACTTGTTCGGCTGCGTCATTCCACTGCACATATTCTTGCCCAGGCAGTTCAGTGCCTTTTCCCCGGTGTAAAGTTTGCGATCGGCCCCGCGATTAAAGACGGGTTTTATTACGACTTTGACCGCGACGAAAAATTTACGGACGAAGACCTGACGCGTCTTGAAGCGGAGATGAAACGGATTGTCTCCGAAAAGCAGGCGTTCAGGCATTACCCGGTTGAGAAAGCGAAAGCGCGCAGCCACTTCGAGAAGTTACAGCAGACCTATAAACTCGAAATGCTTGAGGCGCTGGAAGAGGGCCAGATTACTTTTGTGGAGAACGGGCCCTTCGTCGATCTCTGCCGCGGTAATCATATTGAAAATACCGGCGAAGTGCCGGCCTTCAAGCTATTGACCATCGCGGGCGCCTACTGGCGCGGCAATGAAAACAACAAGATGCTGCAGCGCATTTATGGCACGGCTTTTTTTTCAAAGGCTGCACTTGACGGCTACCTGAAGCAGCTTGAAGAAGCAAAAAAGCGCGATCACCGCAAGCTCGGCAAAGAACTTGATCTTTTCAGTTTTCACGATGAATCGCCGGCGATGGTTTTTTTTCATCAAAAAGGTTTTTTTCTTTTTAATCAGCTGATCGGGTTGATGCGCTCAGAGCTAGGCACCCGGGGATATCAGGAAGTTCAAGCCCCGACGATTTTGTCGGACGATCTTTGGAAAAAAAGCGGCCATTACGATAACTTCCACGAAGCGATGTATTTTACGAAGGCTGAAAACCGTGAGTATGCGGTGAAGCCGATGAATTGCCCGGGGCACGCGTTGATTTATAAAACCTCGCAGCGTTCATACCGGGAATTGCCTTTGAGGATTGCGGAGTTCGGCAAGGTTCACCGCTTCGAACGTTCCGGAGCAACGCACGGCCTGATGCGCGTCCGCGCTTTTACGCAGGATGACGCCCATCACTTTTGTGCCGAAGACCAGCTGCAATCTGAAATTGTGGATCTGATCGATTTTACCGACAGAGTCTATAAAACATTCGGGTTTGACCATTACGAAGTGGCTGTTTCCACGCGGCCGATCAAGGCGATGGGGTCTGAAGAGATTTGGAATAAAGCCACTCAGGCGTTGAAAAATGCCCTAAGCTTGCGTTCCATTCCATTTACGGTGAACGAAGGCGAAGGCGCTTTCTACGGGCCAAAGATTGAGTTTGTGATTTACGACAGCATCGGGCGGGCCTGGCAGTGCGGGACGATCCAGGTTGATTTTTCAATGCCGGAACGTTTTGATCTGGAATACGTTGCCAGCGACTCGTCGCGCAAAAGGCCGGTGATGATCCACCGCGCTATTTATGGATCCATCGAACGCTTTCTCGGTATTTTGATTGAACATTATGCCGGAGCTTTTCCGCTTTGGCTGGCGCCGGTCCAGGTAAGAATCTTGACCATTGCCGAAAAGCATATTGAGACAGCGAAGAAAATAGCCGCTGATTTGACGGCAGCCGGTATTCGCAGCGAAAATGATGAACGGTCTGAAAAAATTGGCTATAAAATCCGCGAAGCGGAAATGCAGAAAATCCCTTATGTTTTTGTACTGGGGGATAAAGAAGTCGAGAGCGGGCAGGTGGCTGTCCGTCAACGCGGGCGCCGGGACCTCGGAACGTTAAGTTTTCCGGATATCCTGGCGCGCCTTAAAACTGAAATCGCCGAAAAGGCGTCTTAACCAAAGGAGACCGTTTGAGTACGCAGCAAGACCTAAAACGTTCGATTCGTGCGAATGAGCGCATCCGTGTGTTGGAAGTCCGCTTGATTGACCAAAATGGAAAACAGGTGGGAGTCATGGCCACCAAGGATGCCCTGGAGCTTGCAGATAGGGCAGGCCTTGATCTGGTGGAGGTTGCTTCCGAAGCGCGGCCGCCGGTCTGCCGTATTCTGGATTTCGGGAAGTATCTTTACGATATCGGTAAAAAGGAAAAGGATGCCCGCAAGAAGCAGAAGGTCATTGCTGTGAAAGAAGTCAAAATCTCGCCCAAGATCGGCGAGCATGATTATCAAACTAAACTGCGCAGTGCGATTAAGTTCATTGAGCGCGGCGACCGCGTCAAGCTGACGATGTTTTTCCGCGGCCGTGAAATTACGCACATGGATATCGGCAAAAAAATCATCGCGCGTTTCGGCCAGGATATCTCCGACATTGCGGAGCTTGAGAAAGACGGCGGGTTGGAAGGCCGTCAGCTGCATATGTATTACATTCCAAAAGTACTAGCCATTAAAAAAGCGCCGACTCCGGCGGATGAAAAAAAGCCGGAAGGCGGGAAGGAAGGAACCAATGCCCAAGCTCAAAACCCGAAAAGCAGTTAAGAAAAGAATGCGCATCACTAAACGAGGAAAAATTCTCGGCAACGCGACGCTGCGCAGACACATGCTGACGGATCGTTCGTCAAAGTCGAAACGTCAAGCGCGCGGTGCGAAAAACATGGAAGGCGTCAGCCTATTGACCATGAAACGGAATCTGCCCTACGATCATTGATTGACCTTGAAAGGAGCTATGTGCCATGCCAAGAAGTACAAATAATCCGGCCTCGAGACGCCGCCGCAAAAAAGTTTTAAAGCGGGCCAAAGGTTTTTTCCAGGGCCGCCGCAAACTTTTCCGCACGGCCAATGAAACAGTCATTCGCGCGATGGCGTTTGCAACGCGCGACCGCAAAGTGCGTAAACGGGAGTTTCGCTCGCTGTGGATCGCCCGTTTGAACGCGGCTTGCCGGGAACACGGAATCAGCTATTCCAAGTTTATCCCGCTGCTTACGAAGGCGAAGATAGCGCTCAACCGTAAATCCCTTGCCGAAATGGCGGTTCGCGACCCGGAAGGTTTCAAAAAACTAACCGCTGTGGCGCGCACCATGGCGGCCTAAATTCGCAGCGCAGCTGCGGTTGATTCACCCGCAAAAACGGGCGGGGCACTATGAGCGATATTCAACAAATCCTTGCAGAAGCGGACAAGGAACTCTCCGGTCTCACGAATGCGGAAGGCATTGAAGCCTTCCGCATTCGCTTTCTCGGGAAGAAGGGCAGGATCGGGGAGCTCATGGCCCGTATTCCGTCTCTGGCGCCTGAAGAGCGCCGGCAGTTCGGCGCCGATGTCAATAAGCTGAAAAGCGAATTGGAAGCAAAACTCGCCGAAAAAAAAATGGGCCTGAGCGAAGCCCCTCGTCCTCAGGGGCCGGCGCTGGACAAAACCTTGCCGTCGATTCCTCCCCAGGCCGGGCATCTCCATCCGCTGCGCCAAATCATTGAGGAAATCACCGGCATTTTCGCCCGTATGGGATTTGAAAGCGTCGAGGGTCCTGAGATTGAAACCGAGTTTCATAATTTTACAGCCCTCAATATTCCGCTGCAGCATGCTTCGCGCGATGCCTTTGATACGTTTTATACCACGCAGGGCCGTTTGCTGCGCAGCCAGACATCCACGGTTCAAATCCGCATCATGCAAAAACGTAAACCGCCGCTGCGCATGATTGCGCCCGGTCGTGTTTATCGCCCGGACACGGTGGACGCCAGCCACTCCTTCATGTTTCATCAAATCGAGGGGTTGATGGTGGATGACAAGGTCACGTTTAGCGATTTGAAAGGCATTTTGCACCATACGCTGCGGGAGCTTTTCGGCAAAGAAGTCAAAGTCCGCTTTCGTCCGCATTTTTTCCCTTTTACCGAACCCAGCGTGGAGGTGGATCTGTTATGGGGCAAAAGCCGCTGGCTTGAAATTCTCGGAGCCGGCATGGTTCACCCTAAAGTTTTTGAAGCCGTCGGCTACGACCCTGCCGAAGTCCAGGGTTTCGCATTCGGCATGGGGGTCGAACGTTTAGCGATGCTGCGCTATGGCATTCCGGACATTCGTTACTTTTATGAAAACGACACGCGTTTTTTGAGGCAATTCTAATTATGAAAGTCAGCCTGCGTTGGCTTCAGGATTTCGTCAAGATCGCGCCGCCGTATGAAAAGCTCGCGGAAGATTTAACCCTGGCCGGTCTCGAAGTGGAAAAGATCACGGACGTGCCCGCCTCTTCGGATCACGTGTTTGAAATCG
>Ga0209211_10004522_pt1 | contig 21543 bp, 23 predicted proteins | sample RifGroA2_FD_183992 | JGI IMG/M metagenome (GOLD analysis project Ga0209211, IMG submission 183992) | Groundwater microbial communities from Rifle, Colorado, USA - Groundwater A2 (SPAdes) (version 2) | ecosystem: Environmental > Aquatic > Deep subsurface > Groundwater | place: Rifle, Colorado...
CTTGGCACCAAATTTGACCATTACTTTTTTGAAGGGAGGGAAGGACGCGATGGAGAAAAAATTGTCGCGGAGTTTTTGAAAAAAGGGGTGTTTGAGAAAAGCGAAAACGCCGTTATTTTCCGAGGAGAAAGATTTGGGCTGCATACGAGAGTTTTTATCACTTCGCAAGGCCTGCCAACCTATGAGACCAAGGAGCTTGGTTTGAACAAGGCGAAATTTGAAGCGGAGCCGGATTTGGCGCAGTCGGTTATCGTCACCGCCAATGAGCAAGACGATTATTTCAAAGTTGTTCTGAAGGCAATGGAACAAATTTATCCGGCAATCACCCAAAAAACCAAACATATTTCGCACGGTATGTTGCGATTCGCTTCCGGCAAAATGTCTTCGCGGCTCGGCAATGTCATCACCGGCGAGTCGCTTATAACGGCCGTGGAGAATTTGGTAATAGAAAAAATTAAGGACAGAGATTTGCCGCCAGAGGAAAAACAACAGATTGCAGAGGCGGTTGCGATTGGCGCAATCAAATACTCAATTCTCCGAGCGGGAATCGGTAGCGACATCATATACGATTTTGAAAAATCCATTTCTTTCGAAGGCGACTCGGGGCCGTATCTAGAGTACACCTACGCGCGGGCGCGGTCGGTGTTAAGGAAACAACCGACAACCAACAACCGACAACCAACAACTGCCGGAAGTTACAAGGTCGGACCTTGTACAAACGTGGAACGGTTGCTGTATCGCTTTCCGGAAGTGGTGGAGCGCGCGGCGAAAGAGTTTGAACCGCATTATGTCGCGACCTATCTCATAGAGCTTTCTGCCGCCTTTAACAATTTCTACGCCCACAGTAAAATCATCGGTTCTGACGAGGAAGAGTACCGTCTCGCTTTGACTGGCGCCGTTTCAATCATTCTCAAAAACGGCCTCTATCTCCTCGGCATCCAAGCTCCGGAGAGGATGTGAACCTATATAAAATATAATTTAATACTAACAATCAAGGGATAACAACAATCGTGCCGAAATCACCGGAGTTTAAGTGGTCATGATATTTCCAATCGCCGACTTTATCAAACTTGAAAGACCAAATTCCGCTCGGTAAGAATCCTTTGCAGGCATCAAAAGCCACGCCGGTTGTATCCGGACAGTGTTCTTCAAGCGAAGTGCCGCCATATACTCGGTGTGAAGGATGCATGGCTGATGCCGGCCACATTGTTTTGGAACTTTGGTTTTTGAAAACGACCGTTTCGCCGTTTTTAATTGTCAGTGTATTTGGCGAGTAACCGGTGTCGGTGTAAATTATCACTTTTTCTTCCACAATCGGCGTTTGTTCCTTGGTTGATTGGGAAATCGGTTCTTGGACTGATTCCGGTGAAACTTTTGGCCGATTAGTTTCTTTGATAAGAAAATATCCGCCCAAGACAACGATTACGATGACAACGATTGTGGAAATAATTTTATTCATATTAATTCCTAAAAATAATTTTTAATTTTTAATTTTATTTAATATTCGCGGCGGCAAAGAATCAATCATCAGCGCCAGCATAGCGGCCAGGAGTCCGATGTCCCGCGCCGTTATATCAGTAATCCCGCTGACTGTCAGGACAATGACGAGGTGAACGGCGCCTGCCGACGCCGCTAGCCACGGCAGAAAATCTACCAACAGAAAAGCGCCGATAATAATATCTAAAATTGCCGTCCCGAGCATGGCTTGAGTAATAGGAATTGGCAAAAGTCCGGCCGCCCAAGGTTGCAAATAACCGCTCCAGATTTCAGGTTGTTTTAAAATCAAAATGCCAATCCATAAAAAAGTAATGGCCAAGCCGACTCGTAAAAAATGAAATGCCGTTTTTTTCATAACTTAAAAATTAGACGCCAATAGTATAATGCCCATCAACCAAATGGTAAAGGCGGACATTAAGCACCAGAAGCACCAAGCGCGAATGATTTGCCACTGAAGGTAAGTGAAAAACAAAGACAACAGTGCCCCCAAAGCGACGGCAAGTTTGAAGATAAAATTCCAAAATGCCACCGGCTCAACGCCGACCACCAAAAAACCGGCGATGAATGAGGCGGTAACATAAAAAAGCAAACCCAAAATGTCGTTGGGGATGATAAAAATTTTACTCCAACGGCTGGTTAAAACCAGAGCGCAGTTTTCGCCAATCGGACAAATCGGTTTTTCCGAGGCGATTCGTTTTCTAATGAGGTAAACCGTTTCGCTGATGCCGACGGCCGAAAGAGTGAAAAGTAAAGCCAATGCGGTCATATCCTGTATAGTAGCATGATATAATGTGTTCAATGAGCGACGCTTTTTATTTTAATCTTTACGCGGTGCCGCAGTTTCTGGTGGGGTTTTTTATGTTGGCGCAAGGTCTGGTGGTTTTGGTTCAAGATTACCGTTCGTCGCTAAACCGGGCTTTTTTTCTTTTTGAGTTGGCCGTTTTTGTTTGGTTGGTCGGCATGGGCTTAGCTTATATATCAGTAGGCGAAGAATTTGGTTGGCTTTTTTCCAAAATTGGTTTTATCGGCGTAACTTTTATTCCCATTACCACTTACGCTTTCTCTCTGTATTACAGCGGCGCCGCAAAACAAAAACCGATTTTAATCGGCGGGCTATTGCTTACCATTTTGCTTATGCTCGGTCTTAATTTTGAGGTGTTTACTCCCGGTGTTTATCAATACGCTTGGGGATATTATATTAAACTTGGCTTGTGGGGAGCTCTGCCGCTTTTGCTCTTTTTCCTATACGTGCCTTTATTTTGTTACAATTTTTACACCAAGGTTAAACAATCCGGACTGATGAATCATAAAAAATGGGCGGCTTACGCTTTACTGGCTGGATTTTTAGCTTTCTTCGGAGTGTTAGATTTTTTACCGGCCTTCGGCGTTATTATCCCTTTTCCGCCTCTTGGCTATATTTGCGTCGGCGTGTTCGCCACTTTAATGAGCTATTTTATCCTCCGTTACAATCTTTCCGATATAAAAATCATTATCGGTCGAACAGTCGGCTATATTTTTTTGACCGGACTCATTATTCTTTTTTACACCAGCTTAATGTTGTTGATTTTCGGTATTGAGAATAATCAAGCGGGGAAAATAATCATTCAAGCCCTTGTCTTCGCCGGTCTTTTATACATCATGGGCGGCTTAAAAGAGAAAACCCAGCGAATTATTGACCAACTTTTTTTCAAAGAAAGAATCCAGTTTACTCAATTAATCGGCGAATTTGTCGGCAATTTGTCTAACTTGCGAACCACCAAAATTTTGGCGGAATTTTTTCTGACTTTCGTAGTTGACAAGTTGAGAGCTAATTTTTGCGCCCTTTATATTTTTGACAAAAATGGCGGCGTTTGGCATATCCATCGTTATTTTGCCGGAAAGAAAATTGAGTATTTGCCGAATGCCCTGCCGGCGACAATAAGCAAAGCGGATGAAGCAACGCTTCGAACATTTAGGAAAATAGCCAAAGGCGACATCACCGACGCTTTCCGCAAGGGCAATAAAGTTTTAGCTGATGCCGTCAGTTTGATTTTGAATGATAGTCAAGCCGAAGCGCTTTTTCCCATTTTTCGCCAGGAATCACTGGAATGTTTGGTGGTTTTGGGACGGAAACAAACAGGCGAAAATTACAGTCTTTATGAGCAAAATAATTTATCAAAGGTTTTTGCTCCGTTCGGTATTGCTTGGGTGAATTCGCGCCAATATGAGGAGATTAGAGCCATTGACCTGACGAAGAATGATTTTATCAGTATTTTGTCGCACCAATTGCGCACGCCCTTGACTAGAGTAAGATGGGCGGTGGAGGCGATTAAGAAAGACGACAAAAAAGAAAATAATGAATTTTACTATAAGGAGATAGCCAACAGTTTGGAATTGCTCATTGACCTGACAAATTTATTTACCAATATGTCCACGGAGGATTTTTCTTCTCAAGCTAGCAAATTAAATAGCGATGATTTAACTAAGGCGCTCAACGAAATTTTGGGACAATATGGACGGTTGTTGAAAGAAAGGAACATTGCTTTTGAAATCAATTTGCCAAGTCATTTTCCGACAATTGTGTCTGACTTTTTTACTTTCAAAACCGCGCTTGCCGTTATTTTAGACAATGCGTTGAGATATACCCGTGCCGGCGGTTCAGCAAATTTAACAGTTAAACAAGATGGTAATAAATTATTAATTTTGGTAAAAGACAACGGCGTCGGCATTCCCGAGGCCGAGCAGTATAAAATTTTCAGCAAATTTTACCGCGCCTCAAACGCGGCGGCGGTAGAACCGAATGGCAGCGGGGTTGCCTTACATTACATTCGTTCCTTGATTGAGAGATACGGCGGCGCCATATCGTTCCAATCAGAATTGGGCAAAGGCACAATCTTTAATTGCACTTTTAAGACGATTTAACGCGCAACTTGGTTTGCCGGCCCTTATCAACTTTCGGCAAACGGATGGTGAGCAAGCCATTTTTTTCAGACGCTTCGGCTTCTTCCACTTCCACTTCTTGGGGCAAAAGAATGGTGCGGGAAAATGAACCCCAATAAAGTTCTTTGAAAAAAAAGTTTTCCTCGGAAATTTCCTGCGAGCCCTCGCGCAAACCTTTGATAGTGACCATATCGCGAGTAATGGAAATATCCAAATCTTCGGCTTTGACGCCCGCTACCATTGCCCGAATAAAAATATCGTCGGGCGTTTGATAAACGTCCACCGCTAATTGGCCGTCGCCATTTTCTTCTTCCAGCCACTCGCTTAACTTTTCATCAGCGGCAGCGACATTGACTTCGCGCTCTTCGTTCTCGGCGGGCACATTGACCGCGCCGGTCAGTCTTTCAAAAAAAGATCTTTTTTCTTTTGCCATGTTTTAAATAAATATTAGTAATATTTTTTTGCTAAAGATTTCACTTTCTCAAAAACCACCAACAGGACGGCAACCACCAACCAGACCGACAAGAAAACAAAAAAGGTGTCGCCGTCATTGTCACTTTTAATTATAAGCAAATTGAAAATAGCATGCAAGCCGACGGAGAGGATAACTCCGGCAATGATAAATTCTTTTTTGATTTTATCGCTTTGATAAAAGGCTAAAGCCATGGCGGCGCCGATGGCCGATGAAGAAATTATGTGAAGCAAGGTGGCGCCGATAAAGCGTAAATTGCCGGTTATCAGCGCGCCGAGAGCGTCGCCGCCGGCGATTGGCGCCAGGAGAAAAAGCGAATTTTCAATGGCGGAAAAACCAAGAGCGACGGTAATCATATAAATCAAGACGTCAATCGGTTCATCCACTTCTTTGCGTCGCAAGACAATGACCCAGGCAACAATAAATTTTGCCAGTTCTTCCACAATTGCCCAAACGATAAAGACCAGAGCGCCGCTGCCGAAATAATCACTTACAGCTTTTTCAAAAGGGATTACTAAAGGCACCGCCAGCATGCCGGCCAGAAAAGCGGTGAGGATTAAAATTCTCGGTTCAGGATGGAGGCGGTCTTCGCGCAGCCAAAACCACAACCAAACCAAAGCGGGAATCATTCCGCCCGCCAACGCCAAAATTATATTTTCAAAAGTCACAGTCCAATTTTAGCAAATAAAAAACTTTGCGTCAGCTGATTTTTAAATTACCCCTCGCCGTAATTTTTTTTCCGACTCTGGCTTCACCGGCCTTTAAGCGCCATAAGCCGGCCAAAGCAATCATCAAAGCGTTATCAGTGGCCAATTCTCGGCTGGAAATAAAAAGTTTTAATTCCGTTTTTTCCGTTGCTAATTTTTCAAAAGCATTTCGGATATTTTTATTGGCTGAAACCCCGCCGCCGATGATTAAAGTTTTAGCGCCAAATTGAACCAATGCTTTTTTTGTTTTTATCACTAATATGTCAGTGACAGAGTCTTCAAATTCACAAGCAATATTTTTCTTGTCATCGTTATTTAGCTCACCCAATTTTTTTACTAAATAAAGGACGGCGGTTTTTAAACCGGAAAAAGAAAAATTCAAATCGCCGTTGTTCAACATGGGACGAGGAAGTTTAAGGTTTAACCTTTTTTGGGAATTTAAGGTTAAACCTTTTTTTGTTTCCCGCACTTTTTCCGCTAGGCGAGAAATCTCCGGGCCGCCCGGATAGGGCAGACCGAGAATGCGCGCCACTTTATCAAACGCTTCGCCAACGGCGTCATCTTTGGTGGCGCCGACGATTTCATAATCAAACAAATCTTTTATCAACACCAATTCGGTGTGCCCGCCGGAAATTAGCAATGCCACCGCGGGCAGCGCGGGGTTGATTATTGTGTATTCCTTTTTCTTCAATTTTACATTTTGATTTTTAATTTTTGAATTTAGGAGCGAGGCGACGATGTGGCCCTCTAGATGATTGATAGGAATAACAGGTATATTCCAAATGGCGCCAAGGGCTTTGGCAAAATTAATACCGACCCAAAGCGCCGGTTCCAAACCGGGCCCTTCGGTTACGGCAATCGCGTCAATGGGCGGTTTTTCAATAGTCGGAATAAATTCCAAAAATTGTTCCAGCAATTCCGGTTCCCGTTCCAAAATAGCTTTTAGTTTAGAGCTTTTAGCTTCCTGTAGATTTTCGAATTCCAGGTTTTTGGTTTTATGATGTAAAAAATTTGCCGTCTCTAAAATTTTTTTGAAAATGGGAAGCAAATTTCGGGCGTGTTCTCTTTTTGCCAACATCGGAAAAACGCCACCGTATTGGGCGTGGATTTTGGCTTGCGACAAAGTGATATTGGCGATAATTTTTTCTTCGTCAATCAAGGCCAAAGCGGTTTCGTCACAACTGGTTTCAATTCCTAAAATAATCTCGGATTTTTTCTCCATTTTCTTTGATATTATTTTTATCGCCTTTGACTTGAGTATTGGGGAAAACCCAGATGTGGGCGTGCGGCACTTCATCGCCGATGATTTTAGATAGAATCCAATCGGTATTAAAAACTTTTTGCTGGGCGATGGCGATTTTTTTTACCGCTTCAAAATATTCACCGGCATTTGGAACATCCCAAACCCAGCGATAATGTTTTTTGGGAATAATTTGGGTGTGGCCGGGGCTTTGGGGATGGATGTCCAAAAACGCCAAAAAATCTCCGTCTTCATAAACAATTTCCGCCGGAATTTCCTTTTGGGCGATTTTACAAAATACGCAATTAGCTTTGGCGTCAGTCATTGGAAGAGTATATCGTGTTAGAATGTTTTCGTGAAGCAGTGGAAAATCAAAGAGGGAATTCCAGCCGAAAATTTGCTTACTCGGTTGCTTTTTAATCGCGGCGTTAAAACGGAGAAAGAATCGGAAAAATTTCTAAACGTTGATTATGAAAAACATACTCACGATTCTTTTTTAATGAAAGGAATGACAGAGGCGACAGCAAGAATATTTCGGGCGATAGAATTGGGCGAGAAAATCGTGATTTGGAGCGACTACGATGCCGATGGTATTCCGGGGGCGGTTATTCTTCACGATTTTTTCAAAAAAACCGGTTACAAAAATTTTGAAAATTATATTCCGCACCGCGGCGAAGAAGGTTTCGGTTTGAATTCGGAAGCCATAGAAGAATTGGCCAGAAACGATGTTAAACTTTTAATCACAATAGATTGTGGCATTGCCGATGTTGAAGAAATCGCGCGAGCGAAAGAGCTGGGCATTGATGTTATTATTACCGACCACCACGAACCAAATGGAAAAATTCCATCGGCTTTGGCGATTTTGAATCCCAAACAAAAAGATTGCGGCTATCCCGATAAAAATCTTTGCGGCGCCGGCGTCGCGTTTAAACTTGTCCAGGCTCTTCTTTTTTCTCTTCCTAAAAAGCTAAAAGATAAAAGCTACAAGCTACCTCCGCCGGGTTGGGAAAAATGGCTTTTGGATATGGTTGGCTTGGCGACGCTTTCCGATATGGTGCCGCTGATTGGCGAGAATCGGGCGCTTGCTCGCTACGGTTTGCTGGTTTTACGCAAGTCGCCGCGGCTTGGTTTGCAACAGCTTTTGCGTCGGTTAAAAATTAATCAGCGATTTCTTACGGAAGACGACATCGGTTTTATGATTGCGCCGCGCATCAACGCCGCTTCCCGAATGGGCAAGCCGATGGACGCTTTTGAACTTTTAATCGCCGATGATGAAGTTGAAGCCGCCGAATTGGCGGCGCACTTGGACAAAATCAATCAGGAAAGGAAAGGTATGGTGGCGGCGATTACCAAAGAAGTCAGAAAAATTATGCTGACTCGCCAGAGCGGAAATCAGGTGATTGTCATTGGCAATCCCGATTGGCGGCCGTCGCTGCTTGGTTTGGTGGCGAATGCTTTGAAAGATGAGCACGGCAAGCCGGTTTTTTTGTGGGGACGAGACGACAAGGCGATAATCAAAGGTTCTTGCCGGTCGGCTGGCGGCGTTAATATGGTGGAATTGATGAACGAAGCGCGGGAAATTTTTCTGGAATTTGGCGGCCACGCTTTGTCCGGCGGTTTCACGGTAGCGGAAGAAAAAATTCACAATTTAGAAGAGGAATTGGCTCGGGCTTATGAGCGGCTGTCGAAACCAATGATAATAAATAATGAAGAATTTTTGGCTGACGCGGCATTGTCGCTTGATGAAGTTAACGCCGATACTTATAAATTGATTGAAAAACTCTCGCCCTTTGGGACTGGTAATCCCAAACCGATTTTTTTATTGAGAAATGTTTCGCCGACGGCGGTGCGGCAATTCGGCCGCGAAAGCAATCACCTGGAAATTATTTTTGAAAACAGCCGGACTGAAAAAATATCCGCTATCGGTTTTTTTCAAAAAGCCGATAGTTTCGGCCGCCCGGTCGGAGTAGGTGAATCGCTTAATCTCGCGGCAACGTTGGAATGTTCTAATTTTCGCCGGACGCCGGAAATTCGCTTGCGTCTGGTTGATATTTTTTGAAAAACGCGGTAATTTGTTTTTAGAAAAACGAAAGGCTAATATGAAAAAATTTCTGTTTGAGCTTAGCGCGGCATTGGTCTCGCTACCAATCATTATGGTTGCGACTTTCAAGTTTGCGCCATACAACTGGTTTTGGCCAGTAACCGGAACGGCGGCGGTCATATCCGCTTTGTACATCAATTATCGGTTTTTCAAACTTTGGAGTCGACGTTGCGTTAAGTGCGGCAGTTTGAATATCGCTTATGAAAAACGGATGCGTCGGCCAGATGGCGTTCCTCCCATTGGCAAAAGACTTGAGTGCGAAATTGTGATTATCTGTCACAATTATCGTTGCCCATTGTTTATGCGGGAAAGGGGTCGGGACTACCTCAAAGTCTTTACCGGTTTTGAACTTTGGTGGCGCCGTTTGAAAGGCGAGAGACTGCCCTAACATTTAAATAGCGTCAAAATTTTCCACGCGTCCCGAATTGTCGGGACGCTTTTTTTAAAAAAACAAAAGCGGAGGAGGTGGGGATCGAACCCACGAACCGCTTTTTAGGCGGTTACGGTTTAGCAAACCGTCCCGTTAACCACTCCGGCACTCCTCCAATTATTTTTCTTTATCAACATTACTACTTTTTTGAAACAAATACTTAATTCGTTCTTTGCCTTTCCCAGATTTCAAAAATTTCTCTTCACGCAAGGCATCACTTTTGTTGAGAAAAGCTTCATAATAAATCAATCCCCATGGCCCGCCGGTTCTTGTTGAATCTGTCTTTCCGGAGTTATGTTCGTCAATCCGAGCTCGCAAATTGCCAGTGAACCCTTTATACAGTTTACCAGTCCGAAGGCTTTTTAGTATATAGACATAATAAAACATACAAAATGCTTTTTTACCACTTCGGCCCGAGGCCGACCAGCCTTGGGCTGGCCGGCACTCCTCCCTAATCCACCGAAGGTGGACGGGCGAACATCTGCTTAACAGATGTTCTAGCCAAATAACTAAATACAAGATATCACAATAGCGAAGTTTTTCCACTTTGCCCTTTGTCAGTAGAGTAGTATACTCTTGTTAAGGTTTTTCAGTCATTAGAAATTAGTAATTAGAAATTTTAGTATTGTGTTTACCGACCCGGAAAAAAATTTGGAGCAATTTGATTTGCAGAAGGGAATGCGGGTGGCGGATTTTGGCTCCGGCAGCGGTTTTTACGCTACTACCGCCGCCCGATTGGTCGGCGATAAAGGCAAAGTGTTTGCCGTTGATATTCAGAAGGATTTGTTGACGCGATTGAAAAAAGACGCGGCGGCGAAAAAATTGCTGAACATTGAAATTATCTGGGGTGATTTGGAAAAAGCGGGCGGGGCGAAATTAAAAGACGGTTCGGTAGACCGAGCGATAATTTCCAACTTGCTGTTTCAAATCGGCGAAAAAGAAAATTTAGTCAAAGAAGCGGCGCGGGCGCTGAAACCCAATGGCAAAGTTTTGGCGATTGATTGGACCGATTCCTTCGGCGGTCTTGGTCCGCAAGAAAAAGACGTTTTTGGCAAAGCCGCGGCGCAAACGTTGTTTGAAACCGCCGGTTTTGTTTTGGAACGAACGATTGCCGCCGGCGCTCATCATTATGGTTTAGTGTTTGCGAAAAAATAGTATGGATTTCAAAAAAATTTCAATTTTCCAAATAATTTTAATCGCCGTTTTTGTCGTGGCCGCCATCGGCGGTCTGATTCTTTTTGCCAGATACAAGGGCTCTTCGGCGGCGCTAAATTTGCCGACCGCCGAAATTTGGGGCGTGATACCGGCCGGACAATTTTCCGCGATTAAAGAAGCTTTCCAAAGCGATGAGACTTTTAAAATTAATTACACCGAAAAATCAGCGTCGGTTTTTTACGGCAATTTAATAGAAGCGTTGGCGGCCGGCAATGGTCCCGACCTCATCATCATCCCCGAAAATCTTTTGTCCAAATTGCGCTCCAAAATTTTTACCATCGCCTTTGAAACGATGTCCGAAAGAATTTTCCGCGACACTTATTTTGACGAGGGTGAATTGTTTTTGACGACCGATGGCATTGCCGCTTTGCCCTTTAGCGTTGACCCGCTGATAATGTATTGGAATCGCGACACTTTCGCTTCGGCCGGTTTGGCGAAACCGCCCGCCGTTTGGGACGAATTTATCTCTTTGGCCCAAACGCTGACCGACAAGGATTTGAACGGCAATGTTTTTCGGAGCGCCGTGGCTTTGGGCGAGTTTGACAATATCGTTAACGCCAAGGAAATTTTATCGGCTTTATTTCTTCAAATTGGCGCCCCGCCGCTCGCCGCGAGCGGCGGGGCCAACAACGCCGCCGGCGCAACCGCCTTGAATTTCTATACCCAATTTTCCAATCCGCTCGGTTTGACTTATTCTTGGAATAAAAGTCTGCCTAATTCGTCTGACGCGTTTCTTGCCGGTGATTTGGCAATTTATTTCGGCTTTGCTTCCGAACTGCCGATTTTGCGGGCAAAAAATCCCAACCTTTATTTTGACGTCGCTCCTTTTCCTCAACCGAAAAATGCGAAAAAATCTCTAACTTTCGGCAAGCTTTACGGCGTATCGGTCTTAAAATCATCACGTGATATCGCTAATTCCGCCCGCACCGCTTTTTTGCTGACCTCCAATCAAGCGCTCAAGGCCTTCAGTCAAAAAAGTGGTTTGCCGCCCGTTCGGCGCGATTTGCTGGCGGCGAAACCGACCGACGCTTTCGGCGCGTTGTTCTACGACGCGGCTTTGAAATCGCGCGGCTGGCTTGACCCCGATTACTGGGCGACCGCGGCGGCTTTCAAAGAAATGATTGAGTCGGTTTCGTCGGGCAAGGCCCGACCGACCGAAGCGGTGAGTAAGATGGAGCAGGAGATTAATAAGCTTATAGCCAGATAGCCGCGTTAGCTTCACTAGCCTTAAAAAATGCGCCCAATAATTATTTTAGCAACTGCCGTTTTGATTTTTGTCGCCCTCGCGGCGCCTTTTTCCGCCCAAGCCGCTTGGGTGCCGGGACAACCTGTAGTACCTTGTGACGGTAGCACAGCTAAACCTTGCGATTTCAATGCTTTGATAGTTCTCGCCAACAACATTATTTCCATCGCCATTTATCTGGCAATTCTGGTTGCCGTAGCAATGTTCGCTTACGCCGGTTTTCTTTACCTGACTTCCGCCGGCGACACCGGCAAAATGAAACAAGCCCACACCATTTTCACCAATGCCGCCGTCGGTTTCATTTTCGTCCTCGCCGCTTGGCTGATTATCACTTTAATTTTGAGTGCGTTGGCTTCAAGAGAGTTTTGTCAGTCAGGTGCGGCCAAAATTGTTATGAGCGAAGCGCAGATAACTGAATGTTTAAAGAAAAAACCTGCCGCATCTCCATAATTAAGAAATCGGTCTACGAATCAAACTTGAAACTTGAAAATTTATTTTTGGCTTCACGGGGTGATATTTGCTACAATGATTTTGTCGCCCAAGCCACGCGTAGATTTAAGGGGTGTGGATAAATACCCTTGATTTGCTTGGTACTATTTGTATAATTTTACTAAAAATAGTAGCACTATTTTAAATCCGTCTATAATTTTAGTCATTTTAACCAAAATATCGTGATATATCAACGAAAATTGTACAAACCATTAAAAGAGCACCTGGAGACAAATCATATCACCGTGCTTACCGGTATGCGACGTACCGGAAAGACCACCTTAGTCAAACAATTACTTACTGAGATTGAATCAAAAAATAAAATCTACATTGACTTGCAGATTCTTTCCAACCAGGACATTTTCGCGCCGAGAAATTTTGAAGCTATTATTGAAGAGTTTAAAAAGAAAGGTTTGTCTTTTGCCGAAAGGGCGTATGTTGTGATTGATGAGATTCAATTGGTTAGAGAAATACCGGGAATCTTAAAATACCTGTATGACAATTACAATGTGAAATTTATCGTTACCGGCTCAAGTTCGTATTACATGAAAAATCTTTTTACTGAATCCTTGGCCGGCAGGAAAAGAATATTTGAACTGTTCCCTCTGGATTTTGGGGAATTTTTGATCTTCAAAAATATTAAAGCTTCGGCCAGCGCGAATTTTTTTGACGATAAAATCACTAATTTTGAATATAGCTGGCTTGAACAATATTATAAAGAATATGTAAAATTTGGCGGTTTTCCTGAAGTGGTTTTGGCCGCTACGGAAAAAGAAAAAATGGAATTACTTGATGAAATTATAAGTTCATACGTCAATCTTGACGTGGTTTCTTTGGCGGATTTTTCCAATAGACAAAACGCTTACGCCATAATGAAAATGCTGGCGGGTCGGGTTGGCGCCAAACTGGATTACTCTAAATTATCAAGATTAAGCGGTTTGCCCCGTCAAGATGTTCAGAATTACGTCAATTTGTTTGAAGGTTCTTATCTCATTTCAACAATTCCAGTGTTGACCAAAAATCCCGATAGGGAAATAGTCAAAGCGCAAAAATTATATTTTTGCGACAGCGGTTTGCTCGGTATTTTGGCCGATGTCGGCAGTGGTGTGAGATTTGAGAATAGCGTTTACGCTCAATTGCGGCAGTTGGGTGAAATCAGATATTACGCTCTTAGAAATGGGAAAGAAATAGATTTTATATTAAAAGAGAAAATTGCTTTTGAGGTTAAGGAAACACCGACAGAGATAGATAGAAGTAATTTGGCAAGTACAGCGAAAATGGCGGGCATTGATAAATACCGCCTCGTCGGAAAAAATAAAGCGCCGAATTTTGAAGATTACATTTGGGGCGGAAGCATCAGGTGATTTGTTCTGGCGAATGATTTTTGCTACAATGATTTTGCCGCTCAAGCCACGCGTAGATTTAAGGTTTATTCCTTTCTGGTTAAGGGGGAACCATGCTACGTTAAACCGCTGGGCGGCTTTCTTTACTTGTGATACTATTGAAGCGTAACCAAAAACATTTCATGTTGTTGTCGTTTAAAAAAATTATCAGCGCTTTCGTTTTAGCGTCGTTCCTAATGATAGCGCTTTTCAGTTTCACTTTTATGATGACTGCGGACGGACGGATGGCCGGCAATTGTCCCTTTTCTGTTATGGGCGCCTCGCTTTGTCCGCAAGGGACGCTGGCTCTAGCCGTTCATCATATTTCCGCCTACCGCTCATTTTTTAATGTATTTGTAAATTCCGGCATCACGGCAATCATTATTTTTGCTCTGCTTTTGGCGCTCGGCGCGATGTTCAAACTTGCCGCCAGTCCGCCCTTATCTCGGCCGTTGGTTATAATCGGCGGCCTCCATGATTTTCAGCCCGTCATTTCACATAAAAGAAAAATAACACGCTGGCTTGCTCTTCTGGAAAACAGCCCGTCTTTGGTCTAATGACATCCAATCGCTCTTTCCCAAGAACGATCTTGAGATGTCAAATCCTTACCGGTGTTTTTTCCGCATTATCAAGTTAATAATAATTTTATGAAAACAAAAACAATTACTAGCGTTCTCGTAATAATTCTAGTTTTTGCCGGCCTATTTGTTTGGGGTTATTACGCCCAAAAGGGCAGCAAGGCTTCCGTTCAGGGCGTTGGCAATTCTAATAATTCCGTAAGTTTGCTTGTCGTTTCGGAAACCATTTATGACTTCGGCGCCATCTCAATGAAAAACGGCGATGTTAGCAAGGAATTTACTATTACTAATCCGACCGGCGCGGATATTTCGTTGAAAACGGTTGTAACTTCTTGTATGTGCACCGCCGCTTTTGTGATTAAACCGGACGGTAGCGCTAAAGGGCCGTTTGGCATGGTTGGTATGGGTTATGCGCCGCCGATTGATGAAATTATCAAAGCCGGCGAGAGCCTCGTTGTTCGCGCGGTTTTTGACCCCAACGCTCACGGTCCGGCCGGTGTCGGCATGATAGACAGATTCATTACTCTGACCGATGGCGCCGGTGGCACGATTAATCTTGAAATAAAAGCGTTGGTTACTCCTTAACATTTCATGAATTACAAAACTCTTTCTCGGCGCAGGTTTGTCGGAGCACGGATATTTTTCTACTGAAAAATTCCTCGTGTTCGCGCCAGTCGCGCTCGCAAGCCTCCGCCAAACCTACGCCTTCGACGAGTTTCGTAATTCACAGTAACATTATGAACAAACTCATTATTATTATCGGTATAGTATTAGCCGCCATTCTGGGAGTGGTGATTCTCAAATTCAGTCCGGGCTTTTCCGATTTTCTTTGGCAAGTAAGCAACGGCGGAATTTGGCTTTTACCGTTAGTGGTTTTCTCGGCGCTTTTGGACAGCGTTCATCCGTGTTCGTTCTCAATTCTGCTCATCACCATCGCTTTTCTTTTCAGTTTGCAACTGACGCGGAAGAAAATTCTCCAAATCGGCGGGCTCTATATCGCCGGCATTTTCGCCGCTTATTTCACGATTGGCGTCGGTCTGCTTAAAGTGCTCCATATTTTCAATGTGCCGCATTTTATGGGCAAGCTTGGCGCGGCCATGCTTATCATTTTTGGTTTATTGAATTTGCTCGGCGCGCTTATTCCAAAATTCCCAATCAAATTGAAAATTCCCGAAGCGGCGCATCGTTCCATGGGCAAACTTATCAATACGGTATCTCTACCCGCCGCTTTCGCTCTCGGTCTTTTGGTCGGTCTCTGTCAATTTCCGTGTATGGGCGGTCCGTACCTTATGGTTATCGGTTTGCTTCATGACCAAGCAACTTATTTCAAAGGTTTCGGTTATCTCGTCCTCTATAATATTATTCTAGTCGCGCCGTTGGCTATCACTCTTTGGATTGCCGCCAATCCATTGCTCTTGGACAAAATTAAAGAATGGAAACAAACACAAATGAAAAACGTTCACTTTTGGGCCGGTCTGGCCATGATTATTATCGGCGCTTTAATTTTATTCATCTAAAAATATGGAAAACGAAACGATTAAAAAAGATAAGCCATACGCCACGCCAATAGCCATTGTCATTGCCGGCGCGATGTTTGCCGGCGCTTGGTTATACAATAAGCAAAACCCGCCCAATAAAATATCTGTTTCAGAAAATCAGACGGCGGCGGCAAATATCCCCGTATCAGAACTGGAAGAAATTGTTCTACCGTCAGAAGGCGTGATTTTGCCGGTAATTTGGGGCGCTCTTGGCGCGAAACTGGTGAGCGTTGGCGCCATTGATGAAAAAAGATTCAAAGCTCTCTATGAAGAACAGGGACAATTTACGACTGAATATAAGAACTTGCTTGAAGGCAATAATGTTGGTAAAACAGGATTGAAAATTACCAGAGAAAACGCCGGTTATCTGCTGAACCTGTTTTGGGCGCTCGGTTTGGCGAGCAAGAATCCGATTTTGGATTCCGGAGAAATGACGAACCCAAGATACGGCGGGGCGCAAAATTTCGCTTCCACCGCCGGTTGGACGCTTGCCCAAGGCGACCCGATGACTCATTACAGCCGCCATAAGTTTTTTAACTTGACGCCGGACCAGCAGGCGCTTGTTGAAAAAGTGTCAAAAGGAATATATCGGCCGTGCTGCGGAAACTCAACAAATTTTCCGGATTGCAATCATGGTATGGCGATGCTCGGATTGTTGGAGCTGATGGCATCGCAAGGCGTGACCGAGCAGGAGATGTGGCAAACGGCTTTGGCGGTTAATGCTTATTGGTTTCCCGATACTTATCTTACTATTGCGACTTACCTGAAAAACAAAGGCGTTGAATGGTCGGCGGTGAAGCCGCAAGAAATTCTTGGCGTCAATTATTCCAGCGCTTCGGGTTACGCGCGGATTGCTTCCCAAGTCGTTCAGCCGCAACAAAGCGGCGGCGGAAACGGTTGTGGCGTGGACGCTGGGCAACCAGCCGCCGCTTTGCCGAGACAGCAAAGCGGCTGCGGAATTTAAAATGGTGTATAATTCAATCAAATATGAACTATCAAAATTCACAACATCGTTTTAAAAAAATTGCCCTGTGGGGCTTGGGCGGCGGTTTGGCCGTTGCGGTCGGTAGTTTCATTTGGTATGTGGCGACTAGTCCGGCTGTTCCGGAATCCGCTATTGTGTCTCGCAACGGTTTGCACTGGCACCCCGAGCTCGCCATTCACGTGAAAGGAGTAAAACAAGAAATCCCCGCCGATATCGGACTTGGAGCCATTGAAATGCCGATTCACACTCATGATTCAACCGGCATTATTCATCTTGAAATTGGCGGATTAGTGCGCCAAGAAGACATAATGCTCGGCCAGTTTTTCAAAAACTGGAGCAAGGATATTCATTCGTTCGGCGCGAATATGAAAATGACTGTCAATGGAAAGGAAAACACCGAATATGAGAATTATGTGATGCGCGACAAAGACAAAATTGAGTTGGAATTTAATTAAAAATTATTAATTAATAAAAAAATTATGATGTACGGATTATATGGCGATTATGGGGGATGGGGCGCGGGCGGCGCGCTGGGTTGGTTTGGCGGCGGCCTGATGATGCTCTTATTCTGGGCGGCGGTGATTATTTTTATTGTTTGGTTGGTAAGAGAGATTGGCGGGAGAAATAATGAAAAATCCCGTTCAAATTCCGCCCTTGAAATCCTTAAGGAACGATATGCCAAGGGGGAAATAAATAAAGAGGAATTTGAAGAAAAAAAGAAAGTTCTTGCTTCAAACTGAAATCTCGGTCAATCAAATGAAAGCTGTTTACAAAATTCACGGTATGCATTGCGCCAGTTGCGCGTTGACGATTGAACACGCGCTTTTGAAGGCGGCCGGCGTGCGTTCGGCTTCGGTCAATTTTGCTTCGGAAACGGCGCTGATTGAATTTGATGAAAAAATTATTTCCGCATCAAACCTCGCAAAGATTGTAAATGAAACGGGGTATCATCTGGAGATTAATTCTCAAACGGAAAAAGAAAAACCCGCTATGGGCTCTCATGAACATAATCACGCGGAAATGGAACGAGAGGGCCAGATAAAAGAAATGAAGCGCAAACTTGTCATCGGCGGACTTCTTTCAGTTTTTATCTTCCTCGGCAGTTTCCCGGAATGGTTTTCTTTCGTGCCGCAGATTTTAAACAATAATTGGATTCTTTTTATTTTAACAACCCCCGTTCAATTTTGGGTCGGTTCCCAATTTTACAACGGACTTAAGCTCGTTGTTAAATATCGCTCGGCTGATATGAATACCCTGATTGCCGTCGGCACTTTGGCGGCCTATTTCTACAGCGCGGCGGTGACGGTTTTTCCGGATTTTTTCACCACAGGCGGAATAAAACCGGTTATCTACTTTGACACCTCGGCGATAATTATTGTTTTGATTCTTCTTGGAAAGTATTTTGAAGTATTGATGAAAGGCCGGGCCTCGGAAGCCATTAAAAAACTCATCGGTTTACAGCCCAAAACCGCGAAAATTTTGCGGGCGGGAAAAGAAATTGAAATACTAATTGCCGATGTAATAGTGGGCGATTTAATAATTGTCCGGCCCGGAGAAAGAATTCCGGTTGACGGAAAAATCACCGAGGGAGATTCGGAAATTGACGAATCAATGATTACAGGAGAATCAATGCCCGTTCACAAAAAAGTCGGAAGTATGGTTATTGGCAGCACCATAAATAAATTCGGCGCTTTTACTTTTCGCGCGACCAAAATCGGCAAAGATACGGTGCTTTCGCAGATTATTAAAATGGTGGAGAAAGCCCAAGGCTCCAAAGCGCCGATTCAACGGCTGGCCGACCTAGTCTCTTCTTATTTTGTCCCGGCGGTGTTTGGGATTGCCGTTTTAACTTTTGTGGTTTGGTTGTTTTTCGGGCCGGCTCCCGCTTTTACTTTTGCCTTGATTAATTTCGTTGCCGTTTTGATAATCGCTTGTCCGTGCGCTCTCGGTTTGGCCACCCCTATGGCCATTATGGTTGCTTCGGGCAGCGCCGCGAGCAAAGGGATTTTAATCAAAGACGCCGCTTCGCTGGAAATTGCCAATAAGCTCAACGCGATTATTTTGGACAAAACCGGCACTCTTACCCAAGGCAAACCGGCGGTTACCGACATTATCTCGGTTACAGAATTTTCTGAATTTGAAACGGACAATGAGATTCTCAAACTTGCCGCAAGTTTGGAACAAAGGTCGGAACATCCTTTGGCGCGGGCAATTCTTGACGATGCCGCAAAAAAGAAAATTGAGTTTTATAAGTTGGAAGATTTCAGGGCTATTTCCGGAAAGGGTTTGCGGGGATTTTTACAAATCCCATCCGGAAAAATTGAAGTATATTTAGGAAACCGCGTTTTGATGAAAGACGCCGAACTTGATATTTCTCCATACGAAGACGGTATTAAAAAACTTGAAGACAAAGGCAAGACGGTGATGATTTTGGCGATTGATAAAAAAATAAAGGGCGCGCTGGCCGTGGCCGATGTGTTAAAAAAGGAATCAATTGAAGCGGTGCGGGCGCTCAAAAATAATAATATAGATGTTTGGCTGCTCACCGGAGACAATGTCCGCACGGCTCGAGCCATTGCGGCCGAAGTGGGGATAGACAATGTGATGAGCGAGGTTTTGCCCGATAAAAAGTCGGAAAAAGTGCGCGAGCTTCAGGCCCAAGGAAAAATTGTGGCGATGGTTGGCGACGGCATCAACGACGCGCCGGCGCTGACCCAAGCCAATATCGGCATCGCTATGGGCGAAGGCGCGGATATTGCCATGGAGTCGGCCAATATCACTCTGATGAGAGGGGATTTGACGCTGATTCCGGAAGTCATCAAGCTTTCAAAGCGAACGATGAGAATCATAAAACAAAATCTTTTTTGGGCGTTTTTTTACAATGTCGCTTTTATTCCGGTGGCGGCCGGCGTTCTTTACCCGTTTTTTAAGATTTTGCTCAACCCTATTTTCGCCGCCGCCGCTATGGCCTTTTCCAGTTTGAGTGTTGTTTTGAATTCCTTGCGGTTGAAGGCCGAGTAAACCAATATGTTATACTGGGTTTGCTGGGCAAGGAGATCCGTATAAGTTAGTGAACCCGAGCACACCACGCCGATCACTGCTGGCCATTGCGGATTCCCAGCCGCCTTGGTTGTGTGACCAAGGCGTTTTTTTGCGAGTTAATTTTAGGACTGTTTATAACCTCAAATTTCCGCTATACTTTTTATTATGAATGAAAAAGAAAAAAGAGAGAAAAAAATAAAAGAGATTGAAACGGCAATGAATGCGGCGGATTTTTGGGCTGACAAAGAGAAAGCCCAAGCGCTTATTAAAGAGCTTCAGGAACTTAAGGCCGAAGAGAAAGGAGGCGGAAAATACGACAACAGCGGCGCGGTGGTGACAATTTTTTCCGGCGCCGGAGGCGATGACGCCGAGGATTTCTCGGCAATGCTTTTCGCGATGTATCGGAAATTTATTGAACGGCAAGGCTGGGGGCTTTCCATTGTTCATCAGAATCAAAACGCTCACGGCGGTTTCCGTAATTTAACTTTTGAAATCAGCGGTAAAAATATTTATGGTGTTTTGAAAAACGAATCCGGCGTTCATCGTTTGGTTCGGATTTCACCTTTTAATGCTCAAAAAAAACGCCACACTTCTTTTTCCATGGTGGAAGTGGTTCCGAAGTTTTCCGTTCAAAGCGGACCCGCCTCGGGTGAGGATATTCCCGAAAATGAGATTGAAGTGACTTTTGCCCGTTCTTCCGGCCCCGGCGGCCAAAATGTCAACAAGCGCGAGACCGCGGTGCGGGTTGTTCATATTCCAACCGGCCTTGCTGTCCACGCTGAAACCGAACGGAGCCAATCGGCCAATCGCGAAAAAGCGCTGGCGATTCTCAAAGGCAAACTTTACAAAATCCGCGAAGACGAACGCCAAGCCAAAGAAAAAGGGCTCTACATTTCCAAAACGACGGCGATAGAATGGGGCAATCAAATTCGCTCTTACGTTCTTCATCCTTACAAAATGGTCAAAGACCATCGCACCGGCGTGGAAACCGCCCAAGTGGACAAAGTTCTCGCCGGCGAATTGGACGAATTCATTGAAGCGGAGAGAACACTTTAAAATCCTATAGTTTTATGATATAAAACTCGGACAAGAAAAAACCCTCCGATGTGCATCGGAGGGGTGTGCGACTTTAGGTCGCGAAGAACTTGTTAGTCAACAGCTTCCAGCCACATTGGGATTTGGCTCGGGTCGTTTTCTGCCTGCCACCAACCGGAAAAGAGATTTGGATTAACTTGTTTGAGGAACCAAATACCTTTCAGGGGCGGATTTTTCTGTGACCATGACCCGTGGTCGGGTTCGGCCGCTTTATCCCAGTTCATTATGAATGTTTCGGTTGTTCCATGATTGTCGTAATAACCGACTATCTTAAACTGAAACATATCGTAACAAACGATTGCTGATGGGAAACTGCCGTTTCTCATATCCGGCGCCAATCCCTTGACCAAGGGCTGCTTGGACCAGCAGAGTTTCCATCTCTTTTCCGTTACTGATTTTGGGGTGGTGGTAGTTTTAGTTTGAGCGGCAACTTTTTCTTTACGAACAGCTCGCATACTGTTGCACGATGTTATCATTACAGCAAGAGTGGCTATGCTAATAATGAGAATTGCCACCGCCGACGCTTGCCCCCCCTTTTTTCCAATGAGCCAGAATCCAGTAATCAATGCTAAGGGCAACCACCAAAACCCCGCGGAACCACTCCATTTTT
>Ga0209211_10004523_pt1 | contig 21536 bp, 15 predicted proteins | sample RifGroA2_FD_183992 | JGI IMG/M metagenome (GOLD analysis project Ga0209211, IMG submission 183992) | Groundwater microbial communities from Rifle, Colorado, USA - Groundwater A2 (SPAdes) (version 2) | ecosystem: Environmental > Aquatic > Deep subsurface > Groundwater | place: Rifle, Colorado...
AACGCTCACCCAATGTCCGGGCCTCCTGATTGGCACGCAAATACAAGTGCCGGTCGTCGATATTGAGCCGCCGGCCCGCTTCTGCAACGCTAATGGGTACAGGCAAGGACATAAACCGTACCAGCTCTGTCTTGATGGCTTCCCAATCCAGAACACGTGGCGCAGCACGTTTGCCACTCAGCTCACCACGCAAATCCAGCGCCAACTGGCGATTGGCTGCCGGAGGCTCCCAACCGGCCAGATTGCCGGTCAATAATGTGGGTAATGCGAGTCCCGCATGAGCGGCAATTTGCAGGCTGGCGCTGAGTGTCGGGGTACCACCGTCTTTGAGCCAGTGATGAACCGTCGTTTTGCTCAGGCCGATGCGACGGGCAAAGACGGCGCTTTTGCCCGCATCCATGCGCGTAACAATCATCTGGATGGCAGACACCAGGGATGGCATGGTTGGTGCCGTATTCATTTGGTGCTGTGCCGCTACCAGTTGCTCAGCCTGTCTGGCTACCCACATGGTTTCCGGCGTAACGGAGTCGTGGCAACTTTCTTCTTGGGCGTGACGTCCCAGAAATGCACCACAATGCGAACACCAGCCAGGAATGGCATAAGTTGCTTTGTGGCGGGTACCCCTACGGCCACAATCAGAACAATGGTCGACCAAGGGTGTGCGATGCCGATGGCACACTTTGACGTCGGCCAGTTCCCACGCCAGCCGGAAATAAGGTGGGCGACCATGCTCTTGGTCTTCAGCCAGACAGCCCGTGCACCAGCGTCCACTCTGCGCAGCCAGTCCACGTTGGGCAATCACGTCCTTCCACGGCAAGAGAGTGAGTTTATCGAGGCAACCGACACCGGTCAGCAACGACAATGCGGCCGCCCACGACTGCGTGATATCACTAGTGCCATTCAGATTGCGTTCATGCCAGTCGAAGTTCTCACGCAGCTCACCGGGTAGCGTATCCGCCACCAGGCGAGCCAGGGACGGCAGCGATACCGCATGAGAGGCAGCCAGACGACAGAAGTAGCTCAGCAGACTTTCGGACTGGCCAGTACCGCAGCCAATGGGCTCCAGCGCGTGTAATGTTGAGCGCGGATTACTCACTTGTTGATTCATGCCGCCCCCCTCCCCTGACGCTGTGCTATTGCAGGTCGCGGCATGGCACGGGTCATACTCGGATTAATGGCGGCTTCGCCATCCAGAATCTCTTCAAGAATCTGACAGCGCTGGGCTTCCGTCAGTAGTGCACGTCGAAGCGCCTCATCGGACCAGCCTCCGGCTTGCTGCGCCAGCTTCGCTGCACGGGTAAGTACGGCGCTGAGTGTGCCGACACACCCCAGAGTATTCTCATGCAATGCCTCGGCATGCTGCATCAGCTGACTACCCCACAACTCCGGCAGGGCATCCTGGAATTTCAGTACGCATGCCTTGAAGGCACGAATGTCCGCGTCACTATCCTGCCGGTAGCGCTCAAAGTGCACCACATGGGTTCGTCGCGCCAGTTGGGCTGAGAGCGAAACCAGCGGGTAAAGGTCGTAAGAGCCCACCAGTACGATTTGGGTGCCACATAGGTTGGCCAGTGACTTCAAGGTATCCAGCTGGACGTGCAGCTGATTGCTCCGGCTCTGGCGAATGATATGTGCGGCCTCGTCGATGACCAGAAAGTGAGTTTTTCTGGCGCGCAGCGCCCGCTCAACCGCAGTACGCAGCGCCGAGAGACTGTTCTTCGTTGGGCCAAGCGGTTTGACCAACCGGCCCGTTTCGCTATCGATGCCGAAGGTGGTTTTGGGCATCGCCAACCCGCCTTCGAGTTGCTCCAGAATGCGCTGGTAGAACAGTCGCCAGGAGAAGTCCCTTTCTCCAGAAACGGGTGCCTCGATATAGACGGCCGGAATCATGCCTGCATCGGCTTCCATGGCCGACGCATGTTTCTGCATAGCCGCATCGCACAGATGGTGCGCCAAGGTGCTTTTACCGACACCGGTCGGGCCGCATACCAACAGGATGCTGTCCTGGCTACCGTCGTAAATCAGGGTGTCGAGCTCGTTCATCACCTGCGCGATACGGGTGTGCTTGATACGTTGCGACAGCAAGTGGGCGGCAGAGACCGGCACTGTCGAGAATGATGGGGTCTGGGTCATTTTGAACCTTAAAAAACGTCAAAGTCAGGGAGGTTGTCCGGCGTTGCTGCCTCGCCCAGTGCCGGAATGACTGCGCTATGTAATGACCTGGTTTCCGCTGCGACTTCAGCGGTCAAAATATTGCCTTTGCTGAGGCTACTCATTTTGGGAGCCATCACCGGGGTGATACTGCCCATATGCAAGGCGCCATACAGGGCCTTGTTTTCTTGCTGGCGGGCCAAGGCGACAGCCATGGCCCCTTCTGGGGTAAACGTTTGCAGAAATTCACGTAGTCGTTGTGCACTCCGCTCGTCATTGACGGTGATGTGGCTACGTTGCGTGTACTCTTCTGTCAGCGCGCGACGCTCCAGTTCGGTGAGCTGCCTGAGCCCCAGAAGATTGCGGCAAGTGGCTTGCAGCCATTCGTCCCGAATACGGACATACACAGATGACGCATCCCACGGGTCGTACCGGACTAGCAGCTTTTGACCGGCAAGCTGCGGGTCACGAAACACGGGATGCCAATAGAACAGGTTGTTCACTTTGACACCTGTCTGTCGATTCACTTGACGTACTCCGCCACGGTCAACCGGTGGGCAGGTGGCAATCAGAAAATCCTGATTGAACAAAATCTGGCGCTGGGGACGTGCGCCTTTCTCCGCCAGACCTTTGGCAAACGCCTCGCGGGGACTCGTGCCTAGAACAGGGTGAGACTCCTGGTCGTAATACTCGAATGCCCAGTATTCCATTCCGAAATACATCGATTCGAGCGTCCATTCCGCAAAGTTGACCGGCAAATGCTTACCGGTGGTCATGCGGACGTTTTTCGTCGCTTTGGTATTACCCGCCAGGTTGTGCACATATTCGCTATGCGCGCGACCGAACATGCGCTCCAACACCGCGCCATGACGTGGCTGACCTGCGGGGCGGAATCGCAGATGCACCCCCATGACTTGCAGAAACGACTCGAACGTTTCCGACATGAAGTCTCTGCCGTTATCGACCACAATGAACTCGGGCAGGCGCTGATGGCGGCGAACCATATCCCGAATGACCATCATCACCGAGTGATACGACGGCGGGTCAAACGTCAGATACATCGCCACGATACGACGTGTGGTAGCGTCTACCGCCAAAGAGAACCAAGGCCGTCCTAGCGGCTTGCCGGTATTACTGCATATCAACTCGATGTCGAGCTGAGTGTGGTCAATGTGCACGTACTGAAACGGCCGGCTACCATGAACGGGAGTATCGGCATACAGCACATCAACGAACTCGCTTTGCTGGTAAGCCATACGCTTGCCGTGGCGAGTGCGCACGTCTTGTGGCGTTTCTTCCGCCTTGATGCGCTGAATGAGGGTCGGATACGAAGGTGGCTTGACGCCGGCCGCACTGCAGGCATCTACCAGGAACCGGTAGCAGGCCTTGTAGTTGATTGCACGATGATGGCGCCAATGCTGGGTAATGGTGTCATCCATCAGCGCAATCTGTTGTTCACTTAGCCTTCCCTCGCGGTTTCCCCTAGCCGCAATCCGTGGGACCAGTGCCAGTACCTCATTTGCACCATTGGCGAGTGCCAGCTGTTGCCGACTCATCCAGCGCTGAAGCGTACGTTCACTGACCTGCCCATTGTGGTTGCCGCATTCCAGTAAGACCTGTCGTTGCAAAGCCTGCTTGAGTTGCATTTCATCGTAACGGCACAGGTCTAGCGTGGGCTGTTGTCCCGGATTCAGTAGCTGCACTCGACGCTGCTCGTAAGCATCGAGCAGCCAATCTCGTGTCAGGTTAACGATGCCGCCGTCGCTATTACGGCAGACCAGTTCTTTTTCACCGGCCAGCGTGACGATGAGCGTTTGCTGCTCAAAGACAAACTGGGTGCCCGCCGCGATTTCCAGGCTGAACGTCGCCATCCCCGGCATGCCTTGATGGCTGACATGTCGGGTCATGAAGTCGCGGACAGTCTTATCCCTGAATAAACGAAAACGGCGCAGGTCGTGGAAAGTGTCGGCATCCAGGTCGACGGCTACCTGTTGGTCCGCAATGGCTTTATTCAGCAGGTCAGCCTGGAAACCAAAGGGCGTGCTGCAGAGCTCATGGAAATACAGTGTGCTGTGCTCGTGCAGCGCGGCCTGCAGACGCGCCAATTCTTGCGCATCGCATGGCTCACAAGTCGGGCAATAGTAATCAGCAAGATGAAGCAGATTCTCGACGCGGCGGCGCGAAATGGTGGCATCGCTGCAGATACGGTAACGGATGCCCAGTGCAGCCAGCTGTTGCTCGATTTGCGGTGCGTACCACAGGTCATCACTGCCGCGTTGATAGCGGTAGGGATACTTCTCCGCCAGGCGCACCAGCTTGGCCTCGGATTTCCACTCCTCAAGAATGATGCCGTCGCGACGGATAACCAGAAAATCTGGCGTGTGATGAATGTTCCGTATTTCACCAGTAGCAGTGTCAACCAGCTCCAGCTTCAGCTCGGTTGGTTGCGGATAGTATTCCAGCACGTCGTCGTCAAACTCGTGACCGACGGCGGCTGCAAATTCGATGTGGCGACTTTCGGTTGCAATTTCGCAGCCCATCTTGCGACTGCTCATCAGCGTAATGACATTGCCGCCGCGTGATTGCACGGAACGCACCGGCGCTTGGCTACGCGCTTTTTGTATCAATGCTTTTCCGGCTCGTGGCATGCCAAGGCGGTCAAACAGCTGGACGAGTTGTTCCTGGGTCAACATGACGGATGCTCAATATCTAAGGTCGATATGAACGTGTAGAGAGCGCCCTGCCCGATGATTTGCATTCCAGTCGTTTACGACCGAAAATGCAGCGTCAATGCATGCCGGATGGCCAGAAACGTGAATCAGGGAAGTGAGCAAAGCAAGCCACGCGCAATGGCAATGCAGCCGGAAGCTGCGTTGCTGCCATGGGAAGACAGAGCGCATGAAGTACTGCGTGTGGAAATGAAACGCCGGAAGATTGGTTACAAAGAGTTGTCGCGCCTGCTGGAACCCTTTGGCATCCAAGAGTCGCCTGGCCAGCTGAACCGCAAAGTAAACCGGAAGCGGTTTTCGGCGGCATTCCTGTTCGCATGCCTGTCGGCGATGGAAGTGGCCACAATCGAGGTGCCGAACCAGCTGATACCCATCAAGCTGAAACCCAGCAAGTGGCACTCTTGAGCCATAGTGAGTTTGCATATCAACCCCGCCGCATCTTATACCCTCTCATAAAAAGGCAAAGTACGGCCCTGGCACCGGAGTACCTGGAGTGAGGCAGGTTGTCGCATTCGCTATTGGCAGGCTTGCCAATACAGTCACCGTAGACGCCGGTTCATGCAATCGCAAGTGTGCAAAAACAAGTAGCCGTGGACCCATATCAAAATCCGCCAACACCAATGGCTTAACCGGCATACCAATCGTAGTGCAGACCGGGGTTAAGCCAACGTAGCTTCGCTCAAGGTGCTCTTCTCGTTGACGCCTACCGTCAAGTCTCCACGCCCACTTCCGAAGCACGCTTTACGTACCTCTTCTCCAGCAAACCTGGCAGCCAGGCGGGCCGGTCCCGGCCCGGCAACGAGGCCTGTCAACATTGCCAAATAGGTGTGGTCTGTGCCTTGCATGATGCTCATCCTGGTCAGCGAATCGAGGTTTGCCACATGCTTCTTTACGGGATGAAGCACGCGCTCAGGACGCTGGCGAGGGTGAGGATTAAAGGATTATTAGATTACCGGCGGCCGGCACACTGACATCGCCTTGTGGGGAGGGTTGTTTTTCCTGTCCGCTGGGCAAAAGCGTGTTTTCAGGTCCGCTACGGTGTGTTTCCAGGTCCGGCAGGCTGTGGGTTTAAGTCCAGTAAAGCGTGTTTTGAAGTCCAGTTGCAGTCGCCGAAAGGCGGTAGTACGGCCCCCCTCCAGGCCGATATTTGCAAGTGGAATGGGCAATATCTCCCGCGATTGCCGGGGCTTCTTCGACGCTTCTATTTCAAGCGCCTTCTGGCCAGTATTCGTCGCTATACCGCTGTGTGGGTATCCAAAAAACACCAGCGGAGATAATGAGTGACAACCGACCCTTCCCTATCCAAAGACCGCCATCGGCCGGATGCCGTACAGTTCAAGGCCTGGATTCCGCGGCAGCTACGCACCGAGTTCGCCGAGGTCTGCGCATCTCAGGGTATGACGGCATCGGCAGTACTGCGTGGCTTACTTGTCGCCTATATCCAGAAGGCGGAACAACAGCATGGCTAGAACGGCAACCAGCAAAGCCATTGAGCGGCTGCAACAGCAAGCCGATGCTGTTCGTCTGGCGGCAGAGGTTTACGATGATGAAGTGGTACGGGCGTGCGCGGTCGCGGCCGCTGACACCATTCAGGCCATCGCGAATAAACGCGCCCGCGAGGAGCCCATTCTAGCGTTACCGGCCAATGCCTCTGACAGCGAGTTACGCGAAGCACGATTGCATCAGGCCGTCAGCAGGGGTACCGAGGTCTACTTGCCTATCTGGCGCGAAGACCATACCGGGATGCCCAACCTGCTGTTGCGCTCAGCCTTGTTCTCTGCGGCCAACCATGCCGATGAAGCGGTTTCCGAGGAAACGATTGCCTCCCAGGGTGATACCTCCATCACGCTGACCGGCTTCCGGCTGACGGGCTACGACAAGCGCGTGTTCGCAGCGTGCCTGGACCATTACCGGCAAACGCGTCCTTTGTCTGCGCCGCAGGAATTTCAGTGGATTCGGATTTCTTATTGGCAATTCGCAAAAGCACTCGATGTCGAACCCGGCCCTAACGTCTTTAAAGCCGTGCGTACCAGTCTGATACGGCTGAATGCCGCCCACTTGCGGCTGCGTATCCGGCGTAGAGACATCCCCTTGCCCAGGCTGATAGAAGTGGCGTTCGACGACGGGCACGATGCCACTTCCGGCAGTAGTCAGGTAAAGGGTGCAGACATGATTGCCTTCCGCATTCTCGACACGATGGCCAATCTGTTCGGGCCACAGCAATGGACTGCAGTCAGCAAATCGGCACTGCACGATTTCAGCGGACTGCCCGCCTGGCTTGCCAGCTTCTACAGTACGCATGCCAAACCTTACCCGTTGCAAGTTTCGGACTTATGGCGGTACAGCGGGGTGGTGTGCGACTTGCGCGAGTTCCGCCGGCGGCTGAAAACCGCCCTGGAAAAACTGCAGGGCGAGGACATTCCTGCGGCGATTCGGGTTGCAGGCTATACGTTGCAAGGGACAGTAATTACCGTGCTGCTGACGCGGTGGCAGGCTTGACCCACTGCAGGTGCTCACTTGGCAGCAGTTCTGCCGAGGGCTGAGCGGCAGCCAGCTGAGACTTGTACACATTTACCGACCGGGGTGTGACGAGGGCTGCGGCCAACCCTGATAAATCACATCCATGGTTCGCAACACATATACAGGCAGTTGGCAACCCAGCATGAAAGGGATATCCCAGATAGTTTGGTCAATTTAAATATTTTTTTCAAGTTTTAGCAAGCCTAAAATATCCGTAACAGCCGCATAATCACCATGGGAATACCAGATAGGACTCACGCCACGGCCAGCCAGGAAACTGTCTCTTTTTCCCAGGTCATCCTCATCGTTCGGAGCTTCCAAAATAGCAAAGTGCTTTGGCATATACTCACCCTGCTCCGCGAATAGCGACTCCAAAATATCTAAATATCGGTCTGCAACTAGGCTACATCCCAAAAAAATCACCGAGTAGCTAGAAAAAACTTGTCGTATTATTTTTGGTAAGCGTCTCGTATAGTCTACCCCGTCCTCTCCATAAGCACGGTCATACTCATGCTTTGTTAGAACTCGGTGTGCTGGCTCATCAATATTTCCGTGCAATTTTAGTAAATATCGCTCACCACAATGCGCTCCCCGGATAAATCGTGCAGACTCTTCTGTGCCCGTCACTTTCTCATCGAATGGGTGACCTGCACTCGATAGACAATCTTCAAGTACGCGGTCAAAGTTAGTAGTAATGACGGGACCATCAAACAGACCTGGAAAGCATCTTGCAGGACTCAGATTTGGGCTGAGGCGACGTCCAGTAAACGAGGATGAGAAATCACGCCGAAACACTTCTACAGTTCTTCGTACAATAACCTCATCCATCACCTCCTCGTGCTTACCATCATTAAGTCGATTTTTAACCGTAACTTCGTCAAAGCCAGCATCAACAGCCTGCTGAATGATATAAGCCAACCACGTTGGGCATCCTGCCGCCACTGAAAGGCCTGCACCAACAAACGGAAGCACCATCGCTTTATTTCTTATCGAGCCTAGCAGTGCTTCATACTGTCCCAAATTTGCAGGGTAGTCTTCTAAGCGTAGGATTCGGTTACGCATATCAGCCTCATACTGCGCCTTTAATTCTAAATAAATGGCTCGGTCAGAATGGAACAACGCCTTGGCGATTTCAATTGGCACTTCGGTTGCATCAGGTTTTCGTAGGAAAACACCATATCCTTGCTCATCTAGCCAATCGTGGAAATCGTCCGCCAAATCAAAAGCCAGCTGGTCATTAATATAATTTTTAATCTCATTGCTATCAGCCATAGGCAATGCTCTCTACCAAGGTTTCAGCGAGGTGGGTTTGGATTTTTTGGCTGGTGGCAAGGCGCTCGCGCAGCTGGGTGCACAGGGCGCGCAGTGCTTCAACACGGGCGACGATGCGTGATTGTTCTGCAAGTGGGGGAATTGGAAGAACCCACAAACTCAGTGCTTTCATTCCAATGTTTGCTTGGTTTGCCGTTCCTGTCGAAGAGGCAAATATTACATCCAACAATAAGTCATCTTTGAAAGCCAAATCAAAAAACACCTTATCTAGCTGACAAAGCCTAACTTTGCATAGCCGTTGGTTAAGGTACAGCCTCTTACCCTTCATTGCATTCTCTGAAACAAGGCAAGAATACAAATAGTCCCTTTTGTTCTTGGTGCCAGTCATGGTTAATATGATGTCACCGGGCAAGAGTTGATATGCATCTGTTTCAATAGCTAACTCATCTTTAATAAATACCGGATTTTCATTTAACCGCAGAAAGCTTGGTCGGACATTACCCATCCGAACAACCTGATTTGAGCCACCGCTAATAAATCGGCCACTTTCAAATGCAAAGCCCCCTTGCAGTGTTGAAATATCGCCTAAACGAGCCCACTCCCACCCCTGCGGCGGCACGAACGGCTTCTCGTCGTCGGTGATGGCTGGCATCGGCTTGTCTTTCTTGAGTTTGCCCTCGGCAATCAGCCGGTCTTTCTCGGCGCGGATTTGTTTTAGCAGCTCACAGGCAGGTTCGTCGGCGGGGTCTTGCGGTACCAGCAGGCCGCGGACGGCCAGTTGCAGCAGGGTTTGTTCCAGCGCATCGATGGCTTCCGGCCGGTCCAGCACGAGGTCAAAGCTTGCGGCCAACCTTGCCCAGTTTTCCTGCAGCTGGTGCGCCGATTCGCTGGCGGCCAGCGCGTCGAACAGCGTGGCGGTAAGGCGGGCGTGCTGTTCGTCTTCCAGTTGGCCGCGCGCTTCCAGCGCATCACACAGCGCCATCAGCTCTTCGACCTTGGCGACGATGCGGGATTGTTCGGCGAGCGGGGGGAGTGGGATTACACCCTGAAAGAAATTTGCGTCATTAATCGCAGGGTAGGCAACACCAATCATCTTTGATGACACAAAGTCGGTGAAATATGCGCAGCGCAGACATGTGAGTAAAAACTGCGCGTGTATGCCTGTGTGTGGATGCAAAATTGCAAATGCAGTGCTTGCAATTGCACCTGGTTCATAATTTTTTTCGATGACCGCTATGTTTTTCAAATACGGGCGAACCGTGGAATAGATAACGGTGCCTTTTTTGACGATTTTTCGTGCTCGAGATGGCGCATCAGCAGCGTCAAGAACTTGAACGTCTTCAGTTATCTCTCCACGCAAGTTATCAACCGACGCGACATCAATGTAAGTAAACTGCTGGCTGGGTGTTTCTTGGCCCCAATTATGTGAAATGTCTGGTAGCCGCACCCATTCCCACCCCTCTGGCAGTTCAAACGGCTTTTCATCGTCGCAAATCGCTGGCAGCGACTTGTCCTTCTTGATTTTTCCCTCGGCTATCATCCGGTCTTTTTCGGCGCGGATTTTCTGCAGCAACACGCTCGCCAGTTCGTCGTTGGGGTCTTGCGGTACCAGCTTGCCCTGTACAGCCAGATTTAAAATCAGCTCGCGCAGGCGCTTGATGCCGTCCGGCGCGGTGGCCAGCAGGTTGAAACCTTCGGTCAGCCTCATGCCTTGCCCTCCAGCGCGGCGGCGAGGATGGCCTTCAGTTGGTCGCGCAAGGCTTGCGCGTCAGCCTGCAACGCCTGATATTGCGCCAGCAGCTCGTCCGGGTCGTGACTGATGACTTCACCGACGTGAGGGTTTTTCTGGTCCAGGTTGAAGCCTTTGGCGCGGATGTCGTCAATACTGACTTTCCAGGCAAACTCGTTTTCCACGCGGCTGGCAAAGCCGTCTGCCTCGCTGCCCCACCAGGCTTTTTCCACGTCGAACTCGTCGATGCGGATGGGTTTGGTCTTGCTGTAGCTCTTGTAGCCGGCCGGATACTGGTGCTCGTAGTACCAGATGTCCTTGGTCGGCTGGCCTTTGGTGAAGAACAGCAGATTGGTCTTGATGCCGGTGTAGGGCGCAAACACGCCATTGGGCAGGCGCACGATGGTGTGCAGATTGCACTCGGTAAGCAGCTTTTCCTTGATGCGTGTTTTGACGCCTTCGCCGAACAGCGTGCCGTCGGGCAGTACCACGGCGGCGCGGCCGTTTTGCTTGAGCAGCTCGACAATCAGCACCAGGAACAGGTCGGCGGTTTCCTTGGTGCGAACATCGGCCGGGAAGTTGGCCTCGATACCCGGCTCTTCGGTGCCGCCGAACGGCGGGTTGGTCAGAATCACGTCCACCATGTCGCGCGGGCCGTAGCTGACCAGCGGGCGGGACAGGGTGTTGTCGTGGCGAATCTGGCTCGGCACTTCGATGCCGTGCAGCAGCATATTGGTGACGCACAGCAGGTGCGGCATCTGCTTCTTTTCCACGCCGTGAATAGCTTGCTGCAGCAAGGCCTCGTCCTCGACGGTTTTTACCTGTTTGCGCAGATGCTCCAGCCCGCAGGCCAGAAAACCGCCGGTGCCGCAGGCAGGGTCCAGTACCGCTTCGCCCAACTGCGGGTTGACCATATCTACCATGAACTGGGTGACAGCACGCGGGGTGTAGAACTCACCGGCGTTGCCGGCGCTTTGCAGGTCTTTGAGGATTTTTTCGTACAGGTCGTTGAACTGGTGGCGGTCTTGCTGGCTGTTGAAATCAATCTCGTTGATTTTGTTGATGACCTGGCGCAGCAGCTGGCCGGACTTCATGTAGTTGAAGGCGTCTTCAAACACTGCCTGCACCACCTCGGCACGCGGGTTGGTGTCGGTGTACAGGTCTTTCAACTCGGCAAACAGCTGGTTGTTGACGAAGTTCAGCAAGGCGTCGCCGGTGATGCCTTCTGCGTCCGCCGCCCAGTTGCGCCAGCGCAGGTGCTCGGGAATGGGCGAGGTGTAGTCATCCCGCATCATCTCGATTTCGGTTTCCTGGTCGTCGAAAATCTTCAGGAATAACAGCCAGGAAAGCTGCGAAATACGCTGCGCATCGCCATCAATGCCCGCGTCCTGGCGCATGATGTCTTGGATGGATTTGATGAGGGTGGTGCTGATAGTCATTAACTTCTCGGAAAACTTAATGGGTGCGGAAGGTGTTCCACTCGGCCGTATCGAGCTGCATGGCGCAGTAAGCTTCGAACAGGTACAACTCCAGCGGGTTGTCTATGCGGATAAAGGCGACTTCTGCCGCGATGAGGCGCTGCTGGGCTTGAGTGAAGGCCTGTGCAACTAGCGGGTCTTTCATGGCCTCATCGCGGGTAAGCTGATGGCCAACCGTCTGGCTCGCCATTTTATAAGCAAGTGAGGCGCCGAAATGGGTTTTATCGTTGACATGCTGACGCAAACGCTTGATGACACCGCGCGAGATACCGACATAGAACGGCAGGCCTTGCTCTAGGAGCACATAACAGCCGGAGAAATCCCTACTCAAGCCCAATTGCTTGGCGAGCGTTTTTTCAGCTACCCCCGGCTGGGCAAACTGAGTCAGCTTGATTGGCGTGTTGATAGCTACTTGCAGCGTGGCCATGTAGCCGGGCAGGACCTGGCTGGCAAGGTCGGAGAAAGCGTGCTGACAGTTATCGATAGGCATGGGGATTATTGATACAGGGCTTGTTCAAGGTTACGCAGAGCGCTTTGATATTGCGGTTTGCCGCCAAATGATTTAATCAGCTCTACGGGTGAGCCTAGGGTGGCGAAGTCCGGTGTACGCAATACCTCGACCTTTTCGATATTAGCGATACCTTCGTCGGCGTATTTATCCAGCAGCTTCTCCAGTACCTTGCGCGCGGTACCGCTGTGGCGGGTGAAGTAGTCTTTTTTCTTCACGTTATCGGCACGTTCGCGACGGGTTAACGGCTTCTGGCCAAAGACGATGTGGCAGATAAGGTCGAATGGGTCGAGGTCTTTGCCGACTTCTTTGGCCAGCTCGTCAAAGAACACGCCTTGGGCTTCCAGCTCGTCGACGATGGCCTGCTTCTTGTCGGCATCGCTCCAGCTTTGCAGGAAGTCGTCCAGCGAGGCGAAGCGCTTGTTCAACTGAATACGGGTGTAATCCTTGAGCGACTCGGTAATTAGCTTGCCGTCAGCTCCCATGTATTGCACACGCTCGTTCACGACATACACGGGCACGTCATGGACGAGATACTTGGTTCGCCCCCCCGAGCCTTGTACTCCATTGCTACCGTCACCCGTACTGGTGCCATCGCTGGAGTCAGATGTGGGTACATCCTCGCCATCCGGCGGCAGGTCTGTGTCTTCGGGCGGGGTAATCGCGTCCCCACCAGCGGGTTCATAGATGACCGTAGGCTCACCATCAAAAGCCGGGTCGGCAAAGTTCTCGGTGGCTTTCTTGAAGTCCAGAATCGTGAACCACAACTTGCCGTAGTCTTCGTTGATACGCGTGCCACGCCCGATGATTTGCTTGAACTCGGTCATACTGTTGATGGTACGGTCCAGCACGACGAGTTTGCAGGTTTGCGCATCGACACCGGTGGTCATCAGGCGGCTGGTGGTGGCAATCACCGGATACGCCCGCTTGGGGTCGATGAAGTTATCCAGCTCCATCTTGCCTTCGGCGTTATCCCCGGTGATTTGCACGACATACTTGGGGTTGGCCGCAGCCAAATCCGAGTTGGCGTTTATCAACGCTTGCCGCATACGACTGGCATGGTCGATGTCTTCGCAGAACACGATGGTTTTATTCATGCGGTCCGTCGCGTGGAGCAGCTCGGTAATGCGCTTGGCAACGACTTCGTCGCGCTGGGTGAGCACCAGCGCCTTGTTCATGTCTTTCTGGTTGTAGATGCGGTCTTCAATAATCTGCCCCTTGGCATCGACCTTGCCAGTGGTGGGACGCCAGCCCAAGTCCTTGTCCAGGTCGACCCGGATAACCTTGTAAGGCGCCAAAAAACCGTCCTCAATCCCTTGCTTGAGCGAATAGGTGTATACCGGCTCGCCAAAGTAGGTGATGTTGGAAATCTCTGCGGTTTCTTTCGGTGTCGCGGTCAGACCAAGGTGCACGGCATTTCCGAAGTAATCCAGGATTTCGCGCCAGGCGGAGTCTTCCGCCGCGCTACCGCGGTGGCATTCGTCGATGACGACCAGGTCAAAGAAGTCCGGGCTGAACTGCTTGTAGATATTGCGCTCTTCTTCTGTGCCGGTGACAGCCTGATACAGAGAGAGATAAATCTCGTAGGATTTGTCGACCTTTTTGGTCTGGGCATTGACACCCAGCGCTACCATCTCGGTGGTGACCTGACCGCTACTATCGACCTTTTCAACACCTTTCTGATTGACGCTGAGTTTGGCCATGGCGCCTTTGAAGGGCTTGAAGTCGTTGACCATCGTCTGGTCGACCAGAATATTGCGGTCCGCCAGAAACAGGATGCGCTTGGCCGTACCAGACTTCCACAGCCGCCAGATAATCTGGAATGCGGTGTAGGTTTTACCGGTGCCGGTGGCCATAACCAGCAGAACCCGCTTCTGCCCTTTGATGACTGCCTCTACCGTACGGTTGATGGCATTGACCTGGTAATAACGGGCCGTACGGCCCGCGTGATAGTCCTGGGAATACAGCGGAGCTTGTTCAGTGCTGATGCCTTTCCAGGCCAAATAGCTTTTCCAGAGCACCTCGGGCGACGGGAACTCGGCAAGGCTGATTTCACGTTCCAGCACGCCATCTGCCAACGTTTTGTCGTGAAAGACAAACCCATCGCCATTACTGGAAAAGGTAAACGGGACATCCAGCATCCCGGCATACTTCAGTGCCTGCTGGATGCCATCCCGAACGGAGTGATTGTTGTCCTTGGCTTCAACCACCGCCAGCGGTATGTCAGGCTTGAAGTACAACACGTAGTCGGCGCGCAGGACCGTTTTACGGTCCCGCATCCCCTTGTTACCTCGAACCTGTACCCGGCCGGCTGTCAGACCGACTTCTTCTCGTAACTGACGCTGCTTGTCCCACCCGGCAGCCTCGATGGCCGGGGTGATGAACTTGGTGCAAATGTCCCGTTCTGACAGCTTTTTCTTATCCATAACCGTAACCTGGTACGTGGCGCTCATGCCAAGATTATATCTGGATGCGCTGAACAAACCCTTCAGTTCACGGAAAATTTTAAGACCTTGGCATGCCAACCGAGCATTAACTGCCGTCTAGATAGGAAAACCTAACCAATGCCTGCTCCTGACCGGCGGCAGTCTGCCAACCGCGCCAGTAGTCACCCCGTAAAAGGGTTAGCTGAATTTATTAAAGTGAGCACTCAGAAATGAGCAATTAGGCAGGGAAAAATTATTGGCAAGTGAAGTGCTAAGAAAAGCACAACAAAGGCGGTGTTGCAGAAAAACCACTCACTTTCTGCAAATGATAGGACTCTGCTATCAGCAGAGGGATGGGACTATACCGCACATTTTTTGTGCACACAACAAAACCATGCAAAATAATGCAAAGCGCAAGATGCTGGATTACAACACCAGAAAAACACTACATTTAGTACGTTTTTGGGTTGCCATCACACCAAATGCCTGATGTAATTTGCACAACAGCAAGGGGTCGAGCACGTCATTGTGCTTCTTGCAAACGCAAAAAGCCCGCCGAGGTAGGACTCGACGGGCTCTCTGGAAGAGGAACCGAACGACCTCCGGTAACCCTCACTTGCGAATCAAATTTCGCTGTATGCACGGTGCAGATTACTGCACCAAGTTGAAATTTGTAAACAGCAAGTTGCACATAGAGGTCTCTTCGTTGAAGGGAATGCAAAATGGCAACACCAGAGAACGAGGGCGATGTTATCTACCGGATGACCATTACCGTAAAAGGTAAGAAAATCCGCCGGAAAGATGGTAAGCCCTTCCGAATCGTGCTGCGCAACAATCGCGCTCGCGACTGAAGGAGAACCCAAAAGGGGGCGGTTAACACCGCCCCCTTTTTTTTCCTTCTTTGAATCACCCCCTCGTTTGCTACCGGAAGCTGGGAGAAGGTTGGCAACCCATCTTTGCCCAACTGGGTACAAGTGATTCGCAACAAGGCGCCAGCCCCGGTGGTGGACTACGCCGCCGTTCCGTGGGTTCCGGAACTCGGGCTCTGGCCGGAGTTGAAGCCCCCCTGCCTTAGAGGCCGCCCGCGCCATCAATGATTTCCTGCTGCGTCGGCGCACCACACTGACGATGGTGCCCATTAAGGAGCGCTCGCTTGCCATCTTCGGCGACGAGAAGCGTCTCGATACTTTACGAGCCAGCGGCACTCCGTGTCCCGTTGTTATTACAATGTCAAATACAGCTGGGCTGCTCTTACCTACTACGTCGAGCAAGGAGCACCGAGTCCATCAAGGTAGCATGCGACTTCGTCCGCGTTTTTTAAGATTATTTGCTGTGCCTGTGGCGTGACTGCTTGAGCCCCCTCGAATCCAAGGTGCTTGAGCAGGTAAAAAAGCAGTGCCTGGCGGCAATCGAGGCGTGCTTCACCATTTTGCATACCGTAGTCGAGCTCTACGACTTTGCGCTGCGCCGGCGGCAATCCCGGGTGCGGTGCAATGACCAGGGTGACCGGCGTGTGCCAGGCGCGGTCATCCAAGGAAGATATGGTCGAGGTGGTGCCTGGCCGAATGCTGAGCATTCGCGCAATGACAAAATCACGGAAGGACTGTCGCAGATGACAGAACGCCCGAACATGCCAGCGGAAACCATCGAAACCAAAGGCATGTGGCGAAAGCGTCCGAGCCTGAGGTTCATCACTCGAAAGCGATTGGTAGTCCACGATGACCGTTTCTCGGTTCCGAATCGCTTGCAGTAGCTGGCTTAGGGTCTCTGCTGAGATGACGCGAGCCGGAATGGGAGTCACCCCGGCTGGCGGTGACCATCCGAGGAACACACTGCCCTCCGAGCAGAGGCCGGAAGCGGAAATGAGTAGGTCGTTCAAGTACCGCTGTGGATTGTCCGTGTTGTAAAGCGGTGTGAAGGGTGTGCCGGATAGGTAGGTTCGCGCACTGGCGTCGTATCGGATGTTGTTCGAGGCAAGTTCGGTGTACCGGGCGATATCAAGCGAGGCCTGAGGTACCGAGATGCCAAAGAACTCGACGAGGTCCGACCTGTTGAGGCGGCCATCCCAGCGTAAGCGGTAATCGATGAACTCAAGCCGGCGTTCCTGGCTCCAGCGCCCCGAGGGACGAGGAGCGCTTGGTGAGGGGGTGGTGGTAGAAGAAGTGCGCGAAGTCATAGCACAAGTCTAACGCCAATATAAAAACTATACGAGTATAGTTTTTATACCTACAATGCTATTGTAATTTTCTCAATAGTACCTGCTGCCGTGGATTTCTGTAATCGCAATGGACCAAGCTGCTGAACTACCGAACCTCGAGGATGCCATCACCGAGCACGATTCCGTGCTGGAGCTGCTCGACCTCACCAAGCAGCAGCGTAACCTGCTCCTGTTACGTCCGCTTTTCCAGCTCGAGCTCAACAAGAACAGCATTGGTACTGAAACTGCCGGCACCACGCCCCTCTTCAAAGACCTCGACACACACTATCTGGTACTTACGGCGCTGGACCAGATGATGGAAGGCACGACTATCCACATGGGCTGCACGCCGGCGGAGCTCATTGACCGGTTAATGGCGGTTGCGAAAACGATGAAACCGAGCCTCAGCACAGCACAGATGCGCCGGGTGGCTGAGGTCATCCTCGACACCCTCGATAACAAGGCCAACACCTACCGCGAGTTTGCCTTTGACTTCTTCGACGGAGGCTCGCGGCAGATGAGAACCGTCCGTTTCCGGTTGGTCAGCTACGAGCCGGACCTGGAGGATGTGTATCGCTATCGCCCGACAGCCGAAGGCTATCTCGTCTACTTGGGCATGCTCGACCTCGAGCCCGAGGATGCCCAGGAACTCATGGAGAAGATGCTCGACCTCCTGGTTCAGCGCGGACGCTTCGACGCAGCCCTCGAATTTGCCAAGCGGGCACGCACGCTGTCACTGGAATACCGGCAATTCATCCGTGACCGGCTGATGCAGGCCTACCGCGCGCCCGGTTCGGTGAATTGGACGAAAGAGGTCGCGGGGAAGCTCAAGGAGGCACGTGCCCACGTCGGAGCTCGCCAAGCGGAGGACCAGCGTATGACCGAGGCGGTGCGGGAAGCTTTGCAGGCTGCGGAGGAGGCAAAGACACGACAAGACCTCGCGCAGCTATTGAAGACGCTGCAGGGTGCAAGTGTGATTCGCGCAAACCTAGTAAGCGACATTACAGTCGCTCCCGACAAATTCCTGCTGGCGCAGCGCGCACTCTTCCGCGCCCGCCGTCCATCCGGGCTACCAGACCTGGAAGTCCGCCTCTTACCTGACCTGCTCAAGCTCAGCAGCAGCGTACTGGTCGAGAATGCGGACGACGCCATCAGCGGGCTGTACCCGGCCAAGTGGCCCAAGGTCTACGGGCTGAACAACGTCTTCAGTCTGCTACTGGAGCGGCGAACGGAGGCGGTTGTGCCTGATGATGAAGAAGGCGAAATTGAGCCTTTTGTACCTCCACCCATACAGTTTGCACCAGCACTTATCAGTGAGATGCAGGCCTGGGTGACGAGTAAGTTCACCGATGCGGCCACCTACAGTGTCGATGAGTTGCTGGACATGGCCGAAGCGGAAGGCTTCGACCGCACCAGGCAGCGCTGTCTCGTACTCATGATGTTCCGTAGCTACTCGCAGGCCGAGACGCTCTTCCCCTCCAGGCGTGCTGAAGCCGATGGGCGCTTCGAACGAGACGTTGCACAAGGCTCAAACCTGCGCTTCTCCCCACTCAAAGGGAACATGCCATGATGGTTCCAACCGGTACGGCGCGCAACGCCGCGCGCCTCGTCTACAAGGCTATCCAGCCGGCCCTCTCGCCGGTCAACGACCCACAATACCGTGAGCTGCTCGACCTCTACCGTGCAGAACCGAATTTCGCCTCCATGGTAAATGAGGTCGCTGACGGACTCGAACTGACGGTGCTCGACTTCAGCGAGCGTGGCCTGGTGGTTGTGCCCGCCTCACGCGAGAGCAAGTTCGCTATGCGCATCGCCGACTTGCGTACCAACCTCAAGCCCGAGCAAAAGGCCGGACTTATTCTTGCCCACGTAGCAGTGGCAGCGGCGTTCTACCCGACCACGAGTGGATTGGAGGACGACAGTTTTGTGCCGCCGCCCGCTAGCCTCGCGCAGTTTCGCGACACCTTGCTAGCGTTGGCGAGACGCTTGAAGGATGGTGCGGAGGAGGCAGACCACAAGGATGTCCCGGTCGAGCTGGCCTTAGGTTGGGAGCTCATCTGTGCGATGCCGCTGATGTTGCCCGGCGCCCAGCGGGCGTCGCCCGCATCGGTGACAGGCCTCATCGGTCTCGCGCTTTCGCATATGGTGGCCGGTGCCTTGGTGCACGTCGACCGGGAAGCCGCCGACGAGACACAGGTAACTTACACACCGACCCACCGTTTGCAGGTACAGCTTCGCGAGCTGACTCTCCGGCGCCTTTTCGAAATCGCCCAGATGGGCACCCCGGCAACACAGGCCTAATCATGCAGAAAATTTCACGCATCTACGTCGGCAGCTATGGCATCGATGGCGCATGGTACGACGGTGTGACATTCGACCTGACCGACCCCGAAACCGGTGAGCCGACCGACACCATCCTGAACCTCGAGAATGGTGGCGGGAAAACCACGCTGCTGAGCTTCGTATTCTCGTGCTTCGACACCCCAGTGGAGCGCTTCCTGAAGCACATCCAGAACAAAAATCATCGCTTCAGCCAGTATTTCGCGCGCGACGGCCTGCCCGGCATCATCCTCATCGAGTGGGTGATGCCTCCGCGTACTGCCGGTGCACAGCCCTACCGCCTGGTCATCGGACAGGCAGTCGCGGTGAAGGCGGGAGCTGAACGCGATGAGGTCGACCGCGTCTTCTTCAGCTTTGAGAGCAGTGGCGCTCTCAACTTCGAATCGGTGCCGGCGCCGAAGCTCAATTTCGCCCCGGTGAGCAGCATGCTCGAACTCTCCCGCTGGATTCACGACGGGCACAAGCTCTCCCCCGATTTCTTCCAAACCCGGGTGCAACAACACTGGCAGCAGCACTTGCGTGAGGAGCGCCTCATCGACGTCGACATGCTGAAGCTGCAGGTGAACTTCTCTGCGCAGGAAGGTGGCATCGATACGGGGTTCCTGACTTTCAACTCGGAGCCAGAATTTATCCGTAAATTCTTCAGCTTGACCCTCGACGAGGGGATAGCAGCCTCCGTACGCCAAAGCGTGGTCGATATCTGTGACAAGCTTCGGCGCAAGCCCTATTTACAAAAGTGTCTGACCGAGCTCACCAGATTGCGCACGACACTGCTTGCGTTCAACGACACCGCCGAGGTGTACGCAGCATCCCGTCAGAAACAGGATGAGGTATTTCACCATGGAGCTCGGCTCACGCGCGGCCTCGAAGTCTTAGCGCGCAAACTGCGAGAGGCTGAGCACGACGCCGCTGCAAATGAGAAGGTGCAATCCGACCTGGCCAGCGAGAAAAACAACCTGTCGAAGCGCCTAGCTGGTGAGGTCACAACGATGAGGCTGCTGCAGCTCACGCGCGCATTGGAAGCCGCCACTGAGCGCAAAGAGTCGGCCCAGCGAGACGTCGACGCTACGCGGGCGACCGAGCAATTGGTCAAGGCGGCCAAGGCACACTCTGAAATTACGGCGCTCGAGAAGAGCTTGGCTGAGCTGGAGGCGAGTGCTACTGAGGCGCGTGAAAAGCTCGAACCCTGGCTGGACAAGGCGGAAAGCCAAGGGGCGCTGCTGCGCCATGCACTCCATATCGCCGAGCAGGCCCTGCGCACTCAGGTAAGTGCCGCCGGCACCGCCGAGACTCAGGCCGGCCAGCGTCTCGGCACTCTCGTACAAAGCCTGCGCGAACTCGGGACAGCCATAGGCAAGCTCGACTCGGAGGAAGCAGTCCTGAAAGCGGCAGAAGACGCCCACCGCACTACACGGGTCAAGCTCGTCGAGGATGGCGTACTCAAGGAGGGCGAGTCCACATCGGATGCCCAATCTCGTTACAGTGAACTTACCGCCGAAAAGCGTAGCGACGAGAACAAGCACCGCGCTCACATGAAGACTCTTCAGGGCCAGGAGCGGGAAGCGCGCCGCGTTGCTCAAGAAGCCGGGCACGATGCCGCCAAAATTGCAGGTAGTCTTCCTCGACTCGAGGCATTCGTGGCCGAGGGAGAAGACGAACGCGAGATGCTTGAACAGCTGTCGATTCTGCGGCAGGTAGCCGAGGCCGATACGGCGGACCCGGAGTCTCCGGCTTTGTTGCCCGCCCTAGAGCGATTTATGCTGGCCGAAGACCGCGCCGTGGCGCAGCACGAGGTACAGCTGTCCACCCTCCAAGCAAGCCGCAGCACGATTATGGAAACGGGGGTGGCGGGAGACTCGCGCGATGTCAATGAAGTCGTAATGCGCCTTCGCACACTGGGCGTGAAATCAGCTAAGCCCTTCAACACCTATCTCGCCCAAGCTATCCCGGACGCTGGGAGTGCACGCACCCTGGTCCTGAGCAATCCCGCACGCTTTCTTGGCGTTGCGGTGGCATCCGGTGAATTCACCAACGCCCGCGAAATCTTGGTTCAAAACTTGAAACTCGATACCCCTGTGATGGTGTCAGTGGATGCCTTGGAGCCCGATATGGCGGGCCAAGACCGATTTGTTCTGCCCGCAGCCGATGACGCCGCGTTCAACCAGGAGGCCGCCCAGGCGTTGCTG
>Ga0209211_10004526_pt1 | contig 21531 bp, 26 predicted proteins | sample RifGroA2_FD_183992 | JGI IMG/M metagenome (GOLD analysis project Ga0209211, IMG submission 183992) | Groundwater microbial communities from Rifle, Colorado, USA - Groundwater A2 (SPAdes) (version 2) | ecosystem: Environmental > Aquatic > Deep subsurface > Groundwater | place: Rifle, Colorado...
CTCAGAACCCAGAAAGATGATATCTTCTTCAGCGACACCAAAAAATCTTGCAATATCATCAACTCCATATTTTTTGGCGTCCGAAATTTTAATGAAATGGAGTGCCAAGACATCTTCTAAAGCAACGCAACCGTCAGAAACATCCCGATACCGCATAAGACGATGATCTTTTTTCAAACGTCCAAACTCGCCTGTGGAAGTAGCTCTTTCCAAGATCGCCCGAACAAGATTATACGGAAGCTCTTCCCTGGGCTGATAGGTTCCTGCAACATGGGGTAATCGAAATCTATCCGTTCCTGCATCATACCATTCACGTAATCGTAATTCGATTCCTTGTGCAAGATAGCGATCAGGATCCGCTTCTAACAAAGCTTTGTCTGGAACAACACCTTCGCGGGGAACGAGAACATAACGACCTGAAGATGGTTCAAGGCTGGGGGCTGGAACGGGAGTTGGCGAAGGAACAGGAGGAGTGGGTGGAGGAGTGACAGGTTCTACAACAGCAACTTCAAGAGAAGGTGCAGGAATGGGATGAACAACTGAAACAGCAACTCCAGGAGGCACTGCAGGAACCACGTCAATAAATCGAGGTGATGTTCCAGGTTTGTCTTGTCGATAAATTAAACGCGCCCACAACCCTAAATGTTCTGCTTCATCTGAACGTGCAGTACGGCTGCCAAATGGAATATTATCAAAAGAACCTCGGACAGTTCCGTCTTCAATTTCAACCGATAAAGAAGGATCAGCTACATATTTTCCATGAGCAGCCACCATACGGCCAGCTCCACGATACACACCGTCAGCATGACGTAAAAGCAGAGCACCGATGGGCTTGCCAAGAAGAGCTTCATGCGTTCCGGTAAATGAATCATCAACAATCTCTTCAAGAAGACGAAAACTCAGTCCCTCAGCATCTCCTTGTCCTTCGCCAGCCATGGAGGGGGCATGGAAGTAATGATTTATATTGATTTAGGTGCTTAGTTATATAAAGAAAGAACGTGTAAGAAAACCCTTAAGAAAGCAGTCCGCGGCGCTCAAAGTACTGTCTAAGTGTTTCCTCAGTTCCGCGCAGGCGATGAGAAATAGCACCTTCAGTCACACCTAACTCCCGTGCAATGTCTGCTGGAGAATTTCCCTGCGCAAGCATATCAACCAGCTCTCGTTGTTTGGGTGTTAATCGTTCAAGACCTTCTCTCAACGCATGATTCGTTTCTGCATGGAGATATGCGTTTTCAGGATTTTTGGTATCCCTCAATGATTCAGGATGTTCAGCTTCAGCATGTTGATCACCAGAAGGAAGCACGGTTTCAAGGCGCCTGAGACTCTGGCCTAAATCCGCTGCAAAATGAAGAGCATGATATTCGTCAAGAGTATCGAGATACAAGTCTCTCATCGCTTCTTCAGGATCAGGGGAACGACCATGCTCTTGTTCGAATTCGCGAACATAGCGGGAAAATTGACTTGTTTCTTCCCGCAGACAACGAGAAAGATGATCCGTTCCGCGAATTTCATCAAGCATAGCACCTTTAATCCGCCACTCTGCATAGGATTTGAAATTGCCGCGCTGAGGATTGTATTTTCGAACCGCATCGACAAGCCCTTCACGCCCTGCACTTTCTAAGTCATCGCGAGTCACCGAGGCATAGGACGGAATTTGTCTGAGGATGCAGCCAGCAACAATAGGAATGAGCTGCATCCCTTGCTTGTAAAGAGCATCCTGAGAAGGGGGGGTAATAGGTTGATCAGCAGGATTATCGTTCATGTTCAGCACACTCGCAAAATGAATAGGATATTTAGAAAACCGGTCCTATTTAAACCTAACGTTTTTCTAGATCAAAATAAACCAAAACATTTAAATAGAAAATAACCATTATGGTGGTTATAATAACTAGTATCGTGGTTATCATGAAAGGCTTCCTCCGACTCCTCAAAAACAATCAACAGGCACGAAAAATCTTTGGCAAACGTGAACTGGTTATCATCGAAAAACAACTCCAAGGAATTAATCTTACGCAGTCAGAAAAAAATAGACTCTCGCGGGACATCAGGCCAAAATTTTCTTTTATGATGGAAGCAGCTCCGTTTACATGGCTCTTTAAAATGAAAAAAGGCGAGCTCATCAAACATGCTATTGCCGAAGCACGAGATCTGATTCTTGCAGATCAGCAGGCATCTCATATCCAAAGGATTATCCTGTACGGATCAACGGTTGTGCAGCAACGCACATTCAGATCAGATGTTGATCTTGCTGTCGAATTTTCTGAGATTACCGAAAAAGATGCAATAGCGTTTAGAAAACGGAGTATTATCCATGCACCTGAAAAAGTAGATATCCAAGTCTATAATCTTTTGCCACAGAAGATTAAAAAAGAGATCGAAGAAACAGGGAAAATAATCTATGAAAACAAAAAGAATTGACGACAAGATCCAAGACATCGAACGCTACCTTGTCGAACTGCATAGTTTTCTTCCTAACGAATATGAGTTGTACAAAGAAGATACAAAAATAAAAGCGGCAAGTGAACGATATTTTGAGAAGATTGTTGAAGCGGTTATTGATGTTGCATTCCTGGTCATCAGAAATAAAAACCTCAAACTCCCCGAAGACGACAAACAAGCACTGGATATTCTTGCACAAGCAAAAATTATTTCAGAAGAACTTGCAGGAAAGTTGAAGGATGCGAAACGTATGAGGAATGTTCTTGCTCATCAGTATGATACCATTGACGATGAAATTGTCTTCAACACACTCAGGGAAGAATTAGAAAAGGATGTTGAAGCATTTTTAAGGACGATAGATGAAAAACTTAAGACTGAAGCACCTTGACAACCTCGGCAAGCGTCAGCATCTGTTCCTCTCCGGATTTCATGTTTTTGAGCTTCAGCCTATTCTTCTGCACCTCTTCGGTGCCCGCAATCAGAACAAAAGGAATATTAAGCACATTGGCATAATTCAAATTCTTGGTAATTGCCCGGTCCATCAGATCAATTTCAGTATTGATCCCTTCTTTCCGCAGGATGCCTGCAACTTGGAGGCAGAAAGGAACGGTTTGGATAGGAATAATAAACACTTGAGCAACACTCTTCTGAACACGCCCGTCACCTGAGCGTTGTTTGTTGATCTTCATCTGTTCAGTAATCGGTTCAATGCCAAAACTCAAACCCACAGCAGGAACCTCTTTGTTGGACTGGAGGAAGTTTCCCACCATCTTATCGTATCTTCCACCGCCGCAGAGCGAGCTTTTGACATCATCCTCTTTTGAATTGCGTAAAAATCCTTCAAACACGGTTCCGGTGTAATATGCAAGCCCGCGTGCAAGTCCTAATTCAAAGACAACGTTCGATTGATCATCAAGAGAGGAAAGAAGATCCTGCATTTCTTTGAGTCCTTCACAGGCCGGACCAGGAGGAAAGAGCTGTTTAAGTTTTGCTATTTTTTCTTCGTTGGTTGCTGTGGTTTTGAGGACGCGGAACAAGCGGTCAATGAGTTCGCTTGGAATGCCTTTTTCTTGGAGTTCTTTTTCTACGTCTTTGATGTTGACTTTCTTCAGCTTGTCAATGGCAGTAATCACGTCAACACGCTTTTCTTCAGGAATTTCGCAGTAGGTTAAGATGCCATCCAGCACTTTGCGGTTGCTGACTTCGACCACCACATCAAGATTGAGTTTTCTAAATACGGATTGTGCAAGCATAACACATTCTGCATCAGCGAGCATGTTTTTGCTTCCAAACGTATCCACGTCACACTGCCAGAATTCTCGGTATCTTCCTAACTTAATCGGACCGTCACGAAACACAGGACCCATTTGGTAGCGCTTGAACGGCATTTTGAGGCTAGGATTCATGCCGACAAATCTGCTGGCGGGAACCGTGAGATCGTATCTCAGTCCAAGATCTCGATTTCCCTGGTCTTTCATTTTGAAGGTTTCTTTGAGAATTTCTGCTCCGCCTGCATACTTGCTTGCAAGCACATCAAAGCGTTCAAAGATCGGTGTCTCTAACGGATTAAAGCCGAACAGCTCGAAGCTGGTTCTCAGCGTGTCAAGGACTTGCTGTCTAACGATCATCTCTTCAGGCGGAAAGTCCCGCGTTCCCTTGGCTCGTTCGAGTTCTAACTTGAATTCTTTGGATTCATTGCCCATATTCTTTTGTTACCTCGCTGGTTTTATATAGTTTGTGGGGTTGCGTTAATTAGTTCATCTCATTATTTTAATTTGATACAATCCTGCTTTTTCTAATGCCTGTTTAATATCCCCTATCAAGTCTTCAATATCTTCTATTCCTGTTGAAAACCTAATCAACCCGGGAGGAATTTCTGATTTTTTTCTATCATCTTCACTCAGTCCTGACTGGGTCATAAGTGTTGGATAATCAACTAAAGACTCAACACCACCAAGACTCTCGGCAATTTGCCAAATTTTTAGATTCATAAGGAATTTTTCGATTTCAAACAAGTTGAAATTAAAAACCACCGATACGATGCCACTGTATCCTTTCATTTGTTTCTTAACAATATCGTATTGTGGACAGGATGACAAACCAGGATACGTTACTTTCTGAACAAATAATTGTTCCTGGAACCATGCTGCAAGTCTCATTGCATTTTCCTGATGCCTCTGCATTCTGACAGCTAAGGTTTTGAGTCCTCTTTGTATAAGCCAGCAGTCAAAAGCAGACGGATTTAAACCGAGTGCATTGCGAAGCCAGCGGAGTTTATCAATAAGCTTTTGATCGTTCGACGAAACAGCACCCCCTATGAGATCAGAGTGTCCTGAAATATATTTTGTTGTTGAATAAATAACAAGCGAAGCGCCAAGCTCAAGAGGGGACTGATTGAGAGGGGTTGCAAATGTCGAATCAACACAAAAAAAGATATTGTTCTTTTTAGCTATTTTTGCGATTTCTTGAATATCATTAACTTTAAGCAGAGGATTTGTTGGGGTTTCTATCCAAATAAGTTTTGTATTTTCAGAAACAGCGTCTTCAAATGTTTTAAGTTCACTTGCATTGCAGAAAACTGTTTTAATTCCAAATTTCTTAAAACATTCTAAAAACAGCCTTCTTGTTCCTGAATAGGTGTTGGTATCACATAAAATGGTGTCGCCGGGTGATAAAAGATTTATTATGGCATTGATCGCAGAAGTTCCTGAATTAAACACAACAGCATCAACTGCATTTTTTTCGATTGCCGTCAAGGCTTTTTCCAGATTCCTAAATGAGGGATTATCAGTTCTTCCATATTCGTATTTTGAAACACCTGGGCGCTCCTGTACAAACGTTGATGTAAGATAGGGGGGCGGAATAATCGCCCGTGTTGCAGGTTCAAAATTCTGTCCTGTTTGAATAAGTGAAGTATTTGTTTTCATTTTTGCCGCCACCTTACTTTTACTTGCCTATATCTGGCTGACCAAATAAAGGAGTCTGAAAAACTTCCTTTGTTTTGCTTCCCAAGGATTCAAAACTTTTCCAGATTCTCTCAAAGCTGTCGCTAAGATAGGGGACATCCGAAGAGAAGGTAACACGCATCCATGGACCATATTTTTGCTCCCACTTCTTTGTATCTTTGTCAAAATTAGGGCCCCACTGCGTTTCCAAACCATATTCCAAAAAGAGATTAACTGCATATTGAAACATCGACATTCCCCTCGGGAGTTTTGGAAGTTTAATCAAAACGTTATATGCAGAAGTTGCACGGGATATTCCGTCAATAATACCCGATCTTCTAGCAGGAGCATTAAGATATTCAAAACTTTTTTCGTAAGCAGTCATGTCAGCTTGTCTTTGTTGGATATAAACTTCAGCAAGCTTCCTATTAATGGGCAGGCCAACGACCCGCATGCCCTGCGGAAATAATTCTACTGCAGAACGTATTGCAGAATCAAGATCGGCACCTTGCTGCGTCTCTAACTCAACATACCTGAGAATAGAATCTAAACAGATCATCCCTGAATTGAGATTAGAAGGACAATCCCTTTGAGTAATCATACTGTCTGCTAAAAAACGGATAAAGCCAGGATTGGATGTTATAACATAACCCACACGTTCTCCTGGAAGATTTTTCCCTTTCGAAAACGATTTGATGGTAACAACCCTGTCCAAAGCTCCTAATTTATATGCAACCTGGGCAACAGAATAAAATTTTGACCTTTCCGAAGGAAAAGGCAGTTCTTCAAATGCCGCATCGTCAATAATGAGCAAGTTGCGGTCTTTTGCTGTTTGTACAAGTTTTTCAAGATCTTGCTTTGAATAAAATTCCCCTGTCGGATTATTTGGCTGGGTGATTACTAAAAATTTTGCAGCAGGGGTTAATTCTGCTTCTACTTCGGCAGGTGTTGGTAAAAAATTTACGAGACCCCCATTTTGAGCATCGCGATTAATAACCGTAAATGCTGTTCTCGTATTTTCAAAAAATTGAAAATAGTTTGGACCGCAACAAAGAATTGTTGAGCCGGGAAATCTGGTGTTTAGGTATTGGAGTACAGTATAAATTCCATTCGTACCGCCGCCCTCTGTAATGTAGGTTCCTTCCTGTGGATAAGCTTCTTGATCGCCAAGTAAAATTCCCTCAAGCGTTTTTATTGATGCAACGGCAGAGCCTTGGCCATTGGGTGCAGCATAATTTGCTGTTAATCCTATCTCAAATTGATCTAAACACTTTTGCAGTATTAATGGCAAAGGCGGTAAACGTAAAGAAATTCCCGGAGAAAGTTTTCTTCTTATCATCTTCCCGGAATCAGACGGTATTCTTTGCCTCCAGAGTTCAAATAAAGAAATGAGGCTCGGAGAATCTTTTAATGCTTCCTGCATTTTTTCCAGTAAATTTGAATCAACCAAAGAAGCAACCATAGGTAAAGATGTGAGACCATCTCGTTGCAGAGAATCTTCAAGACGGTTACGCAACTCAGGACTGTCATTATAAAATCCCTCCAAAACTCTATAAAATCCAACGGTTTCGGCAAGGGGGAGAGAAGCTCCCGCTAGTTGTAATAAAGAAGTACCAAAGGAAGTACCATCTTTAATGTCTTGTTGGAATTTCATGTTCTTTTCCTCCGCACATGTTTTTGTTTTTATTTTACTAATCCACCAGCTAATGCAAATGCAGGGCAATAACCCTGATCGATTGCACGCTGTTTTGTTTCTCTAAAAGCAAGCTGTAACTGTTCGTCAAGAATCACACGACCGTCAACCACAGAGCCAACGTTCACGCTAGGAATATAGATGCATGGACTTACCGGAGAACCTTCGTCCATAGATCTCACGGCGAAAAGGGTTTCACCGGCAGGGCAGAAAGAACTTCGTTTTGCTGACGAAAGGCCTTGTGATCCTATCGTTCCTCCTCTTGCAACATACAATTCTGCCGGGTCATAAAAATCACGCATAGCAGTAATTTGTTCTCCGGCAACAGCCAGTTGCTCACGTGAGGCAGCGAGGGAAGGAACACCCCCTGTTAAAGGGATATAGGCAATAAACCTCACTTTGTTAGCACGATATAACTCTTTTACATCAGCACATAGTGCTGGAACTGCATCATAGTTTCTTGAAGTAAGAATTACGGTTGCTACTGTTACAAAAGCTGAGTTTGGATTTGCTCCATTATACTGGTTGATGACGTCAAACGCACCTTGTACGATTTCAGGGCGTGTGAGATTCAATTCTTCATTATAAGGTGGAAGATTAGCGGTGATGACTAACTGTCGAACACCCGCTTCTGCTATTTCTTCAAGTAAGGGTATGCCACGACGAGCTATGATTCTGCCGTTAGTATTGATGTAATCATAACCGGCTAGTTTCATCAAATCTCTCCAGTTCGGTGCGAGCAGCAGTTCACTGGTCATAAGAAACTGATTAGAGAATCCAGCTTCTGACAATGCTCTCAGCACAGCAGGGACTTCAACTGCAGAAATTGCAGACTGACCAGGAGTGTAGTTTGCAAAATAATAACAACCACTGCATGCTTCATTGCAAACAGGCTTTTGTTCACGCGGTGTAAAAAAGACACTGATGCTTTTTTCACCATTTACTGCTGCTGTGAGTTTACTCTGGGCTTGTGATGCTTGATTTTGTGTAGTTGACATATTCTCTCCTCCGCATTGTGGATACTCATTATTGAAAAGGTCCACAGCCGAGATTCGCACTCGGACCGCCAGCGTCACAGGCTGATGTGCAACTCTTACACTACCGTGGACATGCATAGTTTGCATAGCTCTCGCTACGTTTTGATAGTCTTGTTGATAGTTTTATTTCTCAATAAAAACAAAATTTCATCGACGACAAACACGAAAAAATAAAACGTCGAAATAGAACTTTGCGGATAACGTGCAAAGTTTTTAGAAGTGGGTTTTGGGTTAAGAGCTAGCGTGCGCTAGCAATGAAAGAATAACGATCGAAGAACAGCAATTTGGCTACAACGAAGAAGATTTAATTCAGTGCCGATGACGGCAACCACCATTTGTCGTTTTTGCCATGAAGTATTGTAGAGTTGAGTAAGTATATAAAACTTCCGATTTAAAATTTGTTTTTTTGAAATTTTTCAGACTGCACAATCCGCTGTGGAATAAGAAGAGGTATTTCCATAAAATCAATATGCCAGGAAGCAAGATAGATTTTTGCCTCTTCACTTTTTGAAACCGGAACCAAGAGCGTGCTGTCAGTTAATTTGACAGCTTGAAGGGCGCTGAGCATGCCGGTTTCCCCTGTTCTTCGCCCATAAAGACTATAATAAAAAAGCATACGTTTTGATTTTGTCAGGTTTTTCAAATGATAGCGGAAGAGGACAAATGAAGAAAAATTGAGGAGTTTTGAAAGAGATGCTTTTTTAATGATGCTGTATCCTTCTGAAAGGATGCTTTCACGAGCAAGAAAGTCAGAAGATAAAAGCTCATGATAGGTTTTGGGAATGACTTCCAGATTGAGGTGGTATTTTTCTCCTGATTTTCTGAATTGATAAGATACTGCAAGGTCTGTTTTATCCTTAAACAGGAGAAGAATATCAGTGTCCGCAGGTTTTTGTTTCCCTCGTATTGTTGAGCCAAAAAGGATGATATCTAACAAAACGTTCCGATGTTCTGCATAGAACTGACGGGTGTATTTTTCAAAGCTTGATGGAAGCAGTAAGTTTTTTGACATAGGTTCGTACCTCGGTGCAAATTTTTTGATGAAGTGTGGTGGTGTATGTAGCGCGATAGGTTGGGTAACGCTGGTTTAGCTCGTCGTAAAGCTCGGGAAAGACTTGTTTAAGCATCATAAATCGTTCGGTATGGTCCTTAGGCGATTTCCCCTCCTTATCAAGAAGAAGGATATCAAGTGCAAGAAACCACGCCTTGAAGTAGAGCATCGTTGCAGACGTGTAATCGCCCATCTCAAACACAGCGTCGGCTGACTGAAGAACAATGGGAAGGCGTTGTTTCAGGCTGGTGATATCACTCATTGGCTAGACCAACACAAAACCAGTATAAATACTTTTCTGTTGGTTTGACAAACAGATGCCCAAGCATAATCAGTTCGTTGGTCGTACCAACCAAAATTATCTAAAAACTCTATTTTGTTAGTATTGCCAACACTACAACTAACCAACGACGTGGCCTGTTGCCAAAGATTATTCTTGGTTGCAATACCGCTCATAAAACTGCAGGATTTCATCGGTTTTTCTCGGATTAAGAGAATAATGAATTTCTCCTGTTTTCTTAGCCGAAAGAAGCCATTCGGCTTTTTCAAGTTCTTCCAGTGCTTGTTTGGTACGTTTGTCTCCTCGAAGATGAGACGGAAGTCCTTTGAGAATATTCTCGGTATGGGCACCTCCCCACTTTCTCCAGAGCACCAGTTTTCGTATAATGCGTGCTTTGATTTCGAGTAGAGTCAACTCCATGCCTATCCAAACATGAGATATCTATAAAAAGATGATTACCATTTTGAGACAATATCGACTCAGAATAGAAATATTTAAATAGAAGGATACCCCAAGGATACCTATGAAAAAAGAACAATCCGTATTTGTTGCGTATATGGGCGATTCGCCCATGGTAAAAATTCTTGACTACCTTTTGACAGAGCGGCATCTCGATTTTTCCATAACTGACATGGCAGAAAATGCAGGAATTGGAAGAGCAACACTCTATCGCATCTGGGACAGCCTCATCAAAAATGAAATTATTATTCCGACACGAACCATTGGAAAGGCACGTTTGTTTAAACTCAACACTACTGATGAAAAAATCAAGAAGCTGATTGCATTACACGATACCATTATCATGAGAGAAATCAAAAAACAAGGACAAAAAAAGCAGATATTGGTTGTCCATTAAATAGTTAAGGAGTGTTCTGATTACAGCACCAGTATCGCCCACATCACGGTACCTGCAATCAAGGGAACCAGCAGGTTGTCGTCAATCGTGATCTTCCAGATCTTGATCTCAATAACTTCTGCAAGCATGGCAACACCTGCGCTCAGAAATGCAGGGATATAATGAACAAAATATGATGCACTTAATCCTCCCAGAAAAATCCCAATGAGCGTCCCTTCAATAAGTTTCTTGTTGTTGAGATGATGAGGTATTCTTCCCAGATATTTTCCGCCAAGATGAGAAAAGCTGTCGCCCCAGGCAAGCACCATGATGGAAGCTAAAGCAATGTTTTTGGGAAAAAGTATGAGAACCAGTGTGCATCCTGCAAGATAATGCAGTGTCGCACTGCCAGGAAGCACTTTTTTCTCAGGCCGTTCCATTTCATCAAGAAGCCAGGAGATCAGAGGAAGACGACGGCGCTGAGCAAGACAGGATAAGAAGAATCCGATAACTAAAAGAGTGATCATGATCGTTGGACCAAAGATCTTCAGATAAATCAAGGTTGCTAAAACCATGCCGACAAGTACATGGAGAAGTTGTCTCTTGGTTTCGCGGTGCAGAGGAATGTGGGGAAGCTGAAGGTTCATAGGATTCATCACCTCATTTCAAAAACACTTGAAAGATGCCATTTCCTGCCAAGACAATTGCAGTGACAATAAGCCCGGCAATGATCGCACCAGCAACAACGGAGAGATACAATTTCTTTTTACTTAAACCAATGAGATAGCCGGCAAGCGCACCGCTCATGACGCCAGTTCCAGGAATCGGAACGCCAATAAAAACAATCAATGCCCATTCTCCATATTTCTCGACTTGGGGATGAATTTTGTGCTGGACTCTTGCAACATACCAATCATAGCAATGTTTAAAGGGTTTGATAAAAAATAACAGATGAACAAATTTCACAAGAAAAAAGTAGGTCAAAAAACCCAGCAGAATATTGGCACTGATGCACACCACAAATACCAGCCACACCGGCATCTTGAGAACAAGAATGCCGTACGGAATGCTTGCCCGTGATTCAAGCAAAGGAGTAAGGGTGATCAGAACAAGGGTGATAATATTGTTGAGGAGTGTCATGGGTGTTATCGAGTTGTCTTCAGAGAATCGTATTCTTTAATCTTTCGTATTGTTCTTTGGTGCCGATGTCGTACCAGTATTCAGTAAAGACGTAGGCGTAGACGAGTTCTTCTTTCAAGAGCTGAACAATCAAATCTCCGGGGTTGTCAATCTTCTTGCTCAAAGCTGTGCGGACCATGAATGTCAGCAAGGATTTTGGAAAAAAATAGATTCCTGTTGCAGCAAGGCTGGTTTTGGGAATCTCAGGCTTTTCTTCAAATCCCGCAATGCGGTTGTCATAATCCAATTCAACGACACCAAATTTCTTTGCAAGCAGTTCTCGTTTTCGCAGATCATGCACAGCGACAACCGCATGTTCTTTGACTTGAAAGAGATGATGGACTTTCGCAAGATCACAGCCAAAGAGATTGTCTCCAGCAATAACCAGCAGATCATCATTGAGGCTTTGCGAACGGATGGCAAAAAAAATGTCGCCCAGGGCGCCCAACCTTCCTTGATTATGGGTCGCAAGATCATTGACAAGGGTGATGGTTTTTTTGAATTTATTTTTTGCCTGTCTGATCTGATAGCGCTCCTGCCAGGCAAGAAAATCCTTGTAGAATTTATCGTTGGTTACAATGATAATGTGATCAATAACCGGAAGCGCCTCGACTTTGTGCAGGATGTGTTCAAGGATGGATTTATTGCCGATCGGAAGCAGGGGTTTTGCCTGGTTTTCGGTGAGCGGATAGAGGCGTGTTGCAAAGCCTGCTGCAAGGATAATGGCTTTCATGAGGGGGGAAGATGCAGAGCTTATTCAAATGCTTTTTGATCATTCAACATAGTTTTGCATCCTTCACCCGCTCGCGGATATAGGGATGCTTGAGAAGATCTTCAACAAGAAAACGAGGATTCTGGTGGGTTCGTTTCTCGCGTGCATACCAACGTTTCTGTTTGAGAAAAACATCGCGGTGCTGTTTCTTAAACGCCTCAATGTGTTTCGGATCAAGGTTTGCAGGAGGACCGGAAAGAAGAAGGGTATCAGAAAGCTTTCCTTTTTTGATGAGATAAAAGAGTTCTGCTTTTGTTTCTTTATCCCATTGGGCCCCTTTACCCCAACTCCACACTGCACCAACCAGTTTAAAATCATGCTTCAGCAGTTCTTGTTTCAAAAATTGGAAGACCTTGACCAGTTTAACACCCACGACATCAACTTTCCCAAGAGGAAGATGCACTTCTACAGCAACAAGCTGGGCATCTTCAAGCTGTGCACGCCTGACCAGAGATTCCATCGTAACAGGATGCTGTACAAAAAAATCTGCTGAGGGTTTTTTCAAAAATTCCTTTGCCCGCAAACGAAAGATATCCAATTTTTCCTGCTCCAGTGCAGCAGACGCATTGCGATCTGCAAGCGTGGGATCGATCACAATCAATGCGGACTGGAGTTTTGAACTGTTCAAATGAAAAAAAGCCTTGCCCTTGTGCTTGTTGTAAAAATCAATCACGGTTTTTTCTTGGAGCGTGTTTGCAGTTCCGGATTTCCAGGTTTTTGAAGCCTGAAGCACCTTTAGAAAACTGCCGTAGAAGATCGTCAAGATATCCACCACATGCCCGGAAAATCCGCGCAGATAGGATTCAGCGCCATAGACACCTGCAGACTTGCAGAATGCTTTAAGCAAACGGATTTCATTGCACAGGGATTTCTTCTTTTTTACTTGCTGCAGAACCCATTGGACATGCAGAGGACTACAGTCTGTGATATTCACTGCATTTTTTGCCTGCTCTTTTTTCAAAGCAAGCACCGGAACAATCTCGTACATAAACGTACTGGAAGGGATGCGGACATGAAAATAGTCGCGGGAACCGTGCAGACGCTCTACATTTTTGAACACCTTGTTCAAAACACGCTCGAGCATACCGGAAAGATCTTTGTCTGCATAAGACTTGGGAAATACAACAAACAAATCACAGTCATGGTCATTTTTGAGGAAGGTTCCTTTGGCAATCGAACCGCCTGCAATGACTTTTGCCTGCAAACGCTGTTTTTTGAAGCCTGCATTGATTGTTTGGATCACTGCACGTACTTCAGACTGGATCTTTTTCTCGTCAGGAAGCAAGTCAGCAGTGACGGTCTTCAGGAGGTTGTTCAACGCGGGTGTTTTCATGCGATCAGACTCCTTATAGCAGATTTGCTAGTTTTTTAATATCACTATTTGCGATATGAGTATATATTTGTGTCGTTTGGAGATTCTTGTGGCCAAGCAATTGTTGGATATATCGTATATCTGCGCCTCCTTCCAAAAGGTGTGTTGCAAAGCTATGGCGAAGCGTATGGGGATGTATGTTTCTTTTGATGCCTGCTTTTTGTGCAACGTGTTTTATGATAAGCTGGATGGTTCGTTTGTTGTATTTATTGCCACGCTCTGAAATGAGAATTTGGTTATGTACATCATCCCTTTCCTTAAATTGTTTCAACAAACCTGCCACTTTTTCGTGGAGGAAAACAATCCGTTCATGCTCTCCTTTCGCGATTTTGACGCGGATAAGTCCACGCTCGAAATCAATGTCTTTCCATCGCAGGTTGATAACTTCTGACAGGCGCAGACCGGCGTAATACAGCAGCGCAAGAACAAGTTTATGCTTCTGATTTTTGACTGCTTCACACATCTTCATAACTTCTTCCCTGCCTAACACGTCAGGAAGCTGGATATTCTTCTTTGCCAGCGGGATAGCTTCGCTGAATTTTTTGTTTAAAACAGTTTTATAGAAAAATTGCAACGCAAAATAAATCCCCCTCATGGTTGATCTGCTTTTATCCGCCTGTTCCAACAAGAATTGCCGTGGCTCTTTCCCTGATTCAAGAAACTGCGCAATGACTGCAACATACGCCTTTGCTGTTTCGGACGAGTATTTGCGAAGCTTGATCTCCTCTTTGAGCTTTTGAATCTGCGCATCTTGTTCACGATTGAGCATGGATCTTTTTGGCAACTCTCATCTTATAAATATTACGCTTTTTGTTGGAAAATGACATAATTAAGCGCGAATATAGCGCTTAATAGGTGTTATACGACATATTCCGCAAGATTTTTACCACATCTAAAACAAATAATCTATAATCACATTTTTATAGTTAAGGGCATTTATTTTCACTGACATGAAGACTATCGAACAACTATATACAAAAAAAACATCATTTTATCATCATTTTTTTATTGATGCCTTAGGTTATGGAAAAGGACTTGAAAAATTTTTTGAAAATTACTCGTATCTTAAAGAGAATATCAAAATTCTCGACGCAGGCTGTGGAACCGGAATAATAATAAGAATCCTTACCGAGATTGCCAAAAAGAAAAAGCTTGATGGCATAAAATATTATGGATTCGACCTTACTCAGGCAATGCTTGATCTTTTCAAAAAGTGGATATCAAAAGGAAACGATAAGAATATCACTTTTAAGAAAGCCGATGTACTGCTTCTCGACGAACAACTTCCTAAAGATTGGCAGAACTATGACCTTATCGTTTCCTCCGCAATGCTTGAATACATACCAAAAGATAAAATACGACAGGCAATTCGTAATCTCGGTAGTCTACTTAAAAAAGATGGCACTATTTTGATATTCATCACAAAAAGAAACTTGATTATGCGTTTGCTTATCAAAATGTGGTGGAAAGCAAATATGTATGAAAAAGATGAGATAAAGCAGGTTTTAATAGATTCCGGTTTTAGAAAAATAATTTTCAAAAATTTTTTATTTCCATACTGGCATCTTAATCATTGGGGATTTATCATAGAAGCAAAGAAATGATAATAAATGCCCTTGCGAAATGAACGGTAAAAATCTTCTCCATACGCCTTCGCTCCCGTTGGTCGCTCGGGGACGCTGCGCTCTCGCTTCACTGCGTTGCGCTCGCCCTCGCTTAACACGGGGATAAAAGGTTTCGCCCCTCGGCTCGGGGCTCTCCCCAAATTTTGCTCATTTAATGCCCTAAACGGGCTTAAATTCGCAAAACTTCTTTTATCCCGATATGTTCTATTCAATTGTCGGCACAATATAGAAAAAGTGGGGTCGGCTAAGATATAAACATAAATTTTATTAAGTTTATCTACTTATTTAAATCAATATCAAGATTTGTGGTCAAAATGTCAAAACGATCTCTACGAGAAAAGGCAAACAGAGCTTCAGTTTTTAGATCAAGAACTTTTGTATGTGTTGTCGAAAATCCTAAACTAATCCAAAATTTAATGGGAATAGTCAGAACAGCTGAAGCATTGGGTGTAGGTAAGGTATATGTAATTGACAATGGAAGATTGAAACTACCAAAAGATTGGCAAAAGATGCGTGATGATCCTCATTTGAAAAATGTAAGTGCATCTGGGATCAAATGGATCTTTGTGAAGATATTTTCTTCAACATCTGAATGCTTACAACACTTAGCGAAAAAGAATTTTACAAATATCGGGACATCTCCACATCAGTTAGGTAAAAAGAACGTTCCTCTTTTTGAGGGAAAATATACACAGCATCATTTAGCTGTATGGTTTGGTAATGAGGCTAGAGGTTTGTCAGAAGAAGCTTTAGAAGCCTGTGATTTCTGTATCCAAATTCCAATGTATGGAATAATTGAAAGTATGAATCTTAGTTCTTCTGCTTCAGTAGTTCTTAATCATATTGTGGAAAAAAGACAAGAGTATTCTAGAGGAAAACTTTCTAAAAAAACCACTAATAAACAAATCAAGCCGACCCCCAAATAATTTGTGCCGGCAACTCTTCGCCAATTTTTGCCTTTGGCAAAAACCGTTGCACTTTGGCTCAGGTTTTGCTATTCAAAACGAATATAACAGCGATTAAGAGGTTACGCTCTGTTGCACCTCGCTCCATCCAAATCCTCGCTAACGCTCGGACTTCTCTTAATCGCGATGTTTTCCCAAATTTTTTCCAGCTCTCAAAATTTTCCATCTCTGTTCGCAAAATTCTCAGCTCTGAAAATATGGGTTGCCTCATTTTCGAGGAGAATTTTGCTCACGAGGGAAAATTTTGGAGGGAAAAAACTTCGTAAAATGCCATATGTTAAGAGAGATACCCTGAAAGTGGAGGAACCGAAGAACCTGAGAGATGAACGATTTGAACAGGTCCAGAAGAATGAGCAGGAGCAGGCAATGCATAGGGGGTGGATACAGGAACTCGTGAGGTTCGACAAATTTGATGAATCTCAGCAGGAGAAGGAGCACCGCGTAAGGAAGGAAGAAGACCTGCAGGAACTAAGGAAGGATGTTCAAGAAGAGCGCCTAGTGCAGGAGTAAGAGAAATTTGACTCAGATCAGCATAATATGCGCAACCAGGTTCACCAACACCGATGCCATAGCTGAAACCTTGACGGCTGTCCAGCACATTGAGCGTTTCGGCAAGACCATCCTGAAGACGTTCAAGCAAAAGACCTGCAATATTTTGAGCGCCAGGAATTCTTCTTGCTCCCACGACTGTCAAAGCATGACGCGGGTGAATCCGCGGAGGAACCTGCACGGCATACGCTGCGTGTCCTTGGGGTGCATAATAACCCGCAACCACTGCCCGTCCTTCTTCTGAAGCAAATAGTTCAGCAAAAGGACTTGATGCAGGAAATACCACAACAGGAGGTTCTGAAAGCGAATGATAGTCGTCACGGTTGAATCGCCCTGCAATAACTTTGGCGGGATAGACAAGATAGAGATGGATAAGAGGATCAGAAGCAGGAAAATCAGGAACAAAGGCTTGGTAGCGAGAACGAGGAACCAAGCGTTGAGGATGCAGACGATCTAATGCACGAACATAGGCGTTATGGTACTCCTGCAACGAGGCCGTCAACTGCGTACGTGCATCGTCGTATCGTGGTCCTTGTTCGCGGTCAAGATCCTGAAACCAAGATCGAAGACGGCGCAGATGCTGAAAAAAAGAAGATTCAGATCCTGCAGGTTTGAACAACAGCATCGGCTGAAGAAAAACCCGATGTTCTGGAAAAAAAGGAGTCAAGGGGTTTCTATCCCAAGTGACATACAGATGATCAAGACTCGTTGCATCAGGCTGTGTTGCCTGCACTCTCTGAAAGAAAGCTTCCACAGAAGCATTCACTTCTTGAACTCTCAGCTGGACTTCATCAGCCAACTGATCTAAGGATGCAACTCCTGATTCAACTTCTGTTTCGCAATGCATAAGCAAACCCTCTCTCAAGTACATGTAAACTCTGTCTGGGCTTGGCACCAGTATATAAAGACAACGATTAAGGTGAAGAAAGAGGTATCGACAACGCTCTCGAGAAAAGCTTTATAAAGCAACTGGCTTCTTGTTCCTTGTGATGAAGACAAGATGGATCAAAACAAGAAGCAAGATCGAGCGACAGACAGCATAAAGGTTACTATTGTCCTCGATACCAATTTTTTACTGATTCCAGGCCAGTTTAAGGTCGACATCTTCAGGGAGCTGGAGAGGATTATAGACGCCCCCTACCGACTCGTGGTCTTGGACGCTACGATCGACGAGCTTAAGGAGCTGAGAGACAAAAAGGGCGCCAAAGGAAGGGATAAAGACGCAGCAAAACTCGCCTTGAGGCTGGTTCAGGCAAAAACAGAAACACAAAATATAAATATTGTCACCTCAGCCGAGCCTTATGTTGACCAGGCTATCCTTCAAATGGTGCAGGAAGACAGAAAAGACAAGAAACTGGTGGTTGCGACTCAAGATCAGGAGTTAAAACGATTGCTTAAAAAAGCAGGCACGAAAACCATCACACTCCGTCAGAAAAAATACTTGATTATCCGATAGACAAGCATCAGCACATCAACAGACCCCATCGAGGTGGATACATGTTTTACAAGATTAAAGTGAGAGACCACATCCGTGTTCCTCCCAAAGCATTTCATCTTGCTACCAAAGACGCTATTATCAAACGTATTAAGAAAAAGTATGATGGTTTTATCTCCAAAGAATTAGGAGTTGTTATTGATGTTGCTGATGTCTCAGAAATTGATGAAGGTGTTATCATCCCGGGAGACGGGGCAGCATATTATAATACCGTTTTTGAATTGTATTCCTTTAAGCCAGAATTGCAGGAAGTGGTCTGCGGTGCGATTCGGGATATTGCAGATTTTGGTGCGTTCATCAATCTCGGCCCGATTGAAGGAATGATTCACATCAGCCAGACCATGGATGATTTTGTTTCCTTTTCAAAAGAAAAGACCCTCACCGGAAGAGAAACCAAGCGAACCCTCCGTGTAGGAGACAAGTGCAAGGCACGCATTATTGCAATCAGCTTTAAAGATGTTGGCAATCCTAAATTAGGATTAATGATGCGCCAGAAATACTTGGGAAAACAGGAATGGCTTGACGAAGACGGAAAAGACAGGGAAGTAAAAGCTGTACCGGTAAAAGAAAAAGAGACGAAGGAAAAGAAGAAGGAAAAGAAAGAATAAGAAAAAAGTGTAAAGAGAAAGAAAGGAGTAAAGAACCATGGCAAAACGAAAAGTATGCAAACAATGCCGAAAATTCACTGATGGACAAACCTGCGAGAACTGCGGAAGTTCTTTATTTACAACTGCATGGCATGGACGATTATGTATTATTCAGCCCGATAAGTCTGCAATCAGCCAGAAAATCGGCGTAGAAAAGAACGGCGAATACGCTGTAAAAACATCAGCATAAGAGGAACACGATGAAACTGACGATCAACAAAGAACGAGAAACGCCTTTATTATCAAGAAAACGATTAACGTGCGACGTAGAATTTGAAGGTGCAACACCGGCGCGGATTGTCCTCAAAAAAGAAGTTGCAAAAAAGGCGGATGTGGACGAAAGCCTTGTGGTGCTGAAGCACATTTACACCAAGTTTGGAAAGCAAAAGGCAAAAGTGATTGCACATGTGTATTCTAATCTTGAAGATTTGAAAAAACTTGAAAATGCGAGTCTGATTGCAAAACATTTGCCGAAGAAAAAGGCAGGCGAAGAAGGAGCAGCTGCAACAGCTGAATAGGGGGGTTTGTGATGGCAGAGAAAAAAAGTTCAGGAAAAGGAAAAGCCTATAAAGTTTATACCAAATACAAAGTTTCTGGGAATAGTATTGAAAAACTGAATAAAACCTGCCCGAAGTGCGGAAATTCGGTGTTTATGGGCGCGCATAAAGACCGATGGGCCTGCGGGAAATGCAATTACACCGAGATGAAGAAGAGGTAGGGTATTTTATTGTTTTTCTTGTGAGAGAATTTGTTGATCTGCATCGGGCAGTATAGGTTCGTACCTTCTTATTTCTTGAATTCTTCTTGGTTTTCCCAGCTCAAGGAATTCATGAAAAGTGAGGGAAACTCGATTACGAATAGCATGTTCTTCTCCAGGACATTCGTAATGTAATGCCTGCACTGTTCCATGATAACTGCCGCTCAGATTATAAAAGTCTCCATGAGCATCTGCTTCATCAGCTTTTCTTAAAACGAGATCAATGTTATGGGGAGTAGTGACATAACTATACTGACCCCAGTCATTTCGCCCCTCATTCCTTGAAGTATCTGATTCAACTGCTACAAGTTCTAATGTTCTTTTTCTTTCCATGGTTATGCTCACGACATTGGTAGTAAATAAAACTTTCTTTAAAAATATAAGCTTTTTACCAATAAATTTATATATTATTGGTATTATTATGAAAATGTGGACAAATTAGACTTGAAAATACTCAACGTATTGGATTGGGATGGAAGAACACCGGTCAATAAAATAGCAAAAGCGATAAAGTCGAATAAAGATGTGGTGGCATACCGAATAAAGAGATTAGAAGAACAAGGGATTATTGTCCGCTATTATCCTGTTCTTGACATGTATAAACTGGGTTACCACACTTCAAGACTGTATTTTGATTTAGAAGAGATCGATGAAATGAAAGAAAAGGAGTTTTTAGAGTTTTTAGATAAAGAAATACGTGCAGGCCTTATTTTTAGAATGGATTACCCCTTCCGTTATGGAATTTTCTTATGGGTGCAGTCAATTTACGAAGTTCAAGATGCCTTAATAAAAATCAAGAGATGGCTGGGGAAATCATTGGTGAGGTATAGTCATTCTTTAATCTGTACCTTCCGGCAGTATCCTAAAGACTACATGTTTGGAAAAGCGCATCATGAAACGAAGAGAAGTTTAGATCCTACAGAGCGAGTGGAGTATGACGAAAATGATTTTAGAATATTAAAAGAGCTGTCTCAAGACGCACGATTATCGACTGTAGAAATTGCGAAAAATCTGAAAATACCCCAAACAACCGTTTCAGCAAAAATAATGAATTTAGAAAAAAAGAAGATGATACAAGGATACCGTGCCGAAATTGATTTTATCAAATTGGGATTTATGAATTATTTTCTTGAAATCTATTTAGAAGATAACCATAATCTAGCCAAGATAGAAACATGGGCAGACGCCCATAAGAATACGGTCTGGCTTCAAAAAGTGATTGGAACCTGCGACATTGAAATCGAAGTTGAAGTAAAAGATCGTGTCGAACTTGAACAACTGCTCAATGAATTGCGTACCAAATTTTCGAATATCAGAAAAATTATCTTCTGGTCGCAGGAATATAAGAAATTGACGTATTTGCCGGCGAGATAAGACCATCACAATCAAAAGCTTTAAATATATAAATAATTATACAACTGTATAAAAAAATGAACAATAGAGAAAAAGTACTCAAAATACTCTTTGAAGAGAGTTATCGGGAGTTTCATCTTCGTTTACTGGCGCGCCTGACGAAACTGAACCCTAATACAGTACTCACCCTTACCCATACACTTGCCAACGAGAGGATCATAAAGAAACACAAACACCGAGATACCCGTCTTGTTATAGTAAAAGCAAACACGGAGAGTAGGGATTTTAAGCTATTAAAACAGTTTTATAACATTAAAAAACTGTATCAAAGCGGATTGATAGATCATCTTGAAAAAACGTATGACCATCCAACGATTATCCTTTTTGGTTCTTATAATAAAGCAGAAAATCGGCCGGGAAGTGATATCGATCTTTTCATAGTAACCGATTACACGAGAGTATGTGATGTTTCTCAGTATAGCAAAAAATTAGGTGCCGAGGTGCAACTTTTTGTCCATAGCCGCCAAGAATTTAACC
>Ga0209211_10004527_pt1 | contig 21530 bp, 23 predicted proteins | sample RifGroA2_FD_183992 | JGI IMG/M metagenome (GOLD analysis project Ga0209211, IMG submission 183992) | Groundwater microbial communities from Rifle, Colorado, USA - Groundwater A2 (SPAdes) (version 2) | ecosystem: Environmental > Aquatic > Deep subsurface > Groundwater | place: Rifle, Colorado...
CGACAAAAATGAAAAAGCCCCCAGATATGCCGTAACATATCAAGGGTCTCTTTCTTGTTTATACATAAAGTATAGCAAATACAGAGAATATGTCAAGCAATTTATAAAAAGTCGAAATTATCCATATTTTATAAGCCTATTTAACCAAATAAATTATGAAGAAAAAAATAATTTTGGGAATTGTTGTAGCAGTTATTATAATCGGGATAAGTGGTTATGTCTATATGTATTTATCTCAGCCCCCTTACACTTATGATCGTGGACATAATTTTGGACCAGATACTTCTGATTAGAAAACATACAAATATGATAATATAGTTTTTAGTTTATGGTAATGAAAATAAAGATAAATTAATTTATGTCCTCATCTGTTGATCAAATCAAATCACGAATAGATATTGTCTCGCTTGTTTCATCCTATATGAAGCTGGACAAGGCGGGGGCGAGTTGGAAAGGCAAGTGTCCATTTCATAATGAAAAAACGCCCAGCTTTTTTGTCTCGCCCGAACGAGGAAGCTATTATTGTTTTGGTTGTCAGGCATCAGGAGATATTTTTACTTTTGTAGAAGAATTCGAAGGATTGGATTTTAAGGGCGCGCTCCGACTTTTGGCGGATAGAGCTGGAGTTCAACTTGATGCTTACAATAAAGAAGATAAAGAAACTAAGAGTGAGAAAGAAATACTTTACAGAGCAATGGAAGAAGCTACAAAGTTTTTTGAAAATAATTTAAAGGATAGCAAGCAAGCGCAGGAATATTTAAAATCTCGTGGTTTAACAGAAAAAAGTATCAAAGATTTTCGAATTGGCTTTGCTATTTTGGATTGGCGTAAACTTTATGATTATTTAAAATCAAAGAATTTTACTGATGGTGAAATAGAGAAAGCAGGGCTGGCCAAAAAACCGGAAGATACTCAAAAAGCGATGTATGACAGATTCCGTGGCAGGATTATGTTTCCAATCTCTGATTCAAGTGGACGTATTATTGCTTTTTCGGGCAGAATTTTAGTTGATGACGGAAAGTCCGCCAAGTATTTAAACAGTCCGGAAACCCCAATATTACGTAATAAGTCCTCTGTGCTTTTTGGTATAGATAAAGCAAAAGATTCTATTCGTAAAAATAACTTTTCTATTTTAGTCGAAGGTCAGATGGATTTAGTATTATCTCATCAAGCAGGATATAAAAATACAGTTGCTACATCGGGCACTGCCTTATCTGATTCTACGGTTTCCAAAGAAAACGCCATTTCTAATCTAGGACTTGTGCGTCGTCTTTCACCCAATATTGTTTTAGCATTTGATGCGGACAAAGCAGGGTTTAATGCTTCAAACAGGGCTGGCAAGATTGCTTTGTCTCTTGAAATGGATGTAAAGGTCGTGTCGTTACCGGAAGGAGTTGATCCCGCAGATTTGGTTTTAAAAGGGGGATCTGATGCGTGGAAGGAAGCAATTCGAAAATCGAAACATATAATAGAATTTATACTAGACAAAGTTTTAAAAGATTCCGGAGGTGATACTCGAAAGAACGGTAGGGAAATAAAAGACGTGATTTTGCCTTATGTGAATGCTCTTAATAGTTCAATAGAAAAAATGCATTTTATAAAGTTTATTAGTGACAAATCTGGCATAGCTGAAAAGGCTCTAATGGATGATTTAAGCAAGGTTCAATCTGAGTTAAAGTCTGAAACAGAAGAAACAAAAATTGCTCAAGAAAATGTGGAGAAAAAATTAAGAAAAGATCCAATTGAACGTAGGCTTTTGGGGATAGCTTTTTGGCAAGAAAGTTTACAATCTAAGATTATAGATCCAGAAATCATTTTTAAAAAATTAAGTAAAGTGAAGGAAACTTATAAGGATAAAAAAGAAGATTTAATTTACGAGGCCGAGGAGTTCTATCTAAATAATAAAAATTTACAAAAAGATGTAGATGAGATGTTGTTGAATATCGAAGAAGAGTATCTAAATGAAGAACTTGTTAGAACGATGATAGAGTTCAAAAATCTTAAAGATAAAAAAGAGGAAATAGAAATTTTAAAAAAGATAAATGAAATAAATAAGAGAAAGGAAAAAATTAAAAATAGTCGTTAATTATTAACACAATCCTTGGGTTTTGGGCTTTAATAAAAAAATTATGAAGAAAAAAACAAAAAAATTAAATAAGAAGAAAATTAAGAAATCTAAGATGAAAAGGAAAAAGAAAACTAAGACAAAAAAGATTGCGAAAAAGAAAGTTTTGAAACTATCTTCAGCTGAAAAAAAAGCAGATAATTTGTCTCGTATTTCAGATGAGCTTATAGATAAAGGACGGAAAAGGGGGTTTATCACTTATGATGAGATATTAAAAATTTTTCCAGATATTGAAAATAATATTTTATTTTTAGACGAGCTTTACGAGAAATTTGCGATTGCCGGGATTGATGTTTTGGAAGGTGGGAATTTGCTCAATCTCAATACGGATCTGACAGATAAAGATTTGAATAAGTCTACTATGCATGATTCCATTCAGATGTATCTAAAAGAGATTGGTCAATATCCTTTAATTCATGCGAGCGATGAAAAAGACCTTGCTAAACGTATTGAGTATGGCGATGAAGAAGCAAAAAATTTACTAGCTCGCGCCAATTTACGGTTAGTGGTTTCAATTGCTAAAAAATATGTGGGAAGATCCGCCAATCTTACACTTCTCGATTTGATTCAAGAAGGTAATTTGGGTCTATTCAAAGCAGTTGAGAAATTTGATTGGACGAAGGGGTATAAATTTTCTACTTATGCGACTTGGTGGATTCGTCAGTCTATTACTCGGGCGCTGGCGGATCAATCGAGAACTATTCGTATTCCGGTTCATATGGTGGAAACCATTTCTAAATATAAACAAACCCATCGTCGGCTTTCTCAAGATTTAGGGCGAGAACCATTAGCGGAAGAAATTGCCACGGAAATGGGTATTCCAGTAGAGAAAATTCATGTGATTGAAAATATCAGTCAAGAGACAGTTTCTTTAGAACAGCCAGTTGGAGATGATGACGACAAGTCAACTCTCGAAAACTTTATTCCGGATGATAAGATTTTACGTCCAGATCAAGAGTCTTCTCGTAGAATTCTTTCTGATCAGATTCGGGAAGTTCTAAATGAGCTTAATCCCAAAGAGCGCAAAATTCTTGAGATGCGATATGGACTTTTGGATGGTATTCAGCACACCCTAGAGCGAGTAGGGGAAGAGTTTGGAGTGACTCGGGAGCGGATTCGTCAGATAGAAGCAAAAGTTCATGAAAAACTTCGTCAGCACGATAAGATTTCGAGGTTGAAAAACTATTTTGACTAGGCAAGACCTAGTCAGATAGTTTTGATATTATATAAATTTGTGTTAAAAATAACTTATGAAAGAATTTTCCTCAGGCCAATCTCAATTTGATGTTAGAAAACCCGAATATCTTGAATCTGATTATTTCAAAGATCCCGCTTCTTTCAAGCAGATAGCTGATTTTTTAGAGAGATATCTTAAACAAAAAAAAACGTTCTTCTGTGCGCTGTCTAGATTCAATGGCGGGGACTGGACTCATTGGGCGAAACATGCAGAAATTATTTCCTGAGATAAAAGTTGTATACCAAGATGGAAGTAAAAAAATGTTATCCTCAGGCGTGTATAAAGATAGTGATGAAAGGGTACTATCAGATACAACAGCTCTTGGTATGGCTGACAAATCTTTTGATGTTGTGTTTTGTAGAGCGGGTTTAAATAATGTTAAAAAAGAAGACTACCCAAGAATACTTGCAGAATATATGAAAGTGTTACATGATGATGGAATAGTAATTTTAATGGACCATTTTGCTCAGACAGAAGAACAAAAAGAAGTAATTAACCAAGTAGAAACTGAAGTAAAAAGAATCGAGGGAATAGGCGATGAAGTTTATGTTCCTACTATCGAAAATCTAAGAGAATTAATTAAAGATGCCAGAGGAAAAGTGGTAAATGAACAATTGTCTATGTGTCTATGGTTTCTTTCTCAATAAAAAAACGTTTCTTTAGTAAAGGCATTGAGCGACCAAATTTGTTTGTTATTAGAAAAATTTTAAAAGCCAAAAATGTATTAAAATATGAAGAAAAAGGGGACGATATTGTTATTACATATCCTATAGCTACAATTTCATTTCAAAAAATTATAAACAACTAGGTCTTGCCTAGTCGGAAGTACTATTATACAATATAAACATGTCTATTCGCAAAAAACCTTTTGTTCCAGGGGAGTACTATCATATTTATAATCGTGGAAACAGCAAACAAAAAATTTTCCATGATCAAGAGGATTATTTTCGGTTTATCAGTTTGTTATATGCCTGTAATTCTGGAAATAATTTTAGAATTTACGCTTTAAATAAAAAAGAAAGTCCTTATGATTTTGAACGTGGCAGTTTACTTGTAGGTATAGGTGCATATTGTCTCATGCCCAATCATTTTCATATTTTAATTATTCAAACTGAAAATGGAGATATTAGTAAATTCATGCAGAAAGTTACAACTGCCTATGTAATGTATTACAACAAAAAATACGAAAGAACTGGGAGTTTATTTGAAGGAAAATTTAAAGCCGAACATTTAGTTAGCGATAATTATCTAAAATATATATTTTCTTATATTCACTTAAATTCAGTAAAACTGATAGATAAAGACTGGAAAGAGAGGGGAATACGCAATAAAAAAGAAGCCTTGGATTATTTGGCTCAGTATCAATATTCCAGTTATGTTGATTATATGGGAATCGAAAGAATACAAAATAAAGTTTTAAATCGAAAAGCCTTTCCAGATTATTTTCCAACCCAAAAAGATTTTTTAAGAGAAATTTTTGAATGGATAAGTTTTAAAGAAATCGACTAGGCAAGACCTAGTCGATTTTATTTCAACGCGCTATCTATCTTCGGTTTTACTGTTGTCCAGGATTCAGCGCCGTCTATAGTAGAGACAATTTTACCATTCTTTAAAATAAATCCTTTAGGTGTTCCTGTAACCCCAGCTGATTTTCCTTTATTAGTGGAATCTGCGACTGCTTGCGCATATTTATTTTCATCTAGACATTTATTAAAATCAGCTGTATTTAAACTCAAATTTTTTGCAAAAGATTTTAAATATGAATTGGAAAAGTTTCCCCGATTTTCTCCATTTTGGTGAGCGTAAAGATAATCGTGATATTCCCAAAATTTAGCTTGATCTCCGGCGCATCTTGCGGCTTCAGCTGATTTTATAGATTCCGGTCCTAAAAATGTGAAATCTCTGTATACAAACTGCACGTCTCCATTTTTGATGTAATCCATAATACCGGGTAAAAGGGGAGACCAATTTGGGTCTATCCGCTTTAAGTATTTAATTGTATCTGCATCCTCAGGCGCTAAGCCAGTAATTGCTCCACAAAAAGGACATTGAAAATCTCCATAAGAGATTAGAGTAACTTTTGCTTTAGGACTTCCAAGTGTTCTGTCATCCGCATCAACTTTAGCTAATACTATATTGGTGGATTCACCATTAATCGTTCCCGGAGAGGTGTTTTTTAATAAAATTGCTCCTGCGATAATGACTCCTGTTATAATTATTGCCCCAGCTATTTGAAGTTGGCTATTATTATTTTTTTTTACAACGTTAATTTCTTCCATATTACTATTATAGCATTTTTATAGAATAGTGCTATACTTACTAGTATTATTAATTATTATTTCAGCCAGAGGCTGATCCGCTTTGGGCGGAAAAATAAATATATGTGTGATTCAAAATGTGGTGATTGTAAGGGTTGTTGCGCTCCAGCTTCGATTGGTAAAATCTTGCTAATCATAGGAGGAGCAAACTGGGGTTTAGTTGGTGTGGGAATGTTGATGAGTAGTAATTGGAATGTCGTTAATTTGCTTCTTGGATCTTGGCCAGTCGTTGAAGCAATTGTCTACATATTGGTGGGTGTGGCGGCTGTTATGAAGATTTTTGGTTGCAAGTGCAAGAAGTGTATGGCCGCCTGTGCTTCTTGTTGTACTGATACTAAAGATGGAGGCAGTATGTAATAGTCATAAGTGATATGGCTTCCATTTCGAACGTAATCTTTTATGTGCTGATTTTTTTGTCTGTTTATGTGCAGGTGTTTTTTCTTGTTACCTTTCTCGAGAATCGAAAAAAAATAGTTGTTAGGAATGGCAAGATTAAGCTTGCTAATTATCCGATGGTAACTATTGCAGTACCTTGTTTTAACGAAGAGAAAACTGTTTACCAAACAATTCACTCATTACTGAACTTAAATTATCCAAAAGATAAAGTCAAAATTTTTTTGATTGATGATGGGTCTACTGACAATACCTATGAAATAATTTCTAAATTCGCCCAATATCCAAATATTGAAGTTTTTCGTAAGGAAAATGGGGGGAAATATACTGCGCTCAATTTGGCTCTAGAACACCTGGAGACTGATTTTTTTGGTGGGCTTGACGCTGATTCATTTGCTGATCCAGAGTCCCTTATCCGCATTATGAGTTATTTTGAAAAAGATCCTGAAGCTATGGCGGTTGTTCCTTCTGTGGTTGTTTATAATTTTAAAAATACTATTCAAAATGCTCAACAAGCTGAATATTACATGGGGGTTTATTTTAAAAAGATGCTTGGTTTTTTAGGAGCTATCAATGTTACCCCAGGACCTTTAACGATTTTTCGCAGGTGTGTTTTTAAAGATCTTGGCTTCTATCGGCATGGACACAACACGGAAGATATGGAGATTGCTTTTCGAATGCAAAAAAATCAATACAAGATAGAACATTGCAATGATGCCTATGTTTATACTAATACACCAACAACAGTCAGAAAACTTTATCGACAAAGGTTGCGTTGGATTTATGGTTTTATTAACAATACTCTTGATTACAAAAATCTTTTGTTTAGAAAAAAATATGGTAATTTTTCCATTTTTACCTTACCCATGGGCATGATTTCTATCGTTTCTGTTAGTTATCTTTTTGGTAGAATAGCTTATAATTTTGGTTCTTTTTTGTATTCAAAATTTTTAGTTTTTCAAACTACTGGTTTTAGCTTTGCGAGTCCTAATTTTAATTTTGATCCGTTCTTTTTAAATATAAGGTTTTTTGTATTTTTAGTTATTTTGATTTATCTTTCGATAATTTTTTCAATGGTTTTTGGAAAAAAGATGGCTGAAGGAAGGTGGGGATTGTCTTTGGGTATGGTATATTTCTTTCCAGTTTTTAGTATTATTGCTCCATTTTGGCTTATGAAAGCAGTTTATAATACTTTTTTAAGAAGAAAACCAGCTTGGAGATGAAAAAGTAGTTGAAAGTTATCAAGTCTATAAAGTTATAAAGTAAATTCATGAACAACAACATTGATTGGAAAAAATATTTGATTGTATTTTTAATTACCGTTAGTCTCTTTTTAACCGCTGGTTATTTAAGTAATTATTTTGGCAACAGAAAAATTAATCAATTAAAATTAATTCAAGACAAAATAGCCATTGATATTCTTTCTTCAGAAACTCAATTTTCTTTGCTCTCAGAATTATCTTGTAAAAATATTTCTGATTCTGTTTATTCTCCCGAGCTTGGAGAATTAGGTAATAAATTGGAATGGAGTCAGAATAATTTAGGCGCTACGGAGGAAGTATCTTATTTAAGAAAATATTATTCATTATTGCAAATTAAAGATTATCTTTTGGCAAAAAAAATTTTTACACGTTGTAACGTAAAATCTGCGTTTATTCTTTATTTTTACACTACTTTTGATAATTGTAACTTGTGTCAAAAGCAAGGTATAGTTCTTACGAGTCTTCGTGAAAAATATCCAGAACTTAAAGTTTATTCTTTTGATTACAGCATAGACCTTTCAGCCGTAAAAGCGATGCTGCAAATTTATAAAATAAAAGATACAGAACTTCCCGCGCTGGTGATAGATGATGATGTGTTAACCGGTTTTCATCCTATGGATGAATTGGAGATAAGAGTGAAAGAATCTTTCAAGTTTCAAGAAAAAAAGCCAGAGACAAAATCTGCTGAGTAAGTTTTTTTTAATGTTTATATTCAATGGGAACATATAAAGTAATAAACAAAGATTATATCCACCATCAAAAATCTTCCCTGGCTAATGTTCTGAGAGAAGTTGTTTTTGGCGTGGAAGATGGAATGGTTTCAACTCTAGGTTCAATCACTGGGATAGCGATAGGAAGTAATAATCACGCCGTAGTTATTCTGGCGGGGGTAGTTATTATTTCTGTAGAGTCTATCTCTATGGGGATAGGATCTTACCTTTCTAATCGTTCTCAAGAAGAAGTGGAAGAAAGAAAGATAAAAGAAGAAAAGGAAGAATTAGAAAAATTTCCAAAAGAAGAAAAAGAGGAACTTTGCCGAATGTATTTAAAAGATGGTTGGTCAAAAGATTTAGCGATTAAAATGTCCGAAGAAGTATCAAAAAATAAAGAACTCATTTTAAAAGAAATGATTGTGCATGAGTTAAAAATCTCAGGTGATCAAAAGTCCGTATCCATTAAGGGTGGTTTCTATATGTTTTTCGCATATATTTTAGGTGGTATTGTTCCTTTGTTTGCTTATTTTATTTTACCTATCAAGAATGCCATCCCTTTATCAATAGTGATAACCCTGATCGGACTCTTTGTGTTGGGAATGAGCACGACAAAGTTTACTAAACAGCCATTAATAAAATCAGGTCTGAGAGTTCTTATAATGGGAGGGATTGCTCTCTTCGTAGGACTTGTTGCTGGTGTATTGATGGGACAATAGATAGATTGAGTATCTTTACGTGTAAGAATTGTAAGCGTTGTTAACACTTTAACATTTTTTGGGTAAAGTAAACAACATGACAATTCATAAATCAGCGCGACTGACTCCAATCCAGAGAAAGGAACTAGTCGCCCGTTATTTTAAAAATGGCGTCCGAATCGCGACTCTGGCGCGAGACTATCGGGTAAGCCGTAATACGATCTACAATATCATCAACCGGTCCCGAGACAATGACTTCTCGATTCACCGGAGCGTCAACAAACGCTACCGGTGCCTGGAATATGGAATGAAGCGTTTAGCCAAGATTGAAGCGGAGCTTGAAAAGAAACTGAAGGAAAAAGCTCGACGCTACAACAAAAGCTATCCAGGTGAAATGATACACTCGGACAACACCAAGCTACCCATGCTTGAAGGAGAGAAACTCTCTGACAAGCCGGAAACGCTCTATGTGGCGATTGATGATTTTTCAAGGGAACTGTACGCCGCTATCCTACCCGACAGAAGCCAGTATTCTTCTGCCACCTTCCTCAAGCAAGTTCTCGAGGAATGCTCTTACACTCTGGAAGTTTGGTATACTGACAACGGTACAGAGTACAAAGGCAATCCCAACGAACATGAGTTAATGAAACTTTGTGAAGCAAACGGAATCAAACAATCATTTACCAGACCGAGAACTCCTAGAACCAACGGCAAAGCGGAAAGAGTGATTAAAACCATTCAGGAAATGTGGCTCGCCCAGACCAAATTCAAAAACCGGAATCATCGCAGAGTTGAGCTAATCAGATTCGTCAATTATTACAATACGGTCGGTCAAGCCTCACAAGGGAATTAATAGTCGAACTCCCTTGGAGCAATTAACAGATTATTTTTATCCCCAAGAATTGTGAAGAACGCTCTCAATTCTTACACTTTACGATACCAAGTTAGAACCTATTTTTAAAATCGATAATCACTAGCGTGCCTCGCGCTCCGACGCAAGGTCGGAGCCTGTGCAAAAAGCACAATTTCTCCAAAGGAGAAAAGCGAGGCACACAATCCACGCTAAACGGCTCATTTGTGGAGATTTGAGCCGTTGGAGGTTCAATAGCTTGGACAGGTTCAGAAACTGGCTCGGGGTTTGGCTCATTTGGGGCTTGTTTTTCTTCACTTTTTGATTCGTTTTCTGCTTCCGTAGGGGTAGAATTTGAGAGTGGTATATTATTACTTTCATCACTAAAACTCTCCCTAGAAGCTTCCGGGGCATCAGAAGGCACTTCGGCAGGTGCGGAATCCATAAGTGGAATAGGTGCATCAGCTATGGGCTCTTTGGGGCTTGGTGGAATAGAGTTTTCTGTGGGGATTGAGTTTTCTGATGGTTTTTCGTCGTCAGACATATTATTTACCCTTTAGTTCTTTATTTAATAATATTAATTTTTTTAATCTTTCATCCATACCTTCTGCCATCATTAGATGCCGTGGAAACAAATTATCCATTTCCATATCTTCACTATTCAAAGGCAAGACAAAAACGTTTCCACTTTTTAGATCTTTACTGAGAACTACTTTCATTCCCTGTGTTTTAAATCTTTCAATAAGTTCGTCTATGGGAGCAGAGTATTCAGGAAATTCTTCCGCAACAGCTTTTAGCTCCGAATAAGATTCTGGATTAACACCCGGAAAAGAAAATTTTTCACGAGCTTCACTTAATTCTCGAGCTAAAGCAATATATTCTTGTTTCTTTTGTTCTTTTATTTCTTGCTGTGATTGTGGCGGTCGATTAAATTGATTCATGAGGTTAATTATATTAATTTTAAATTTTAAAATATTGCCATCCTTTTGTAATATTACCCTTAAAAGTATATTTTTTATTCCCTACATCTTTAACCTCATTTATATCAGCAAAAGAGCTATAAATATTATCACTATTTATTCTAAAATGTTCTCCTTCTTTAATTATCAAACCACCAAATAAAACATCTTTCTTTTTTCTTTTATTTTCTTCTGTTATGTATTTCTGTAAAGCTTCCGCTTTTATTTTATTAGCATCTTCTCTATCTCCACTTGCTTTAGTATCAAATATTCCAAGTGTTCCATTCTTAAACATTACTAAAAAATCTGGTTGAAAAGTTGAACCATCGCCATATTTTACACCAAAATTTAATGCCATATGTTCATTGCCATTCTGCCACCACCAAACAATTTTTTCTCTATTTTCTTCAAGTATATCAATAAATTCTTTTTCAATTTTACTATCAAAATTCAAATATGTCTTTTTATCTTGAATGTGTTTATAAAGTGAAATTTTATAAGGATATGGTTTATAAGTGTTTGGATTATAATTTCTACTCTCTGAAATCTCCCATTTTTCGTCCCATATTTCATTTTCTTTAATTTTTTCCATTTTCTCTTTTTCTTTTACTGGCTTATACTCAGTGACAGATTTACTAATTAACTCTGAGAATTCTTCTGGATTATTGAGCACTATATTTTGAACATAAATTACACCTAAATCATACATATTGATTCCAATGTATTTTTTGAACCACTTATACATAGCGTTGGCAACAATCTTAACTGAACGTTTTGGGGCAAAATTTTGAATACTGTGTTTTATTATACTTTCAAATGCTCTTTCCTTATCGTCATCAGACAAACAAGCAAAAAAGTTTTCATCATACTCGATCTTTTCTTGATCCATATAGTCAAAATATTTAGCATCAATTATTTTATTAAATATAAGTTCTTCTTTTCCACTAAGACCATCAATATCAATTTTCTTTTTCAATAATTTTTTATTTTTATCAGCAAAACTAAATTCAAACTTTCCCTTTTTAATATCAAAATAATCACACAAAACCTTTTCCAAGCTTTCGTAGAAAACAGCCGTAATATCACCAAAATCAATTCTATTTCTATAGTACGAACGCAGTTCAAGTTTTCTATAAACATCTTCTCTTTTTACACTAATTGATTTTATAATATTTTTATTTATCCAATCTTCTTCACCCTCAAACTTAACCCAACGAGGATTTGAATTTGTGTAAATATACGCTTTATTCAAGATGTCATTTAGATAATGCTTTGCTTCTGGCATTCTCATAATTCTACCAACTGTTTGTAATTCAAAAACCATACTTTCAATTTTTCTAAAACCAACCAAAACCTGAGCTCTCGGGCAATCCCATCCAGTATCAATTGCCTGCTTGAAAATTAAAAATTCTACTTCACTATCATTTGGTATAAGCTCCCAGTTTTCTTGATTTATTTTATTTTCTTTTCCAGACATCCAGAGGGCTAGCTTTCTATTTTCATAAGTAATTCCTTTTTCAGCCAAAAAACCTTCTACAAAAACCCTCTTATCTTCCCCTGCTTCACTAACAGGTATTTGAATCAAAACTAAAGGATTTATATTTAATCCTAATTCTTTATACCAATGTTTTAATTCTTCTCTCTTATTGAAAGCCGCTTCCATTATCAATTCTTGGGAAGTTATATTTTTATCTTCGATATCACCAATATTTTCATTTATTATAATCTCCTTTTTTATCATTCCTTGATCAATAACATCACTTGGAGCTACTTCTACTCTTTCGTTATATTCTCCTTCTTTTAGTGTTGGAGTGGCACTCATTTCAATGGTCAAATCGGGTTTTATGATATCATTTCTAAGTTCAAAAGCCCGTTTAGCCTCACTTTTTGAATGACTTTCATCGATAATCAATATTATTTTTATACCACTTTCTCTAGTATTTTTGACCAATTCTCTGAAATTAGTAGTCTCTTTATCTTTCATTAATATATTTTTCCATTCACCAGTTTTACTATCTTTACTGCTTAATTTCTGCCAATTGCATACTACTACTTCATCGACATTAATAGTCTTCCTTGACCCAAAAAATTCTTGATCCAAAAGTGCCACAGGAGGATAACTTTCCAAATCTTCTTTTAATGATTTATAACTCTGTAAGTGCAAGTTTCCTTCTCCGGGGCTAAGCCATAAAAAACAAACATTTATTCCTCTTAATTCCTCAACAACTTGTTTGATGTACTGGGACATAGTGAAAGTCTTACCACTGCCAGTAGGTGCCTTAAAAACTACAGTTTTTCCATCAGCATTTTTTTTCAGTAAAATCTTTGATTTTATAATCAATTCTTCAACTGCATTTTCTTGATATTTTTTTAATTCTTTGTAACTCATATTTATTATATATTAAATTTATTTAATAAGGTCTGAATATGTTGATAAAAACTTTTTACTTGGTTCATATCATACTCATCATATTCTCCGTGTGCAGAATGATTACCAATGGCTAAATAAGTTTTATTTTCTTCCCATTCAACTTTTGATAAAACACCCCCGTTCTTTAGTTTATCATTTAATAAGGATATTTTCTCTCCTTTGCCATCTGATTTTAATAACCCTACTCCATTCATCTGAGCTATTTTTTGGATTACTTTTTCAAGAACTATTCGTAATAACATTGCTCCATTATCTTTTTCATCTTGCTCAAAAATAACTTTTTTTGCTTTATTAAAATTAAAATAAATTAAATCTTTATTTACTGGTATATTCATTTTATTTAATTTCTCGTATTCTTTCAATATTCCTTCTGGAATGGCTTCCACTGTAAAATCTTTAACCTCTGAAAAAATACTTTTATCTACTTTATTATCTACAGAAAACATATAAATAATTTTTCGAACTCTTATCTTTTTTATTTCACTAATAAATTCTTTAAGACCATCATCTGTAAAATTATAATAGATGCATAAGAATTTATCTTTATTATTTGAAGAGAATATTTTATAGTTATCATTTTCTGTTTCAATATTAAATATATTTTCTTTAACACACAACATATCAGTGCATTTCCCAGTTAAACCCAATCTTACCTGATCCTTATTTTTTGTTTTTCTAACAAAATCCGTCCTAAAATATTGTAAATTTCCCCCCAAACCTTTAACTTTTTCTCCACTGTCGTTTTTTTTGTAGCCTTTAATTGCTTTCTGTATTCGTGGATAAGTAACTTCTTCGCAAATTTTATTTTCGTTGTTGGTGCAAAGTATAAATTTACGATTTCCACCATCCTCCTTGTTTAATTCCAAAACTGCGTGTCCTGTTGTGCCAGAACCAGCAAAAAAATCAAGAATTATGGCTTCTTTGTTAGATGTTAATTTTAAAGTATCAAAAATCAAATATAAAGATTTAGGGAAATCAAATATTTTTGCTCCTAATATATTTTCTAATATTTTAGTTCCATGATGAATAGCATGATATCTAGGATCTATCCAGTGAGTTTTTATAACTTGATTTTCTCTATATTTTTCATAGATTTGAATTTTATTGTTGTCATCTTTTTGTGCAAGTATTTCTCCATTTAATAATCTTTCTAGAAAAGTTTCCTTTTTAGTTTTCCATGTTCTATTTACTCCTGTGTTAGTAATGGGTAAAATTTTTATATAATCATCTATTTTTTCCAATGTTATTTTTTTACAATCTTTACTTACATAAATTGGATAAAAGAAATGCGGTTTATTAATTTTTAAATTTTGATCACCCCCACCACTTCTAATATAATTATTTAGTCTAAATATTCCTTTTTCATCTTCTTGATCAAAACTAGCTAATATATTCTCATCTAAAATTGTACTCTGGAAATTACAACTCTTTTTATTCTTTGCATAAAAAAACATATATTCATGACTTGTCCCAAAAAATTTTTCTTGATTTCTGCCTTCAGATTTATGAACAACAGCAACAATTCCTAAACGATTAACCTCTCCAAAAATTTTATCGCAAAGCAAACCTAGATTAAAAAGCTCATTATGATCTATGGCAACAACTATTATTCCCTTTTCTGTTAAAAGCTCTTTTGATAAATTCAGCCTTTTTTCCATCATGTTTAACCATTTACTATGAAAGTAGCCATCCTCTAATTCAACATAATTATTATTATATTTCCAAGATTGATTCCCTGTATTGTATGGCGGATCAATGTAAATAACATCAATTTTTTCTTGATGCGTATAATTTAGAACTGTTAGTGCGTGATAATTATCACCCTCAATCAAAATATTATCTTCCCAATTTTTAGATTCCTTAATTTCTTTTCCTTTCACCCTTTTTAAAACTGGTAGATTATTTTCACAATCCAAAACCACCTGTTCCGGCTCTCTTTCAGAATCCCAAACTAACCCATATTTTTTTGAGCTTAATTCGTTATCTTGCTTTTCCACAAGAGCCAATAATTCTTCCTTTGAAAATTTCTCGTATTTGGACATAAAATTACAATATTTATATCATTGCATATTTTCTAACTTTTTGCTAAACATAAAACTTCTAAAATAAACTTAACTCTTTCATGCTTTTGTATTCATTTTTTGAAACAATAATGTGGTCTAAAATTTCAATATCTAGTATCTTTCCTGCTTCTATCAATCGCTTTGAAATAATGACGTCTTCCTCAGATGGCTCAGTTAAATTAGATGGATGATTGTGAGCAATTATTATTTGCGCTGTTGAATATTTAATTGCTGGTTCGAAAACTTCTCGTGGATGTATTAGACTGGCATTTAATGTACCGATAGAAATAATTTCTCTCTGTATTTCTTGATTTCTACTATCTAAATAAAAAACTACAAAATGCTCTTTCTTGCTTCCTCGGATATCTTCCATCCGTTCCCAAACATCTTTCGGAGAAAGTAAAATTGACGATTTTTTACCTTTCAACATTCTTCTTCCAAGCTCAAAACATGCAATTATCTCACAAGCTTTTACAGTGCCTATTCCATGAATATTTTTCAAATCATTAATTGACACATCTACGAATTTCTCTCTTTCGAATTTTTGCAAAATCTTTTGAGCTAACTTCAAGACATTTAAATCTTTCGTACCCGTTCGAAGCAAAATTGCAAGGAGCTCAGCATCAGATAATTTGCCTGTACCGTATTTTTCCATTTTCTCTCTGGGTCTATCTATTTTAGGAATATCTTTAATTTTTGTCATAATAGAATATACTTCTATTTTAACAGATTTTAAGAACATTTGAAACGCAAAACAAATTGCCCGCATTCCCCCAAACCCCCTGCGGGCAGAATTTGAAATCTCGCCAAAAGACATAGTCGAGGAAAATGGACATCCTAATCCTCAAAATATTGTTTCCATTTTCTGAGTCCGTTATTAAACTAAGTTTCATAAGTGAGCCGGCACGAGGGATCGAACCCCGGACATCTTCTTTACAAAAGAAGTGCTCTACCAACTGAGCTATGCCGGCATTGTATTGATTTTTGACAAACCACTAACCTAGAAACACTAGCACATTTTTTACAAATTCTCCTCTTTTTTGATTCGGTGCTTGATTTCTCTAATTTTTTGTTTGTACTCTCCTATGATTTTTAGGAACTTAGAGATTTCTCTTTTTTCATCGCCTGCGTGGTTTCTGTTACCCCTGTTCTTTATTTTGAGCCTTATTTCTTCATATTTGTTTTTTAGAAAATTAGTAGATCTAATATAAAATCTGACTATTGCCACCAGTCCAGCATATCCGTGTTTTTTCATACCTTTCATAGTTATATGTTTAACTTCTTTCAAGAAGGGGAGTTCAAACAAAATTTCTTCCTGATTTGAAATTTGTTTTTGTTCTAACGCAGGTAATTTTCTCCCGATCATGATGATGATAGAAAAGAGTGACGTAAAAAATAAAATTAAAAGGAGATACATCATATTGTTTTGTCTTTATATTGAATAACGCTTTGCTTCTTTTATCTTTGCTTTCTCTCTTTCTAAAAGTTTACCTACTGTTTCGTCTGCATTACTATCTGTATTTTTTATAAACAATTGGTCAAGCAAAGTTTTTTCTTTAAAATAAGTGTTGATTTTTCCATCCAATATTTTTTTCTTTATCTCTGCTGGTTTGTCGATATTCTCAATTTCTTTTTGGAAAATTTCTGTCATTGTTTTTCTAGCATTTTCGCTAATCTCTGCATCTGTAATATATTCTGGTTTCATTGCAGTGATGTGCATTGCTATATCTTTTGCAAGTTCTACATTTCCACCATTCAAACTGACGATTACACCAGATTTATTATTATGCACATAACTTCCCAAAACATTGCCTGATATTTCATATGAGTCACCTAGCTGTATATTTTCTCCAGTTTTCTGGATTATTGGATCTATCATTTCTTTTGCTTCTTCCTCCATTTTTTTTATTCCGAGAGATAGGGCTTTTTCTGAAAGATTTTTAAGTAAAATTAGAAAGTCTTCATTTCTAGCAACAAAGTCAGTTTCGCAAAGGAGAGATATTAAAACAGCTTTTCCATCTTTCATTTTAATCATTACCGCCCCATCTTTAACCTCTCGGTTGATTTTTTTTAGCGCAATATCAGAACTTGTCTTTTTTAAAATAGCCAATGCTTTTTTCATGTCGCCTTCGGCTTCTTCGAGCGCATGCTTGCACTGCATTACAGATATACCAGTAGCATCTCTAAGTTCCTTGATTAACTCAGTTGTTATTTTGAGTGACATATTTTATTATTCTTTTGTCGGTACGGACATAATTCCACTTTTGTAAGCGTTCGCTATAACTCCTAGGAAAAACTTTATAGAAGGGATACTAGAGTCGTTGCCGACAATAGGGTATTCAATTCCTTTTATATTTGAATCAGAGTTGACCAGAGAAACAACAAATATGCCCATTTGTTTAGATTCAGTTGTTGCGATATGTTCTGTTTTTGCATCTATGATGAATAATACGTCTGGAATCTTTTTCAAACCAACCAGTCCGGAATAATATCTTTCAAGTTTTTCCATTTTTTTTGCTAAAACCCCCCGTTCTTTCTTTGTATATTTAGCGAGTCCTCCCTCTAGGCTATCCTTGCGATAATTTTCAAGTTCGATGATTCTTTTTTTTATTTCTATAAAATTACTCAAAGTACCTCCAATCCAACGTTCACTAACATAAGGCATGTTTAAAGATATAGCTATATTTTTAGTTATGTCCTTAGCTTCAGGTTTCGTGCCAACAAAGAGAATGATTTTACCTGTTGCGCCTAAATTTTTTACAAATTCTTCAGCTTTTTGAAGCATTAAACTTGTTTTTTCCAGGTCTATTATGTCTGTTTTATTCTTTGTCGCATAGATGTATTTTGAGAGACTTGGGTGTCTTCTTGTTTTTGAATAACCATAATGCGCTCCAACTTTAAACATTTGGTCAATGATTGTATCAGAATTTTCTTTACTATTTTTTGCTTTTTGCATGTGCCTAATATAGCAGAAAGCTAAGACTTTTGCAAACTAAATTCTTTTAACCTCTCCCTCCTCCCTCCCCTTAACAAGGGAAGGGAATCCTTTGACCGAAAGACTTTTTTCAGGTAAGATAAGTCTACTATGAGACAATCAAAACTTTTTACAAAAACCAAGAAAGAAAGCCCGGTAGATGAAGTATCCCGAAATGCGGAGTTTCTTATTCGGGGAGGTTTTATCCATAAGGAAATGGCTGGAGTTTATAGTTATTTGCCTTTAGGATTACGAGTGCTCAAGAAAATTGAAAATATAATCAGAGAAGAAATGAATAAAGTCGGTGGAGTGGAAGTTTTAATGTCCTCTTTTCAACCAAAAGAAAATTGGGAGAAGACTGGTAGATGGGAAACAATGGACGATTTATATAAAGTAAGTGATTCTTCTGGTCGAGAAGTTGCCTTAGGTCCGACCCATGAAGAAATTATCGTTCCAATTCTAAAAAATTATGTTTCCTCGCATAGAGATTTTCCAATATATATTTATCAAATTCAAAACAAATTTAGAATGGAACTTCGCGCAAAGTCGGGGATGCTTCGAGGAAGGGAATTTATGATGAAAGATATGTATTCTTTTCATACTTCCAAAGAAGATTTTGAGGAATTTTACGATAAGATGAAAGATGTTTATAAAACTATTTTTGGGAAGGTTGGCATTGGTCACTTAACTTACCTGACTTTTGCTTCGGGTGGAACTTTTGCAAAATATTCACACGAATTTCAAACTATTTCTTCTGCTGGTGAGGATACAATTTATATTGATGAAAAAAGCGGGATGGCTGTTAATAAAGAAGTTTTTAACGATGAAGTTTTAAGTCAGTTAAATTTAACAAAAGAAAAATTAGTTGAGCATAAAGCGATTGAAGTTGGAAATATTTTTGACCTGAAGACGAAATATTCTGAACCATTTGATTTAGCCTACACAGATCCTAAAGGGGAAAAGCACGTTGTTTTAATGGGTTGTTATGGTATCGGGCTTTCCCGTCTTTTGGGTACTATCGTGGAGGTTACTTCTGACGATAAAGGAATAATTTGGCCGGAATCTATTGCGCCATTTAAGATTCATTTACTTGCTTTAGGAGAAAATGAAATTGTTTTTAAAGAAGCTAATAAAATTTATGAAAGTTTGCAAAAAAATAATATTGAAGTTTTATTTGACGATCGTAAAGAAAATTCCGCTGGAGAAAAATTTGTCGAAGCGGATCTTTTAGGTATACCTTATCGAGTAGTTGTTTCGGAGAGGAGCATGAAAGAAAATGGATTAGAAGTAAAAAAACGTAATGAGGAAAAAGGAAGAATTATTTCATTAGATGAGCTATTGAAACTTTCACTGTAAAAATAATGTTTGAAAAAATTTACAAATTAATTTCCAATGACATCGGTATAGATTTGGGTACCTCAAACACTCTGGTGTATTTAAAAGGTCACGGAATCGTGATCAATGAACCTTCTGTTGTGGCAGTTAATATTAAGACGAATCAAGTTTTAGCGGTTGGCGCTAAAGCTAAAGAGATGCTGGGGCGTACCCCTCAGCACATTAAAGCTGTTCGTCCATTGGTTGAGGGTGTTATCTCAGATTTTGAAGTGACCGAAGAAATGCTTTCATATTTAATAAATAAAGCAGACAGAATGTCTAAAAAATTAGCTCGGCCCAGAGTTTTGATTGGTGTACCAACTGGTACAACCAATGTTGAAACACGAGCTGTCTATGATGCAGCTCATTCGGCTGGGGCGAGAGAAGTTTTTTTAGTAGAAGAACCAATGGCCGCTGCGATTGGCATTAGACTTCCCATCAAAGATCCTGTTGGCTCTATGATCATAGATATCGGAGGAGGCACAACAGATATTGCCGTAATTTCTTTAGGTGGAGTTGTAAAATCTAAAAACTTAAAAATAGCCGGTGATAAACTAGACAAGGATATTATTACTTACATGCGGGACGAATTTAAAATACTTATTGGGGAAAGAACTGCGGAAATGGTAAAGATTAATATCGGTTCTGTTATCCCTGGAGAATATATGGAAACAGAAGTTCATGGACGTGATATTCTAACTGGTTTGCCTCGGGTGGTGGTAGTAACTGATTCTGATATTCGCGAAGCAATCACCTTGTCAATCAAAGGATTGGTGGAAGGTGTTAAAGATATGCTGGAAACTACCCCACCGGAAATTTTATCTGACATTATGCATCGAGGGATAACTTTGTCTGGAGGGGGCGCTTTGATTTCCGGACTGGATCAATTTTTGGGACGAATCCTCAAGATTCCAGTTTACGTGGTGGAAGATCCACTTTCCGCCGTGGCGAGAGGGACGGGAGTAATTTTGGATGATCTGCCATTTTATAAAGAAGTTTTGATTGGGAATCAAGATGAGTTACCTCCTAGATAAAAAAATAAAAAGGAAAAAGTTTTTTTATCTCGCAGTTTTTCTCTTGGTTTTTCTTATTTTGTTTTATTTTCGATCAAGCATCTGGAATGGTTTTTCTTCTGTCAGCCACAGGCTCTTTCGTCCGATCTTAATTTTGGGAAACAATCTTGGTGGAAAATTGGGAAATGTTAGCTCGTATTTTGCCTTCAAAAATTCTCTTTACTTAGAAAATGAAAATCTAAAATCTAAATTGAATGAATCTGAAGCGCAAATGTCTAATTATAATTCGGTTTTGGCTGAAAATATTAATCTTAAGGAAATTTTAGGCAGGAAGGATGAAAAAGTAGTTATGATTTTGTCTGCTATTTTATCTAAACCTAACCGAAGTCCTTATGATACGCTCATTATTGATGTGGGGATAAAACAAGGAATAGAAATAGGGGACTTAGTTTTCGCATTTGGTAATATCCCTATTGGACAGGTGGAGGCCTCTTACGTTAATTCTTCCAAAGTGATTTTATTTTCAGATAGTAAGAAAAAAACTCAAGTAGTAGTTGGGGACAAAAACCTGCCTGCCGGTAGGCAGGGTATTTTTATGGAAATTATGGGGCGAGGAGGCGGAAATTTTGAAATGATTTTACCGAGAGATTTTACTTTAATAAAAGGAGACCAAGTGGTTTTGCCTGGTATTACTCCTTATGTTTTAGGTATTGTTGAAACAATAATTTCTGACCCACGGGATTCTTTCGTTAAAGCATTATTGACAAGTCCGGTGAATATTCAAGAGTTGAAGTTTGTGGAGATAAAAACAAATTAATTTGTTTTTATCGAAATCCCGTGCCTACCCAGGCCGAGTGCGGGCGCCGAATAGGCGCAACCCTTATGAGCGAAGTGCGAGGCCGTATGATTCAGGCTTGGGGATGGAGGTAGAAATTCAAGCGGGGTAGTGTTTTTAGAGCACGGATATTTTTTTACTAAAAAATTCCTCGTGCTCGCGCCGTCGCGCTCCCAAGTCTCTAAAAACACTACTCCGCCTTCATTATTTAAAGGTCTTTCCTTGAGGAATTGAAATTCAATTAATGTGGTAAAATAAAATTATGGAAAATAAGTCATTAAACAGTAA
>Ga0209211_10004529_pt1 | contig 21521 bp, 19 predicted proteins | sample RifGroA2_FD_183992 | JGI IMG/M metagenome (GOLD analysis project Ga0209211, IMG submission 183992) | Groundwater microbial communities from Rifle, Colorado, USA - Groundwater A2 (SPAdes) (version 2) | ecosystem: Environmental > Aquatic > Deep subsurface > Groundwater | place: Rifle, Colorado...
CATCTGCGCGGCGTACAGCCGACCACCAGACAACTCGCCGCACAGATGCAGGATTGGATGCGCGAAGGGCGCGATGTGGCCTTCATCGTCGGCGGTGCGGATGGCTTGCACGAATCTGTCAAACCGGCGGCAAAGCAACTGCTTGCGCTGTCGCACCTCACCTTGCCGCATGCCTTTGTGCGCGTGTTGCTCGCAGAGCAGTTGTATCGTGCGCATAGTATGTTGCACAATCACCCCTACCACCGTGAGTGAAAGCATTTATGCGCATTATCCAGCCACGTATCTACCTCGCTTCGCAGAGCCCGCGCCGCCGCGAGTTGCTCAAGCAGATCGGCATCAATTTCGAGATGCTGCTGTTGCGCTCCGACCCGCGCCGTAGCATCGATGTCGATGAAACGCCGCTGGAGGGCGAGCAACCGGAGATCTATGTGCGACGCATCTGCGAAGAAAAAGCCCGGGTAGGGTGGGAGTCATTGCGCCTGCGCAGCCTGCCGCCCTTTCCGGTGCTGGCCGCCGACACCACGGTCACGCTGGATGGAAAGATTTTCGGCAAGCCGGATAATGCCGAACACGCCGCCGCAATGCTACACCAACTTTCCGGTCGCGGGCATCAGGTGCTCAGCGGGGTTGCCATCGCGATGGGCGAACAAATAGAAGTCGCGCTTTCCACCTCCACGGTGCGTTTCGCGCCGCTTAGCGAAGAACGCATCCACCGCTATCTGCTCACCCGCGAATATATAGGCAAAGCCGGTGGTTATGCCATTCAGGGGCAGGCAGGAGCGTTCATCGAACATATTTCAGGCAGTTATTCCGGCGTAATGGGTCTGCCGCTGTTCGAAACCGCCCAATTACTGCAACACTTTGACCACCAAACTCCATGAGTCAAGAGCATGAGCCAAAAAATATGAGCGAAGAAATCCTGATCAACGTCACGCCGCAGGAAACACGCGTTGCGGTGATGCAGCTCGGCGTAGTGCAAGACCTGCATATCGAGCGCGACAGCAGCCGCGGCATCGTCGGCAATGTCTATCTCGGCAAGGTCAACCGCGTGCTGCCCGGCATGCAATCCGCCTTTATCGACATCGGCCTGGAGCGCTCGGCATTCCTGCATGTGGCGGATATTTGGGAGAACAGCAACAGCGGCGATACCGCCAAACCGATCGAAAAAATCCTTTTTGAAAGCCAGACGCTGCTGGTGCAAGTCATCAAGGAGCCCATCGGCAGCAAAGGCGCGCGGCTCTCCACCCAGATCAGCATTGCCGGGCGCCTGCTGGTTTATCTGCCGCAGGAAAACCACATCGGCGTATCGCAACGCATCGAGGGCGCGGAACAGCGAGATGCCTTGCGCGCCATGCTGCAAGCCGCGTTACCGCCCGAACATCAGGGCGGTTACATTATTCGCACCATAGTCGAGGCAACCGCGATGCCGGATTTTCTGGCCGACATCGGCTATCTGGACAAGCTGTGGAGCAATTTGCAAAGTGCGGCACAAAACGCCAGCGCACCGCAATTGTTGTATCGCGAACTCGACATCAGCCTGCGTGTACTGCGCGATTTCGTCAATCACGGCACGGCGCGCATCCTGGTAGATTCGCGGGAAACCTATCAGCGCATGGAAGTTTTTGCCAAGGACTACAATCCAACCGCTACCGAGCATCTCGAACATTATCCGGGTGCGCGCCCGCTGTTCGATCTGTACGGCGTGGAAGAAGAGATCGAGCGCGCCCTGTCCAAACGCGTCGACCTGAAATCCGGCGGCTATCTCATCATCGACCAGACCGAAGCGTTGACCACCATCGACGTAAATACCGGCGGCTTCGTCGGGCTGCGCAATTTCGACGACACCATCTTCAAGAACAACCTGGAGGCCACGCAAGTCATCGCGCGACAACTGCGCTTGCGCAACCTGGGCGGAATCATCATCTGCGATTTCATCGACATGGACACCCAGGAACATCGCGACGCCGTTCTGGAAGAATTCAAAAAAGCACTGGCGCGCGACCACACGCGCATCAGCGTGAACGGCTTCTCCTCGCTGGGGCTGGTGGAAATGACCCGCAAGCGCACCCGCGAGAGCCTGGCGCATGTATTGTGCGAACCATGCCCGACCTGCAAGGGGCGCGGCGAAGTTAAAACCGCACAGACCGTATGCTATGAAATCCTCCGCGAAATCGTCCGCGAAGCGCGCCAATTCAATGCGCGCGAATACCGCATCCTTGCTTCGCAGCAGGTCATAGACTTGTTTCTGGAAGAAGAATCACAGGCATTGGCGCAACTTTCCGACTTCATCGGCAAACCGGTCTCTATGCAAGTGGAGACTCTCTACACGCAGGAACAATACGATGTCATATTGATGTAGCGCTCAGCTCGCAGGGGCGTGATCGGCCATAATACATCCCTGATAAATAATACCAATTCTATTTTGAAACAATAATAATCGCCCCTCAATTCAAGCCACATAGAACACAGAGCTCACAGAGAAAAGCCAAGGGTTTGCTGAGAAAGCAAGCTTCATCCGGCGGATGAGATACCTGCTGGATGGGGAGTCGCACCGTCTCTGCGCCCGCTGTGATCTATGTGGCCAAATGTTTTTCCAGGAATGAATCCAAATATCAGCAAGTGATGCACGGTGTATTCAGTCATGCTTCGTTCCGCTGCACACATTGGCCCGCTGGCTATAGAATGACGCACTGAAACTCGGGAAATTACCATGATCTGGAAACTCCTCATCAGCAGCCTGCTCAAAGCGCGCGTGCGTTTTTCCGAACGGCTCGCGCAGTTGTGGAAGTTCAGCTTCTATCTTTATCTCGCCGGGCTGTTCAGCGTGTTCGCGGTGCTCGATACGACAGTGCTGCATTACACCTCAGATATGCGCCAGGCGGCGTTTGACGCGATGGTGCGCTATCGCATCATTGTGCCCAAGCCCGACCCGGACATCGTCATCGTGGACATCAACGAGGCCAGCCTCGCGGCCATGGCCAAGGACTACGGTCGCTGGCCGTGGCCGCGCCAGGTGCTGGGCGAATTCGTCGAACAGGTTGAGAAGCAGCAGCCGAAGGCGGTGGTGTTCGACATCCTGTTCAGCGACGCGGACGTGTACAACCCGGACAGCGACGCCTATTTCAACGACGCCATCGCCGCCACGCGCAACACCTTTTTCCCGATGCTGCGGCTCGATCCCTCCAGCGACAGCCTGAGCCAGGTCAAGCCCGCGATGATTCCCGGCGTGACGCCGCTGCCCGGCGCGCAGCCGCAGGTGGATGCGACCGTGGCGGTGGTGTTGCCGCATTTCCGGGCCGCGCTCGACGGCGGACGCCTCGGCCTGCACAACATCTATCCGGATGCCGACAACGTGGCGCGGCGCTACAGCGTTTACCGCGACGACTATGGCTGGAAGCTGCCCTCGCTGCCGACGCGCATCGCGCAGGAACTGGGCTGGGGTGCACCGCCCGCACAGGAGGTGCTGCTGAACTGGCGCGGCAAGCCGTTCACCTATAGCTACGTGAGCTTTAGCGACGTATTCGCCGACATGGGCAGCAAGGACAAAAAACGCCCACAGGGCGAATTCAAAAACAAGATCGTCATCATCGGCTCGACCGCGCCCAGCCTGTTCGATATCAAGGCGACACCGCTGGACAAGATGCACCCCGGTGTGGAGATTCTTGCCACGGCCATCGACAACTTCAAGCACGGCGATGCGCTACGTTTCCCGGAGTGGCGCTTTGCGTACCTGTTGCTCACACTGGCCATCGTCTGGCTGACGGCCTGGAGCTTCTACCGCGACACGGGGCGCGACAAGATCGACCGCGCGTTTGGCCTGTCGCAGTTCGCTCTGGTCGGCATCAGTTACGCCAGCATCAATCTCTCCACCACCTACATCAACCTCACCGGCCCGGTCACCGTGGGTATAGCGTTTTTCACACTGGCGCGCCTGTACTCGACGGCGACCTGGCGTGCGCTGGAAAAGAGCATGGTGCGCGCGGCAACGGCGCGCGGCGGCGAATTGCAGGCCACGCTGTTGCTGATCCGGCTGAATACTGAGCACAACGTGATTCGCCCCGTGGTGCTCGGTAGGATACGTAGCGCGCTGGAGAAAACCGGACAGGCCAGCAAGAGCGTGGAGGCGCTGCTCGGCGAACAGAGAGGCCTGTGGAACCTGTTTGAAAACACCCTCGTGGTTTCATGGGTCGCCGGGGCGCAGGACGCCGAGGCGCAGGCGGCGGTCCAAAGCGATATCGACACGCTGCTGGCCGTGTTGCCAACGGTGTTGCGCCGCCATCTCGCCCAGCCGGACAATGCGGCCAGCCATTTCGTCTATCACGGACATATTGCGGGTGGCGATGCGGCGCGCGCCGGCTGGCGCACGATGTTTGCCGAAGCTTTGCTGGAGTGGGATAAACAAACCTGCAGAATGGGTTGAGCGCAGCAATACCCATCTACGAACGGTACTTCCGCTCATACCGTAATGGCGCAGTTTTGTTCTAGCGAGCTAATTGGGGTAAAGCCGAACCATCCTAAGCTGGACGAGCAGGAAACAAAAATGGGAAGCTGTCTTCCCGTAGGTTGGGCAAAGCGTAGCGTGCCCAACGAATGAAAATGCCGTTGTTAATGTTGGGCGCGCTACGCTTTGTCCAACCTACGCAATGATCTACCAACCCATGGTTAATGCTAAGTAAACACAATATCTTTGTTATGTTTTGAGATTATTTGGTTGATAAGGCTAAAAAACAGTTGTCCACGAAAGTCACGAACAAATTCAAAATCAAACAAACCATAGGTCGCGCTATGCCCGACAACTTGATCTTATGGGGTATAGCGCGATCTTGATATCGCACTTATTGACCGCGAGATGGGATTAGCTTTCCAGCAATTGTTTCAATTCGCCGTTTTGGAACATCTCGGTCATGATGTCCGATCCGCCAACGAATTCACCCTTGATATAAAGCTGTGGAATAGTCGGCCAATTGGCGTAGTCCTTGATGTTCTGGCGAATTTCCGGGTCTGCCAGCACATCCACGGTAAAGAATTCTGTCACTCCAAGCGCGTTCAAAATGCGCACTGCGTTGGCGGAAAAACCGCACTGCGGGAATTTCGGTGTGCCTTTCATATATAGCACTACCGGGTGTGTAGTCACTTGCTCGTGAATGCGTTGTTGTACGTCAGTGGTCATAATGTTATTACCTGAATTAAATGGTCGGGAATTCTATCGGTGTAGGGTAGTACCGTCAAGTACGAGTCTCTTCAATTCCGCTATGCCTGTGCAAGTCATGAGCCATGCGAATGCTATAATCCGCGCCTCGATATTGCAGGTGTGTCATGAGTATTATTCCTTCCGTAAATTTCAAATCCCATCTGGCTGATTTGTTCGCGCAGGCATTGCGCGCTGTCGCCCCCGAAGCGGCACAAACCGATATTGTCATCGAACGGCCCAAGCAGGTGGCACATGGCGATTATGCGTGCAGCTTGGCCATGCAGCTTGCCAAGCCATTGCGCAAACCACCGCGAGTTATCGCGCAGGCCTTGATCGGTGCACTGCCCGTTTCCGATATGGTCGAGAAAGTGGAAATCGCCGGTGCCGGCTTCATCAATGTGTTCATCACCACCGCCGCCAAACAAGCAACGGTCAAAGCGGTATTGCAATCGGGCGACGCTTACGGGCGCGGCATGTTGGGTGCGGGACGCAGGGCGCAAGTCGAATTCGTTTCCGCCAACCCGACCGGCCCGCTGCATGTCGGGCACGGGCGCGGCGCGGCTTACGGCGCGAGCCTGGCCAATGTGTTGGATGCGGCGGGCTACAAGGTGTCGCGCGAATACTATGTGAACGATGCCGGGCGGCAGATGGATATTCTTGCGCTGTCCACCTGGCTGCGTTATCTGGAGTCGCTCGGCGCAAAGCTGGTATTTCCGGGAAACGCCTATCAGGGTGACTATGTGCGCGACATGGCGCAACAGGTCAGCGCGGCACATGGCGCAAAATACCTGCGCCCGGTTGAAGAGGTGTTTGCGCATGCGCCGGATTTTTCCGAGCAGCCGGATGCGCATCTCGATGCGTTGATTGCCAACGCCAAGCGCCTGCTGGGCGAGGATTATGCCTACATCCATAACCACGCGCTGACCGAACAACTGGGCGATTGCCGCAACGACCTGGCCGAATTCGGTGTGCATTTCGACGAGTGGTTTTCCGAGCAATCGCTGTTCGACAACGGCCTGGTGGCGCATGTGGTTGAGAGGCTCAAGACCGATAATCGCCTGTACCAGCAGGATGGCGCGTGGTGGTTTCGCTCCACCGCATTCGGCGACGAAAAAGACCGGGTGGTGCAGCGCGACAACGGTTTATATACTTATTTCGCTTCGGATATCGCTTATCACCTGAACAAGTTCGAGCGCGGCTTCGACCGCATCATCAATGTGTGGGGGGCGGATCACCACGGTTACATTCCGCGCGTCAACGGCGCGCTCAAAGCATTGGGGCTGGACAGCGGCAGGCTGACCGTCGCACTGGTGCAATTCGCGGTGCTGTACCGCAACGGCCAGAAAGCGGCCATGTCCACGCGTAGCGGCGAGTTTGTCACCTTGCGCGACTTGCGCAGAGAGGTCGGCAACGACGCGACGCGTTTCTTTTATGTGATGCGCAAGAGCGACCAGCATCTTGATTTCGACCTCGATCTGGCCAAGTCGCAGAGCAATGAGAATCCGGTGTATTACGTGCAGTACGCCCATGCGCGTGTGCATAGCGTGCTGGCGCAATGGGGCGGCGAAACGGCGCGCTTGTGCGAGGCAGATGTTGCGCTGCTGCACAGCGATTACGAAAAAGTGCTGCTGCAACACTTGATTGATTATCCGCAAATTATCGAAAATGCCGCGCAGGATCTGTCGCCGCACTTGATTGCGTTTTACCTGAAGGATTTGGCCGCCGATTTCCATAGCTACTATAATGCCTCGCGTTTTCTGGTCGATGACGAAACAGTCAAATGCGCGCGGCTGGCGCTGATTGCCGCCGTGGCACAAGTGATACGCAATGGTTTGGCGCTTCTCGGTGTGAGCGCGCCGGAAAAAATGTAAAAGGCTTTTCCCACAGCTGTTGCGTCGTGCAATGGCCTTAGGATTATCTTAAATTGGAATGGGTAAAGTATGAGCAAAAACACAGGCAACAAACCCGCCGCACCGCGCAAAGGAGGAAGCCCGCTATTGACCGGCATTCTCGTTGGCATGGTAATCGGTGTCGGCATGGCTGCCGGATTGGCCTGGTATATTACGAAATCACCCAGCCCGTTCGTGCAAAAAGAGCAGGTGGTGGTCAAGCCGCCAGTGGTTGCCGCAAAACCGGCAGCACCTGCCGGAGTTGCTGTGCCCGATGGGCAGCCGGCAACGGCGGCATCCGGCGTGAGCGAGGGTAAACCGCGTTTCGAATTCTACAAGGTGCTGACCGACAAGCAGGATGCAACCATTGCCGCACCGGCCAAGTCCACCGATAAACTACAGCCAATCAAACCGCGGATAGAGGGCGGCAAACAGGCCACCAGTGAGTCGTATTTTCTGCAGGCCGGATCATTTTCAAATGCGGACGATGCGGAGAAGCACAAAGCCAAACTCGCAATGCTAGGCATCGAGGCCGGCATCCAAACCGTTACTATTCCGGATAAAGGGGTGTGGCATCGTGTGCGTTCCGGCCCCTACAAAAATGCGGGCGAAATGAACAGTGCGCGCATTTTGTTGAAACAAAACGGGGTAGATGCCACTCCAACGCATCCGTAGTAGGTTATTTGTCATTATTCAAGGAGCGATTAAGTGAGAAACTTGATTAAAAATTTGTTTGTTGCAGCAATTTTGTTTATCGGCGGCGCGGCAGTTGCCGCAGTGGAACCTGGTAAAGATTACAAGCTGTTGAATCCGCCGCAGCCGACTAACACCAAGAAAATCGAAGTGCTGGAATTTTTCTTTTACGGCTGTTCGCATTGTTACCATCTGCATCCACAGCTAAGCGCATGGGAAAAAACCATGCCCAAAGATGTGGAGCTGGTTTATGTACCGGTTATTTTCCGCGATTCGTGGGAACCGATGGCGCGCACCTTCTACGCACTCGAGTCATTGGGACAGCAACACCAGTTGCACGATGCGCTGTATAAAGCATGGAATGTGGATAACGATGTGCTGGGCGATGAAGCGAAAGTGCTTGATTTTCTCGCGCCGCGCGGCGTGGATCGCGCGAAATTCTCGGCAGCCTACAATTCGTTTTCGATGCAAAGCAAGATAACACGAGCCAAGCAAATGATCCGCAGCTACGGTATCACCGGCACCCCGACTTTGGTCGTGGACGGCAAATACCTCATCACCGGCGTACAGCCTGCGGAATACATTCGCATATTGAATGAAGTCATCGACATGGTGCGCAAGGGGCGTTCTCCGGCAACAACCAAGGGCAAAGCAAAACAGTAATGCCCCTGAAAGTAGCGGGCCTTGCATGTCCATTCGACTAAACATGCAAAAGACGCATGTTGAGTCACTGGTCATAACCGGTGTGTCGAGCGGCCTCGGCCTTGCTCTGGCGCGCCATTATCTTGAACGCGGCGCAATCGTCGCCGCCTTTGCGCGGCGCGGCGAGTTGCTGCAAGCCCTCACCGCAGAATTTCCCGGTAAAGTTTATTGCTATGCACTGGATGTGCGCGATGCGCCTGCCATGCAGGATGCGGCCAACGATTTCATCACGCGTGTTGGTTGCCCGGATATCGTGATCGCCAATGCCGGTGTGAGCGTCGGAACGCTTACCGAATATGCCGAAGACCTCGATACCTTTCAGCAAATCATGGATATCAATGTGCTCGGTATGGTGAAAACCTTCCAGCCTTTCATCGCGGCAATGCGTGCGGCTGCCCTCTCTTCCAGCCCCTCTCCCGCAAGCGGGCGAGAGGAGCACTTCACGTTGGTTGGCATCGCCAGCGTGGCTGGCTTTCGCGGCCTGCCGGGGGCGAGCGCCTACTCCGCATCCAAGGCAGCCGCGATTTCCTATCTGGAATCCCTGCGTGTTGAATTGCATGGCAGCGGCGTAAAGGTTGTCACGATTTGCCCGGGCTACATCAGCACTCCGATGACTGCCGTTAACCCTTATCCGATGCCATTCATGCTGGAGGCGGATGAAGCGGCGAAGCGCATGGCGCGCGCCATCGAACGGCAAACCGCATTCGTTGTGATTCCGTGGCAAATGGGTCTGGTCGGGCGTGTACTCAGGCTGTTGCCGCGTTGGCTGTATGATCGCCTGTTTGCCCTTGCGCCGCGCAAACCACGCAACCGGGCCTAGGTATGCGCCTGTACCAGAAATTTCTCGACGGTGTACCTGAGTATCTGGCGCGCTATTACTGGTGGGCGTATCTGTGGCGAGGGAGCATCTGGTTTTTCGATCACCAGCCTGTGATCAACACCATCCTGTTCGGCCAGTATGGAAAATTGCTGAAAAAAACGCTGGCGCAAGCCGAGAGAAATCCTGCCGCAAAAATACTGCAATTGACCTGCGTATACGGCAAGTTCACTCCCTCGCTGTTGTCCTGCACGGGTGGCGAAATGCACCTGTGCGATGCCGCAAGCGGGCAGTTGCAGTTGGCATGGCGCAAAACCCGGCATGCCGCCGAACGTTGCCATTTTGCGCGCATGAATGCGGAATCCCTTGGCTACCGCAATGATGCGTTTGATCAAGTGATTGTATTTTTTCTGTTTCACGAAATGCCCGCCGGGGCACGCCATAACGCTTATGCTGAAATCGCGCGCGTGGTGAGGCCGGGAGGTTCGGTGCTGATCACGGAATATGCGGCAGCCCCGCTGCGGCACTGGCTGTATCGCATCGCACCATTCCGCTGGCTGCTTGGACGCCTCGAACCGTTTCTGCCGAATTTCTGGCAGGAAGATGTTGCGGCGAAATTAAGCGGAGCACTTAAGAAAAATGATAAGGCGTTGGCGGGTGAGCCAGGAATAGAGCATTGTTTTGCGGGCTTTTATCGCATCATGCAATTTAATTTGGCAACCCATTGAACCTAGAAAAAGCAGTTGCCCACGCAAGGCACGAAAAAACACAAACAGATTCAAATGCATGCAAATGTTAGCCGCACCGCCTGATTGGTGCGTGGTCAACACTTGGAACTGATTGATTTGTTTCGTGTTTTTCGTGAATGAAAAGAGCTTTTAGCCAAAATAATCCATTAGATTGTAGGTCGGGTTTCAGCCCGACAAGTCGGGTTAAAACCCGACCTACACCCCCTTGATTTACCGATGCCTCAAGTGTTAATGGACAATCTGTGTTTAAGGTTGAACAGTGTGTGCCAATGGGCAGGCAGCAAAATTTTGTATGGAATTAAGCGGGTTGTGTGCCCTTGAATTATTTCTTGGGGAGCTCATTGATAAAATCCAGATGTTGGATTTCATTACTGGATGCGGGAGAAACCGTGGCTGATTTAAATTCGGCAAGGTTGTGTTTATGAAATAAATTTTTCTGTCTCTTGTATATGAACCACAACAATCCCAGCAAAAGCAGGATAACCGCGATTAAAACCCAGCTCAATACGGTAATTCCGCTATCAACAGGCTGTTTTGCAATTTGTGCAGGAATTATTACGGGGGGCGGTGCAGGAGCTACGGCAACAGGGCTGCTTTCTGGAATACGGATTGCCGGTGTCATCTCCAAGGTCAAAGCGGGGGCAGCAGGTGCGCCAGCCTGCGTCTTTAGCCTGTCTACTTCCTTGAGCAAGGCTATTTGTTTTTCAAGCAGGATAATTTGTTGCTCGATTGCCTCGTTTTCTTTTTGAAGCACAAATATCTCGTCGGCGTACGAGCCTTCTTTCTTGATTAGCAATTCCGGTTTGGCCGCTTTCCTTGCTTGCTGTTTTACCTTCGACGCCGGCTTTGCTGAAGCATCTGAACTGCCGCGTTTCCGCTTTACATTATCTACCGTCTTTATATCGGTTTCGCCCATTTCAGCAGGAAGGCTTTCATTTTTGCCGGGAGAAGCTTTTGCCGGTTCATGCGGCGCTGGCTTGTCTTCAATATCGTTTGGCACCTCAACGATGTTTCCCATGAGCACACCGTACTTGCCTGACGGCGAGGAGGTATTTATAGCGATATCTTCATTATTCGATGCAGCAAGCGGCGCATCGTTGGCATTTTTAAATTCAGGTAGAAAATCAAACGTCTTGTAAACCGAACCGCTTGATGGCGACTTGTATTTGATGATAATGCGATAAAAGAAATCTTCGCTTCGCTCGCCGTCCACCCGCAGAAAATATTGCCCATCCGGCCTTTTTTTGATAAAAAAAGTCAGGCGCCCTTCATAAACCGAATCGCATCCGGCCATTGCGCTGCCAATCAGGGATGAACGGCATTCGCTACCTCTCACCTGATAAAATTTAACGTCTTTATCGTAAACACCTACAAGGTAAATATTGGCCGAAAAAGGCTCGCCGACGCGGCTGGTAATTTGCGCCTCGCCCAATGACATCGCCGATACAACCGGTGAAAGGCAGGCAAGAAAAAATACCAACAGAAAATTTTTCGATATAAGTTTCATAGGGAAAAGCAGCGTACCATGCCAAGCAGAATATTCAGTTTGCAAAGCGATAGCCCAACAAAACTGCGCGTTTTGTGTTCTAACTGGCGAATTGTAGCGTATTTCATCGGCTGAATTGATTCAGCCGGAAAGTTTTCGCTTCAAGATATCATTCAACTGCGCCGGGTTCGCCTTGCCCTTGCTGGCCTTCATCGCGAGACCTACGAAGAAACCGAATAGCTTATCCTTGCCGCTGCGGTATTCCGCGACCTTGTCGGCGTTAGCGGCGATAATCTCGTCCACCAATGTCTCGATTGCACCGCTGTCGGAGACCTGCTTCAAACCCTTGGTTTCGATGATCGCATCGGCATCGCCGCCTTCCGCCCACATCGCGCGAAACACTTCTTTTGCACCGGAATTGGAGATCGTGCCGTCGGCGATGCGCTTCAGCATGCCGCCGAGTTGTTGCGCGCTGATCGGGCATTGCGCCATATCCAGCCCGTCGCGATTTAACTGGGCGCTGACCTCGCCGGTCAACCAATTGGCGCACATTTTTGTCTGGCTGGGAACATAGCTTAGTGCGGCCTCAAAAAAATCTGCCATCTCGCGCGAAGATGTCAGGATATTGGCATCATATATTGAAAGGCCAAGTTCATTCTTGTAGCGAGCCTGTTTGGCCTGCGGCAATTCTGGCAGCGCAGCGCGTATCTGTTCCTTCCACTCTTCGCTGATTTCTAGCGGCAACAGGTCGGGATCGGGAAAGTAGCGATAGTCGTGCGCGTCTTCCTTGCTGCGCATCATGCGCGTCTCGCCCGTATCCGGGCTGAACAATATGGTGGCTTGCTGAATCTTGCCACCGTTCTCGATCGTGTCGATCTGCCATTGCACTTCGTAGTCGATGGCCTGCTGCATGAATTTGAACGAGTTGAGGTTCTTGATCTCGCGGCGCGTGCCGAGCGGTTCGCCGGGCTTGCGCACCGACACGTTCACATCGCAGCGGAACGAGCCTTCCTGCATGTTGCCGTCGCAGATACCGATCCAGCACACCAGCGAATGCAGTGCTTTCGCATACGCCACCGCTTCGGCGGCGGAACGCATGTCGGGTTCGGAGACGATCTCCAGCAGCGGCGTGCCGGCGCGGTTCAGGTCGATGCCGGTCATGCCGTGAAAATCCTCGTGCAGCGACTTGCCAGCATCCTCTTCGAGATGGGCGCGGGTGATGCGCACCACTTTTTCGTAGGGTTTCGCATTCCCGGATAAAGGCTCGACCTGAATAGTCAATGCGCCCTGTCCGACCACCGGCAGATCGAACTGGCTGATCTGGTAGCCCTTGGGCAAGTCTGGATAAAAATAATTCTTGCGCGCGAACACCGAACGCGGCGCAATGTGCGCGCCGGTGGCGAGGCCGAACTTGATGGCGCGCTCCACTGCACCTTTGTTCAGCACCGGCAGCACACCGGGCAGCGCGATGCTCACCGCATCGGCTTGGGTGTTCGGTTCCGCTCCATATGCGGTAGCCGCGCCGGAAAAGATTTTGCTGTTGGTCGAAAGCTGGGTATGCACTTCCAGTCCGATGACGATTTCCCAAGTCATTATTTAGCCTTCCTTGCTTTTCTTTGGGCACGAGGTTTGTTTGGCTTTGTTGCTGCAGAGTTGAGCTTGACGATTTTGCCCCAGTCAATGCTGCCATCCGTTAGACAGTATTCTTCGATGAATACCTTGGTGAAGCGCGTATTAGCTTTGCCATATTCAGCATCAAATTCATCGTTACGCTGTTTAGCCCTATGACCGAGGGGCTCAATCAAATCGAGGTAGAGGGTAGCGTCACCACTGATGATAGTCCAAAATTTTTCGCCGCAATATTTGAAGTAGTCGCCTTTATCCGGCGAGTTGTCACGCCCGTAACAGCAGCCATTGACGGCAACGACATTTTTAATGGTTCCATTTTGACGCAGCACGATTTTAGCTTTACGAAAGTTGTCTTTCATTTTCTTGATCTGACTGGAATTCCCCCAGTTCGGGCCAGATTTGATCGAGATGATGAAGCGCACTCCATCTTGCGAAAATTCCAGATCAATTCCTTCTATGCCAGATTTGATGCCTCCCAATGCAATTGAGCAAGCATGAATTGCAACATTTTCGAGGAAAGCACCGAAAATCGTTTCTTCTTGTGAGGAAAGATGAGCGTCGAGAATGGCCTTGACCAGTCCGCTTGCCGTATTAATGTTCTTGGCTTTAAACAGGTAAGGATTTTTGCGCATCAACACTTTATCCAGATCGAGACCAGTCAAGCTCTCTAGGCGACGCTTGTGAAAATCGGGAATCTTTTGCTCGATGTATGCAGCAATTTTTGTTTTCATTACGTCACCTTGTATTTTGCCCGTTTTTGCAACAACACTAACTGCCTATCTTCGATTTTTTCCCTTGCCATTTCGCAATATTCCGGCAGTATCTCGATACCGATTGCGTTGCGGCGCAATTCTTTTGCCACCTCAAGAGTGGTGCCGGAACCGGCGAACGGATCAAGCACCATATCGCCTTCATCGGTAAATAATTTTATGAACCACTCCGGCAAAGCGGTAGGAAAAGCTGCGCTATGGTTTTTGTTGCCGCACTCCGTGGCCATGTGCAGAACGTTGGTCGGATAAGCCATCGTGCGTTGTGCCCAATTGGCAATATTTTTTCCAAAGCCGCTGCCGACTTGGGAGTCATAGCGTACTACATCATTTTTACCCAGTGACTTGAGCCGCGTGTCTGCCCAATCGCCCATGGGAACCATCACCGATTCCTGATTCATCTTGAATTTACGCGACTTGGTGAAGTGCAAGCAGCGCTCCCATGCATCTCTAAAACGGTTAGGCCATTTGCCGGGGTAGCAGTTTCTCTTATGCCAGATATATTCTTCCGTCCAGAACCAGCCTTGTTTGCGTAAAGCCAAAATTAGTTCTAGTACATAAGTATGGCGTTCGCCATTTTCGGCTTTCTCCTTGATGTTAAGCACGAACGAGCCGGTAGGTTTGAGTACCCTCAAAAATTGTTCCGAGCGGGGCAAGAACCATTCGACATATTGTTCCGGTTTGACCCCGCCGTAGGTATGCGCACGACGATCAGCATATGGCGGAGAAGTAATAATCAGGTCGAAGGAACCATCCTTTGCCTTTTTCAGCACCTCTAGGCAATCGCCTTGCAGAACTTCTGCGTACAGTTTCATGCGATTCCCTGCGGCGCGCGGCTGTGCCAGTCGGTCGCCAGTTGATATTGATGCGCGGCATTCAGCATGCGCGCCTCGTCGAAATAGTTACCGATGATCTGCAGGCCGACCGGCATATTGTTTGCGCCAAAGCCGCACGGGATCGACATGCCGGGCAGTCCGGCGAGGTTCACCGCGATGGTGTAGATATCGGACAGGTACATCTGCACCGGGTCATCGCCCTTTTCGCCCAGTTTGAACGCTGTGGACGGTGCGGTCGGCCCCATGATGACGTCGCACTGTTTGAATGCCTCTGTGAAGTCCTGCGCAATCAGGCGGCGGATTTTCTGCGCCTGCAAATAATATGCGTCGTAATAGCCGTGACTCAGCACGTAGGTGCCGATCATGATACGCCGCTTCACTTCCGCGCCGAAACCCTGTGCGCGGCTCTTTTCGTACATGTCGGCGAGGTCGCTGTATTCCGGCGCACGGTAGCCGTAGCGCACGCCGTCGAAGCGCGACAGATTGCTTGATGCTTCCGCCGGAGCCAGCACGTAATACACCGGGACAGCCAGTTTTGAATTAGGCAGGTTGATTCCGACGATGGATGCACCGAGTTTTTGGTATTCCGCAATCGCCTCGTTCACGCAGTTTGCGACATCCTGCGCCAAGCCTTCGGCAAAAAACTCTTTCGGCAAGCCGATGCGCAAGCCTGCCAGCGGCTTGCTCAAGTCGCGTGCGTAATCTTCCTTGTCGCGTTGCAGGCTGGTGGAATCGCGCTCGTCGAAGCCGGCCATGACGTTGAGCAACAACGCCAAATCTTCCGCACTGCGCGCCATTGGCCCGGCTTGGTCGAGGCTGGAGGCGAAAGCGATCATCCCATAGCGCGAGCACACGCCGTAAGTCGGTTTGAGGCCGGAGATGCCGCACAATGCGGCGGGCTGGCGGATCGAACCGCCGGTGTCGGTGCCGGTCGCGGCGGCGCACAGCCGCGCGGCTACCGCACAGGCCGAGCCACCGGAACTGCCGCCGGGTACGGCGCTTCGATCCCACGGGTTTTTTACCGCGCCGAAATATGAGGTTTCGTTGGATGAACCCATGGCGAATTCGTCCATGTTGGTCTTGCCGAGGTTCACCGCTCCCGCGTGATTGAATTGCCCAATGACATGCGCGTCGTAGGGCGCGACGAAATTCGCCAGCATTTTCGAGCCGCAGGTAGTGCGCCAGCCCTTGGCGCAAAAAATATCTTTCTGGGCTATCGGTATGCCGGTGAGCGGTTGCGCTTTTCCGTCGGATAGCATTGCATCCGCCAAACGCGCTTGCGCCAGACTGGTTTCGGCGCTGATGGTGATGTAAGCGTTGAGCGCCGGATTAAGCGTGGCGATACGGTCGAGGTAAAGCTGCGTCAACTCTACGCTGGAGATTTTCCCGGCGCGCAGCGCGCTGCCGAATTGTTGCAAACTGGAATTGAGCATGGTTGAGGCTATTCGATGACTTGCGGAACGAGATACAGCCCCGCTTCGACTTGCGGAGCAATCGACTGGAACAGCTCGCGCTGGTCGGTTTCCGTCACGGTATCTTCGCGCAGCCGCTGCGATACATCCTGGGCGTGCGACATCGGTGCGATGCCCTGGGTATCGACAGCCTGCATTTCAGCAATCAGGGCAAAAATACCGGATAGTTGCGAGCGGGCTGTCTCGATTTCCATTTCGTCCATTGCCAGCCGCGCCAGCCGGGCGACTTTTCGGACATCTGCATTGGCCAAAAGCATAGTAGGAGGCATAGTAAAAACTTTATTGAAATAAGGCTAATAGGGTATCATAAAGGGGTTTGTTGACGCATCTCTTTGACTATCAGGGACTGAATATGTTTGGATTTTTGAACGGCTATTTTGCCAACGATCTGGCGATTGACCTCGGCACTGCCAATACGCTTATCTGGGTGCGCGGGCAGGGTATCGTGCTGGATGAGCCTTCGGTGGTGGCGATCCGCCAGGAGGGCGGGCCGAACGGCAAAAAGGTGATTCAGCAGGTTGGGTTGGCTGCCAAACAAATGCTGGGGCGTACGCCGGGCAACATTACCGCGATCCGCCCGATGAAAGATGGCGTAATCGCCGACTTTACCGTCACCGAGCAAATGCTCAAACAGTTTATCCGCAAGGTTTACAAGGCGGGTATTTTCAGCCCCAGCCCGCGCATTGTGATTTGTGTGCCATGCGGTTCCACTCAAGTGGAGCGCCGTGCGATCCGCGAATCCGCCGTGGGTGCGGGAGCGCGTCGTGTCGAACTGATCGAGGAGCCGATGGCGGCGGCGATCGGCGCGGGCTTGCCGGTGGAGGAGGCGACCGGTTCGATGGTGGTGGACATCGGCGGCGGCACCACGGAAGTGGGCGTGATATCGCTGGGTGGCGCGGTGTATTCCGGCTCGGTGCGCGTTGGCGGAGACAAGTTCGACGATGCCATTATCAATTACATACGCCGCAATTACGGCATGCTGATCGGCGAAACCACCGCCGAGCAAATCAAGAAAACCATCGGCTCAGCCTTCCCTGGCAGCGAAGTGCGCGAGATGGAAGTGAAAGGGCGCAACCTGGCGGAAGGCGTACCGCGCAGTTTCACTATTTCCAGCAACGAAATCCTGGAAGCGTTAACCGACCCGCTCAACAGCATTGTCAGTGCGGTCAAGACTGCTTTGGAACAAACCCCGCCGGAGCTTGGCGCGGACATCGCCAACAAGGGCATGGTGTTGACCGGCGGCGGCGCGTTGCTGCGCGACCTGGACCGCTTGCTGATGGAGGAAACTGGCTTGCCGGTATTGATCGCAGAAGACCCGTTGACCTGTGTGGTGCGTGGCTCGGGTCGCGCCTTGGAAAATATGGATAATAAATCTCCCAGTATCTTCACTACCGAATAAACCTCAAACTCATTACTCCTGCAAAAACCGCAATGGAACGTCATTGACTGACAACACACAATCCTTTCAGTTTTTCAATCGCGGCCCCAGCCCTGCGGTGCGGCTGGTGTTCTTCTCGGTGCTCTCGCTGTTATTGCTGTTTGTCGACGCGCGCTACCGCTATCTGGAATCCACGCGTAGCGCATTATCCGTGCTGGTTTCGCCGATACAGCGGCTGGCGACCTTGCCCAGCGTATTGTGGAAGCAGGCTGGCGATTTTTTTATCACCCAGCGCAGCCTGATAGACGAGAACAAATTATTGCATCGGCAGCATGAGAGCGATGCGGCGCAATTGTCGCAATTTCAGGCATTGCAACAGGAAAATCAGCAATTGCGCAGCTTGCTGGCATTGCCGCAACGCAGCGGGCTTGACGCGCAACTTGCCGAGATCGTGTATGCCGAGCGCGATGTGTTCAAGCGCAGGGTGCTCATCAGTAAAGGTGCGGATGCCAACGTAAAGGCCGGGCAAGTGGTGGTGGACGACATAGGTATCGTCGGGCAAATTACGCGCGTCTATCCGTGGCTTTCCGAAGTCACGCTGATTACCGAAAAGGATCATGCCGTACCGGTGCAGGTATTGCGCAACGGATTGCGCACCATCGTGTTCGGCGCGGGCGATACCAGCCAGTTGTCGCTACGCTACATGCCGATCAGCTCCGATATCCAGAATGGCGACGTGCTGGTGACTTCAGGGGTGGATGGCATCTATCCGCCGGGTATCCCGGTCGCCAAAGTGGTAAAAATCGAGCGTGATGCAGCCTACCCGTTTGCGCGCGTTGTCTGCCTGCCGCTGGCCGGGGTGGACAAACACCGCCATTTGCTGGTCTTGTCTGATTTGCCCAAGCTGCCGGAACGACCGGTTGAAGCGCCTTCCGCAACAGGCATATCACAAAGTTCAAAAACGGCGCATAAAAAATAAATGCCTTATCTCGCCCCCCGCAATCCGGAAATGCAGCGCCCGGCCAGCAACACTTTCATCGTGACGAGCGTGTTGGTCGCGTTATTGCTGAACGGGCTGCCATGGGAGGGCGTCTGGCTGATGTTGCGACCGGATTTTGTTGCGGTGGTCATGTTGTATTGGTGCACGCATAAACCGCTACGCGTTGGTATCGGACTATCCTGGGCGGTAGGGATACTTGCCGATGTGGCCGATGCCAGTTTGTTCGGACAGCATGCGCTGGCCTATACTCTGCTCGCTTTTGGCGGTGCAATGTTGCATCACCGCCTGAAAATGTTCGACCTGCGGCAGCAAACCACCCAGGTGTTCGGTATCTTTGCGCTGACCTACGTGGTGTATGCGTTGGTGAATTGGCAGGTGTCGGGTTATGTGGTATGGCCATATCTCCTCGGTTGCCTGACTTCGACCTTGCTGTGGGCACCGCTCGGCATCATGTTCCAGGCGGTGCGGCAGATGCGCGTGGACAATAAGGGGATTTAAAGAGATGCGATTGAATCCGCCTCGGCCTGGAATATTGCGGCGGAACCGTGGCAATGAATGCCGGGTTTATTCCGGTGCTGGCCATTCATGAGCAAGCGCGTCGAACTAAAAAACCATCAGCGCGAAATATTTTACTTCCGCTTGCGGTTGGCTGTCAGCATTGGTTTTGTGCTGGTATTGATGGGGATTTTGCTGGCGCGCCTGGTTTACCTGCAAGCGGTGCGCCACGATTATTACCAGACGCTGGCTGAAAGTAACCGCATCTCCATTGTTCCGATCGTTCCCAATCGCGGCCTGATACTCGACCGCAACGGCGTGGTGCTGGCGCACAATTATTCCGGCTATACGCTGGAGATAAACTCGGGCAAAACATCCGATCTGGAGGCAACCATCAATGAGCTGTCCACGCTGGTCAGCATTACCCCCAAGGATCGCAAACGCTTCAAGAAGCTGCTCACCGAGAGGCGCAATTCCGAGACCCTGATGATCCGCAACCGGCTGACCGACGAAGAAGTCGCGCGTTTTGCCGCGCAACAATACCGGTTTCCGAGCGTCGAGATCAAGGCGCGGCTGTTCCGCGATTACCCGTATAGCGAAAAAACCGCGCACCTGATCGGTTATATCGGGCGTATCAACCAGACCGATGTGGATCAGCTCGAAGAAAACGACCTGGCGGCCAATTATCGCGGCTCGGATTACATCGGCAAGACAGGCCTGGAACAGAGCTACGAAAACGAGCTGCACGGCATCACCGGCGTGGAGCAGGTCGAAGTGGATTCGGGTGGCAGAGCCGTACGCATGCTGTCGCGCACCCCACCGGCTTCAGGCAACACACTGGTATTGAGTATCGATGCAAAATTACAGGAAATCGCCGAGCAGTCATTCGGCAACTACCGAGGCGCGCTGGTAGCCATCGATCCGAATAATGGCGAAGTGCTGGCTTTCGTCAGCAGGCCCGGCTACGACCCCAGCCTGTTCATCGATGGCATCGACACGCAGAGCTGGGATGAGCTGAATAATTCACCGGATGTGCCGCTCAATAATCGTGCGCTACGCGGGCAATACCCGGCCGGTTCCACAATCAAGCCTTTTATGGCAATGGCCGGCTTGTACTACAAAATACGCTCGCCCGACCGCACCATCAGCGACCCGGGCTACTTCAACCTGCCTGGCAGCAGCCACCAGTACCGCGATTGGAAGAAGGGCGGACACGGCATCGTGGATATGTTCAAGTCCATCGCGATCTCGTGCGATACATATTACTATGGGCTGGCAACCGAGATGGGTATAGATAACATCTTTAATTTTCTGTCGCGTTTTGGCTTCGGCAAAAAGACCGGCATCGACCTGGAGGGTGAAACATCCGGCCTGTTGCCCTCGCAGGAATGGAAGATGAGGCGCTATAAGGAAAAATGGTATGCGGGCGATACCGTGTCAGTGGGCATCGGCCAAGGCTACAGCCTGGTAACACCGATGCAACTGGCTTTCGCCACCGCAACGCTGGCCAATAATGGCATCGGCTATAAACCGCATCTGGTCAGGGAGGTGCGCAGTTCGCGCAGCAATGAAAACCGCTTGATCGGAACCAAGCCGGAATTTGACTTGAAGCTTGACCCGGCGCATCTCGATTTGGTGAAACGTGCCATGGCGGCGGTCACGCAGCCTGGCGGCACGGCCGCAAAAGCCGCTGCGGGCGCAAAGTACCAGATTGCAGGCAAGACCGGCACGGCGCAGGTGATCGCCATGAAGCAGGGTGAAAAATATGATGCCAGCAAGATCGACGAGCGGCACCGCGATCATGCATGGTTCATCGCTTTTGCGCCAGCCGAACAGCCCAGGATCGCGCTGGTGGTGCTGGCCGAAAACGGCGGGCATGGCGGCGGCACGGCAGCCCCGATCGCGCGCAAGGTGCTGGATTATTACCTGCTCGGCAAAGTGCCGCAGCCGTTGCCGGACGCAGCCGACAAGGGAGTCGAGGAACATGACTAGACGCCAGTTATGGCAGCGCTTCATCGCGCACCTCGACCTGCCGCTGCTGCTCGGCATCGGTTTGCTGATGACGGTCAGCCTGCTGGTGCTGCATAGCGCGGATAATGGCGGATGGGGGCAGCCGTTGAAACAGATGCTCAACATCGCGGTGGCGCTCACCTGCATGTGGCTGGTCGCCAACCTGCCGCTGCATTACCTGATGCGCACCGCCGTGCCGATCTATATCATCGGCATGGTCTTACTTGTATGTGTGGCGCTGTTCGGCGAGATCAGCCACGGCGCGCGGCGCTGGCTGAATCTGGGCGTCATCACCGTCCAGCCTTCCGAACTGATGAAAATCGGCATCCCGCTGATGATGGCCTGGTACTTCGAGAAGCACGAAGCCACGCTCACCCTTAAAAATTATTTTGTCGCCGCGTTGTTGT